>OGUM01001831.1_pt1 | contig 13918 bp, 12 predicted proteins | sample 1553631 | NCBI WGS metagenome assembly OGUM01 (sample SAMEA2580228, study PRJEB22360) | human gut metagenome | biome: human gut; feature: human-associated habitat; material: faeces | place: Denmark | collected 2008/2010 | reverse complement strand
GGGGTTGCGGGCGCTAGGGCGCTTCGTCGACGCTGGATGGCAAGATCTGCGCGCCGTGCATGATTCGAGGAGTTTGTGCAGCGAAAAGGGCCCCTTCCTGGCAAGATATTCACGTGGTGTATCCTCCAACGGTGATTTGCAGGACTTTTCGGATACATGGCGCGCAGATCTTGCCAAAGCCAGCTCATTTTGAATACACGGCGGCGATATATTGCCACGAAGGGGCCTTTTTCCCGTCCGAGGCCTTTTTTGGGGTACATCGGGGCAAAATATTGCCATCGTCAGACACCTGGGAACGCATAACGTCAACATATCGCCACCGCCAGGCGCCTGGGAATGCATTTCGCGGGCGCGAGGCAATGCCGTCGGCTGCGGGCGATACCGGCTGCAGGGCCAACTGCGCTGCAAGAGTGCCAATGAACCCGTTCACTCCAACATTTTCCCGTTGCGGTACTGTTATCGAATTTATTTGTTACGCAACAAATAAATAGTTTTAGAATCAACCCACTTGTGAAAAAGTAGAGGAGATCGATTCTTTCGGAGAATTGATGGCCCCTCGTGATGCGGAAGGAGGCTTGCTGTGACGGCGAAAGACATGCGCACAGACCTGTTGGAACGCGTCCTCGCAGCTCACAAGTCTTTTTACGACATCAGGAGAGACTATCTTTTTGAAGGTCGCACCTTCCCCGCCTTCGCGGAGTACCACACCTACGGCGAAAAATATGTCCTGGTAAAACGCGCAAAACTCTGGGAAGTGAACACTCACGATTTCATGTTCTTCGAATGCGTTGACGAGCTCGACGAAGCACAGCTTGCTGAAGAGATTTCCTTCATGCAGGAAAAAGCCCTTCGCAAAGTTGATGCCGGACCGAACCATATGTCCTCTGCCCTTTCGCTCGTGATCATCGCCAACCGCACAACTGAAGCAGCGCGCAAACTCGCGAAGAGAACGCGCTTCCACAAGGAATACCGCTTCGGGTTCCGCGGTTGGACCGACCTCCGCCTAGCCGTGGTAGACCTTTCCCTGCCTACGGATAAAAGCGTGGTTGTCAACAACGCTGGAAAGCAGCTGAAAGAAGTACTTTCCAGCAACTTGGCATTGATCAAGTAAGGTCCCAAAACAAGAAAGGTTCAGAGATGAACGCAATGATCGTCCTTCTGGGCGGCCTTGCCATCCTCGTAATCGGCTACGTGCTGTACGGCGGATGGCTGGCAAAGCAGTGGGGTGTTGACCCCAGTCGCCCTACCCCCGCGCAAGAAATGCACGACGGCGTAGACTACGTGCCCACCAAGCCCTACATCTTGCTTGGCCACCACTTTTCCTCAATTGCTGGCGCTGGCCCCATCAACGGCCCCATTCAGGCTGCCGTATTTGGCTGGGTTCCTGTTCTGCTGTGGGTGCTGATTGGCGGCATCTTCTTCGGCGCTGTACATGACTTTGGCGCTTTGTTCGCATCCTTGCGCCACAAGGGCCAGACCATCGCAACGGTTATCGCCGAAAACATCGACGATACTGCAAAGAAGCTGTTCTGCATCTTTGCTTACCTGACTCTGGTCCTGGTTGTTGCCGCGTTCGCTTCCATCGTTGCCAACACCTTCGCCGTTAACTTGGCAAACGCAACCGAAGCTTCTAACCTGGCAAACCAGCGCACCGCGATGATTTCTGTGCTGTTCATCGTTGTAGCAATCGTATACGGCCTGGCCACCCGCGGCCGCGAGATCCCCACCGTCGCCAATATCATCATCGCCATCGCAATCATCGTTGTTCTGGTTGCCGCCGGCTACAACTTCCCCCTGATCTCGCTCGATTACACCACATGGATGATCCTGCTGGGCGTATACATTATGGTTGCTGCCGTTGCCCCCGTTTGGATTCTGCTTCAGCCCCGAGACTTCCTGAGCTCGTTCTTGCTGTACGGCATGATCGCCCTTTCGCTCATCGGCATTGTGGGCGCTTCCATCACCGGCGATGCTGCCAATCTGCAAATCCCCGCATTCACCGACTTCTACGCAACGAATGCTGCAGTTGATGCAAACGGCAACGCCATCATCGACCCTGCTACCGGCAAGGCCGTGATAAATAAGGCTGCCGCATCCGGCTTCCTGTTCCCCGCCCTGTTCATCACCATCGCTTGCGGTGCTATCTCCGGTTTCCACAGCCTGGTTGCCTCAGGAACCACTTCCAAGCAGCTGGATAACGAAAAGAACGCTCGCCCCATCGCTTACGGCGGCATGCTGATCGAATGCCTGCTGGCAATCATCTCCCTCTGCGCCGTTGGTTTCGTTTGGACGAAGTACTGCGCAGGCGGCTACGCATCCCCGACCGCCGTTTTCGCAGGTGGCCTTTCCCAGATGCTGGCTTGCATCCCTGGCCTCGAAAACATTGAGGGCATCGCCTACACCCTGCTGATCCTGGCTGTTTCCGCCTTCTGCCTCACTTCGCTCGACACGGCAACCCGCCTGGGCCGCTACATGTTCCAGGAGCTGTGGGTTCCCGCTGGTAAGTCCATGGACGAAGCCACCGGCGCTCGCAAGGTTCTGACCAACCCCTACGTTGCAACCCTCGTTACCGTAGTTCTGGGCGTTGGCCTCGGTATGACCGGCTACACCATCATCTGGCCTCTGTTCGGCGCCGCCAACCAGCTGCTTGCCGCTCTTGCCCTTCTGGCAGTATGTGCATGGCTGGGCAACGCAGGCCGCAACAACAAGATGTTCTACATCCCCATGGTGTTCATGCTGGTTGTTACGCTCACTTCGCTGGTCATGACGCTGCAAGCCAAGTGCACCGCACTTATGGCTGGCGCCGGCGATCCGTTCGCCGCCGGCGTTCAGGCAGCACTTGCCGCTGTGCTCTTCGTACTGGCTGTTATCTTGGCCGTTAAAGGCGCTAAGACCATCTTCGGCAAGAAGAAGGCTGCTGCAGAATAACGACGTAAACTAGGAATATAGGGCAGGTCCCATTTTCCCGTCTAACAAACAGGGCCTTGCTTGCGATTGGATTCGCAAGCAAGGCCCTTTCTTTATGCGCTATGGCTAAGTGGAAAAATGGGACCTGTCCCTATATCCCCAGAAACTTCAACTGCGCGCGGATGCTTCGAATGGAAGGCATACGCAAAGCAGGGTTCACGCCTTGATACACCGCGTCGAACAACGCATCAGGTTCGGCGAGCGTGCCCGCATTCAGCGCTTCTTTCACCTGGTTAAGGCGGTCGACGCGATGCTTTCGCGTGGCTTCGATAATGGGCAGCGGGTCGTCGATGGGATACCCATGCCCAGGATAGAAACGCCGCACCCCGCCTTCGCGAACCAGCCGCTCAAGCACATCAAGGCTGGCAAAATAACTAGCCAGTACCCCATCGGGGTGAAATACCACCGTGGGCCCATGGCGAAACAGCACATCGCCCGTAAATAGAGATTGCTCTGCAGGGAGAAGCAAGCCCACCGAATCTTCCGAATGGCCAGGAAGAGCGATCACCTCAAACTTCGGCGCTCCTTCAAAGGGGCGGAATGCGCCCTTCGGAAGAGCTTGGACATCAGCGCCCCAGCCAGCTTTTTCCTCGCAAGAATGAGGCAAGCCCCCCAAATCCAATTCGCCTGCAGACCCAACTTCAACCGCACCTGTGCCCTCGGCACCCTCCGAGCACGCACGCTTCACGCCGCCGCACTTCGCGAAGCCGTGCTTCTGCAGCAGCTGGTTGATACGGCTCGTGCGCGGCGCGTACACCGGAGCGCCCGTTGCCGCAACAAGTTCGGGAATTCCCTCGATATGATCGGGGTGGTCGTGCGTGGCAACAATGGCTCCGATGCGTAGCCCTGCCTCACCGCATGTCGCCAGGATGCGCTGAACCTGCTCGCCGGCAGGAGCGGGGTCTATCACCACGCATTCCTTGGCACCAGGCTCGGCCACAATCCACGAATTGGTTCCCACATATGTCATGGGGCTGGGGTTGTTCGCTCGCACGCACCGGACTCGCGCGCTTACATGCCCACCGCACCAGGGCGTTTCATCCTCTACGAAACCCACCGCTCAACTCCTTTTCTCGCAAGCCGGCAAGAAAGCGCCCGCCTTGCCTGCCGCGTTGCCTATTTGCGCTTCGGAAAATCGCAATGCAGCATAAACGTGCCGTCTTCCTTTTTGATGGGGTACGACATGAAGCGCGTAAGTCGGCGGCGTGTTTCGACAAATTCTTTCGCGTTTTGAGCCGAAGCGATGCAAGTAAGGTTGTAAACGGTTGGCGCCAGCACCAGCCAATTGCCTGCGTCACCTGCACGCATAGCGTACGCGGGAGTTACCCAGTCGGCAATCTGCGCTTCGCTTGTTTCGCCATCGGCCACCTGGCCTTCTGGCATAAGGGCAGAAAAGAAGAACGTGTCGTATCGCTTCGTTTCAAATTCAGGCGTACAGAAATTCGAAATAAGGCCCAGCAAGTCGGTGCGCAAAACCAATCCACGCAGGATGAGCATGTCGGCAAAGGCAATCTCGTGGTTTTCCAGAGCGGTGCGATCTTCCTGCCAGGAAGGGTCGCTTAAGTCCTGTACCACCGAATGCTCGTCGGGGCCCGCCAGCAAAACGCCGCACTCCTCGAACACCTCGCGCGCAGCAGCAACAACCACGCGTCGCGCCACATCCTCGGTGCAGCCCATGAGCTCAGCCCATTCGGCAGGAGTGGGCCCGCACCACGGGAGATTGGGGTTCGAGTCGCGATCATCGACCCTGCCACCAGGGAAAACAACGGCATCGGGAACGAACTCCATCGTTTTTACGCGACGAAGCATAAACACTTCCAGTTCCTGGCCGGTTGGGAAATCGGGCGGAAAATGATCGCTTTCGATGCGATATTCCGTCTGGAACGGAGCCGAATCACGCACCAGCATTACCGTTGCCGCATATTTGGGCTGCACCGGCTCAAACCCCGGCTGAAGCGAAGCCTCGATCTTCGAAAGCACGCTTTCCCTCGCCTTGAACTCGACCGAACCACCCTGCAAATCAACTCGCATAGCACCCTCCTTTTCGCCGCTTCCCGTTGCGGCGCGTCGTTCGCTTTCTATGATACGGTGCGCGCTGGTCTTGCGCCAGAATCAGGATGCGAGGCAACCAACATCAACAAGCCTCGTGTGATGCAGAGAGTTGGACAACCGGTTCGCCAAATTGGGGCACTGGCCAACCGAGCCAAGCATGCCCGTTCGCCGGAGTCCGCCGCCAATGCACGCCACCTTAGCAGCTACACGACAAAGCTGAACACTTCGCCCCAGTTTCGCCTCAAGACAAAATCGGCAGTGCAGTTGATGTTGTCATACACGATGGACCATTGCGTATTGCTGGTGATGTCTTCTGGGTTTGGCTCCTGCGAAGAACAGCGCAGCGCCTTCCAGGCAACTTCCTTCGTTTGCGGCTGCACACCATCAAGCACCTCGGCAATGGCGAGCGCGCGTTCTTTACCATGCCCTAAAGCACCGTTCTTCTGATTCGGCAGAACCTCGTTGGCATAGCACGCGTAATAGTTGGTAATTTCACGCGCATGCGTAACGACCATAGGGCGCGCAGGATTTTGCGGGTCGTACTCAACAACGCGGCTGTCTCCAGAAGCATCGTTGATGAAGAAATGGTAATCGCGGCCAGCCATGGCAACCATATCGTACGAGCCCAGCAAGTCTACCGCTTCCTGCGTGCTTGCCGCCCTATCAAGCACCAAACGAATGGCCAGTGAGGTATTGATTTTCGGCTTGCCGCTGTTTTGCCTGGTAGGTAGGCTATCAAGGGTAAGCACCGCGATGGATACGCCCTTTTCGTTGATGCCATCAAGACTCGCGAAGGGCCCCAACATCGCCGCAACTTTACTTTTCAGGCTTTCCTCGGGCATGTTAGCGCCCAAATTGTTCAGCGCCGAAAAAGAAATGGACGCATACCCGTCCTTCGGATGCGTGCGAACCAAAAGCGCAGAGGTATCGTCTTTGAAATCGTAGTTGCGACCCATCAAAACGCTGCTCGGGGCTTCGGCGCAAAACGCACTGCAGGCGAACTTCGGCGCCTCGACCTTTACGGGAATCCCAGGGAATACCTGCTTGCACACCGCGTCAATATAGGTTTGGTCGTCTTCAACCCCTGACTTGATAATGGCGTCAAGGTCGTAACGATACGCAACCGCGCTCTCATACAGATTGTACGCACCGGCAAAACTGGACAACTTCTTCAGCGAGCAAAGTGTCTTAATACGTGAAGCGGCCAACGCCCCAGTCGCAACCGCGGCTACCGCACCGACAGACGCCGCGCACAGCAAACCCACCTTCGCCGTTTTGGAATCACCTGCGAAAACACCCATGCGAGCTCCTATCCCCAAGATCAGCAGATCACTTTTGCCGCCATCGCACCAGCAGTTGCACAAGCCGGCCCAACGAATGGCGCGTTCCTCTTCGTTATTGTAGGGCAACCAGCAAACGTCTATCCCGTCACGCTACAGGGAGGGGCAACTGCGCTATTAATGGCACAGGGGTCAATCTGGTTCCGTCGCACCACAGGAGGGCAACACCTACGCCATTAAGCGATACGGATGGCCCATCTGGTTCTGCCATCCCACTGGAGGGGGTAATTGGTATCCGATACCCACAAGCCGCCGCGTGACGATCCTGCCGCCCCGCAGGAGGGCAGCAAACCTGCGCCTTTCGGGCTGTTATTCGGCGGACTCTTCCTTGTCGCATTCTTCCTCGCCGAATATTTGTGCTTGAAGCTCAAGATCGAAAGTGTCGGACAACACATCGAAAAGCTGTTTCACGGCAGCCTTTGCAATGGAACGCAAATCTTGCTGTTTTATGCCCTCGATGATGGTTGTGCGCTCTTCTGCCGGCACATTCAGCGCAGAAAGGCTCATCTGCAGATAGCGCTCGATTTTCACGTCAAGGGGAAAATCGTCGTCGCACGGGCGCAACATGAAGCCAAGCATCAAGCCCGATGTTCCGATGTCCATCTGGTAGAAATCCTCTTCATCGAATGAAGGGTTGTACTGTTGGAAGAATTTCTGAAGATGCTTCGCGGTATTGCGGCGAATGTACTCCAGGGAACGTTCGCTGGCATATGCCTGCAAATACAAATCGCGAATGATTTCACTTAATTCGGCAATGGTGAGCTGGACGGACGTCTCGAGCGCATACGCAAAAGCCGGGCTAGCATTAGGTCCCAGCAGCGCGGCGGCTGAATCCGCTGCCGAAAACTGCTCCGAAAACATGAGCTTCATCAGCTCATACATCACTCCGCCTTTGTTTCCGAAGACATTCTGGAACGAGCTCGAGGACACATCGGCTTCTTTTAGAATGGCCGCCATGGTGGTGCCGTGGTATCCCCGCTCCAGGAACAGGCGAACGCTCGTCGAAAGCACGCGATTACGAACTGCTTCGCTATCGTACTTCCGGGCCATAGAATGTCCTCTTCTCTACTCCAAAACGACTAAGTTTGTCTATTTCAGCGCCGAAAAGCACTTTTGTCAAATAGTCTTTGAGAATATGTACTGTTTGCCAAAAATAATCTAATTAACAGGGGTTATTGCATTTATCAATCATGTCTGAACAAATTCATCTTACCTTACGGGAGGTTCTGCCCAAAACATGGAATTCTTCACTTCCCGCCGCCCCAAGACCTAGGGGCTGCCGCTCCGTCCAATCCGCAGCAAACCCCTCTGCACACGGGCTGCCGCCCAACCCAATCCGGCAAGGCACGGGGGCCGCTTCGTCCGATCAGTGGCCCTAGACGTTGCTACCCGCGCTGCCACCGAGAATACGCACATCTGCGTGATTTGCCCCGTTGCGGTGATCCGCCCATTGCGAAATCTACCTGTTGGGACAATCCACCCATCGTGAAAACAAAAAACTCGGCATCTCTGCAACTTTTTTGCGATTGCGAACTCTTCCCTGTCCCCGCAAAGCGAAAAAGGGACCTTCACACGGCAAATTACCTGCGTTTTTGTGCCGCGATTCGCGATTGGGGAGCTCGCAACAATTGCCAATCGCAAAAAAGTTGCAATTCGGACCGATTTTTTGTTTCTGGACTCTTGGAATAGCTTTGACACAGTGATTTGGTCAGGGCGAGCCTTTGTAGCACCTCAATCTGCGCTACAACGCGGACCCAGCATAGCATCGTGAGCAGCTTCGCAGTGGCTCCCGTGGGCGCCGCCATGCCCCCCCCCCAACAAAAAAGCGGCACCCAATTGGGTGCCGCTCCGCTAGCGATCTTTCGTTCGGTGCCGTTCCTGTAGCAGCACCTTCGGAAGAAAACTTACATGTTGGAGAAGGCGAAGTTCTCGGGATGAGCCTTAACCTCGTCGCGCAGTTTCGGATTCATCTTGCGAACGCCACGACGGTTGTCCTCAGTCTGAGAAGCCAGAACCTGGTTGCGGTTCTCCATCTTGATCTGAGACTCGAAAGAGTTGTCAAGGGAAACCTGCAGGGATTCCTTGGTAAGGCGAAGACCCAGAGGAGCAGAGTTCTTAACCATAGCCTCTGCCATCTTTACGGCCTCTTCTACAACATCTTCGTCAGCAACAACCTTGTTGGCGAAGCCCCATTCCTTCAGCTCTTCTGCGCCGATGCGGCGAGCAGTCATCAGAGCCTCAGCAGCGCGAGCGTAGCCCACGATGCGGGGGAGGTAGTAAGAACCGGACATGTCGGTACCGGTAAGGCCGATGTTCAGGTAGCCTGCCTGCATCTTGAAGGATTCGCCGCAAACGCGCAGGTCGCAAGCGCAAGCCAGGGAAAGGCCGCCACCTACTGCATGGCCCTTGAGAGCGCCGATGATGGGCTGCATAGCGTTGCGCATGTTAACGGCCTGGTCGGAGCAGATGGTCTGCATGATGCAGTGATCGCGCTGAGCGCGGCCCATGTCTGCGGGGGGCTCGAAGTTGAGCTCGTTGAGGTTGAAGCCTGCGCAGAAGGATTTGCCCTCGCCGGTGAGAACGATTACGCGGCATTCGGGGTCCATACGGACCTTCTTCAGATAGTCGTTGAAGTCGGCCATCTGCTGGTAAGACATTGCATTCAAGTTAGCAGCATCGTCGAAGGAAACAACGTGGATCGGGCCACGGACGTCAACCTTGAGGCGCTCATACTCATACTTGAATTCGGGCAACTTGTATGCCTCCTGATATACGCTCATGCGCACTTCCCCTTCCATATTGGAAATCTCGTATAAGATAGATAAATCGTAGTTTTTTAAAGCGTCCCTTGTCAAGGACAGCAAGGGGCTTTCAGCTTCGTATTTACTGGCTCATACTGCCGAAAGAAGGGGGAACAATGGCAGAATTTAGCCCGACCCGAACCCATGCAACCTGGAAGCCGCGCGTCAGCTCAGCGCACCTTCCCTATTACCGCTGCAGCGAATGCGGCGCCATTCTTGCCGGCATCGACGGCAACGTCGAAATCACGTGCATCAACGACGGTGAGCGTTCGCTTCTGTTCGAACCGCCGTACGGCCATGTCGATTTCAAGCCGAACTGCTGCGGCAAACCTATGGAGCGTATCGAACTCGTAGACGCCGCCGACGTCGAAGACCGCTTCAAGCTGACCTATCAGATTCTTGGCGGCATGAACAACAACTGCATCAACGTGAACTGGCGTTCCATCGACTCCACATGCAAGCCCCGCTGGTTCGGCCTCAAAACGTTCACTGGCATGCAGCACAAGTACGTCACACCCAAGAAGTGGCCGCCCGTGGTGTTCGCTCTGGCAGATGAAGACGCGTTTGCCTACTGTGACAAGAACCCCTGCGTGCAGTGCACCTTCCGCTGCAAGCGCGAGTTCGAGATCTACGCCTATGTAGAAAACATCGGCATGGTGGTTAAACATCTCGACGAATGGGTAGCGCCTGGTAGCGCCAGCACCGACGACTTCGATTCGCCAACCGAGATCATGGAAAAGGCTCGCAAGGCCAAGGCCGAAAAGGGCGAATAGCCTCATGAGCCGACGCTCTTGCTCTAGCGAGAGGAACGTGCCCGAAACTAATCTGGCACACCTGGGGCCGGCCATACGGTGGCGGTGCCACGCAAGCACCCCGACACGCCCGGAGCCAACCGCCACCCAGCAAGCCGGCATCGACGACACCGACAAGCGCTCCGACACGCCCGGAGCCAACGTGCTTCACCGACATTGTCTGGCAAGCAGCCAAGAACGCGCTCGGAACCTGCATACCAGAGTCCTGGGCGTGCTTAAGCCGACAAAGCAGCCTAGAACGCAAGGCGTCTGCAACAGATAAGGGCCCCGCGTCGTTGCGAACAGCGTCCCATTTCCTGTGTCCAGGAAATGGGACGCTGTTTTATGGCGAGAAGCGCTATGTTCGATACGGGGCCGCTTTCGTGTTTGGGAAGGCTCCAATCAGGACGCCGAACGAAGGCTCTTGACGTGAGTCCCCGAGCAGGACACCAAATGGGGCATGGAGAGAAGCGGGCATTCTTGCACGCACAGACAGCCAAGGATCATGGCAAGATATCGCTCAAATGTATTCTCAGAGGGGCTCGGACGGCAAAAGGGCCTCTTTCGGACAAGATATTCGCGAAATGTATTCCCCAAAACTGTTTTTCACTGCTTTTCGCCGCTTAAAACATGCATAAGGAGCCTATGTTGCCAACAACATGCTGTTAGAGCATGCATTTCGGCGACATATTGCCATGAAGAGGCCTTTTTGCCGTCCGGGCCTCCTCTGGGAATACACGATAACCGTTTCTTGCCACTGTTTAATGCCCAGCCCTTTCATGCAGGACGTTCAGGGGGACGCCCGGCGAGTGGCCAACGTCGGATGAGGGAAGGGCGCCCGGCGAGTGGCCAACGTCGAATAAGAGAAAGCGCCTGCAAGAGGCCCGCGCAGGATAAGGAAAGCGCCTGGCGAGGGGGGGGGCCAACGCCGGATGAGGGAGGGCGCCTGGCGAGGAGCCCGCGCTGACCGCGAAGGCGTTCCCGACTGGCGGCTCACCAGGCGGGAGCAGGGGCAAGTCCGATTGGCGAACCACGCTACTTAATTGGCGGCATCCTCCGTTCGGCTAGTGCGTTAGCATTTCTGCCTTGAAGCCCTTTTCAATCACAGCTCCGACCAGCATTTCATCGGGCACGGAATCGCTAAGATGCACCGTGGCCTGCTTGCCCTCGAGATCGACCACCGCACTTTCAACGCCAGGCACCACTTCCAACGCTCCGCGCACGCGACTTGCGCATTTGTGACACTTCATGCCCTCCACGCGCAAGCGCCTTTCGGGAAATTGCAAAGCGGCGGAGCGCGAATTTATAGCGAAAACGTTCGGGGCGGTCGGCATTCCGTCACTAGAAGAAGCATCGTTCGCCGTTTCGTTAGCCGATGGTAGATTGTTCGCTTCTTTGCTGGTCACAGAACCAGCAGCGGCGCCAACGCCAGCGACTTCGTTGGCGGAGGCTGGGCCGCTCGCTGCTTTGTCCACCGCATTCGCCGTCGTCGCGGATATGCGCTGCGGCTTCCACCCGCGCAAACGCAAAGCGTTAGTGACCACGCATACCGAGCTTACGCTCATGGCCGCCGCCGCGATCATCGGGTTCAGACTGAAACCCGCCCACGCAAACGCGCCTGCCGCCACAGGAATGCAGATGGCGTTGTAAAACAACGCCCAGAACAGGTTCTGCTTGATGTTGCGCATAGTGGCACGCGAAAGATCCAAGGCAGCGGGCACATCGGCCAAATCGCTGTGCATCAGCACGATATCGGCACTTGAAAGCGCAATGTCGGTGCCGGCACCAATGGCAATGCCCACATCCGCACGAGCCAATGCCGGAGCATCGTTGATGCCGTCACCCACCATAGCAACCGGAGCCTTCGCGGAAAGCTGGCGAACAATACGCTCCTTTTCGGCGGGCAGCACGCCGGCAATGACTTCGTCGGTGCCCACCTGACGCTGCACGGCAAGAGCGGTTCGCTCAGCATCACCCGTGAGCATCACCGTGCGAATGCCCATCGCCCGCAACTGCGCAATGGCGGCAGCGCTGGTTGCTTTCGGTACATCCGCCACGGCAATAATACCTACCAACTTGCTATCGCAAGCGAAATAGGTGACGGTCTTGCCTTCGTCGGCGAGCCCTTCAGCCTGCGAAGCATCCACCGCGATGCCGCACTCGGCCATCATGCGCGCATTGCCCGCATAGCACGCCGCACCCGAAACACAGGCGGAAACGCCCTGACCAGGAACCTGCTTGAATCCGGAAACCAGCTCGGCAGACTCTTTTACCGCATCAACACCGATGCCACCCGCTGCGTACAGCACCATCGCGCGAGCCAGCGGATGCTCGGAAGGCTTTTCCAGTGTATAGGCAAGCTGCAGCAGCTCTTCGGCCCGCACGCCCTCCGCTGGTAGAACATCAGTTACCTGCGGAGCCCCCTTAGTGATGGTGCCCGTTTTATCCAGCACCACCGTCTTCACGCCGCGCGCCGTTTCCAGCGCCTCGGCAGATTTCACCAGAATCCCGTTCGCAGCACCGCGTCCCGTGCCCACCATAACGGCAGTAGGCGTTGCCAATCCCAGCGCGCAGGGGCATGAAATTACCAGTACGGAAATCGCGTACGTAAGCGCCACGGAAAGCTCCGCCCCCACGGCAAGCCACACGGCAAACACCACCACCGCGATAGCGATAACCACCGGCACGAACACGCCGCTGATTTTGTCGGCCATCTTTTCGATGGGCGCCTTGGAACTGGTGGCTTCGTCGACCAGACGAATAATGCCCGCAAGCACGGTTTCTTCGCCCACGCGTTCGGCACGCATCGTGAACCAGCCTGCCGTGTTCACGGTGGCGCCCGTCACCGCGCTGCCAGCGTGCACGCTCTTCGGCAGAGGCTCGCCCGTAATAACGGATTCGTCGACCGAGCCTTCGCCTTCCAGCACCACGCCGTCGACCGGCACCGATTCGCCCGTACGTACCATGAGCACGTCTCCAACGCGCACGCTTGCGGCAGGAACCTGCACTTCAACGTCGTCTTCCACGCGCGTTGCCATTTTGGGCGAAAGATCCATAAGCTTCGAAAGCGAGCTGGTGGTTTTACCCTTCGCGCGCGCTTCAAGATACTTGCCCAGCGTGATGAGCGTCAGGATCATGGCCGCCGATTCGAAGTAAAGGTTCATGGCAAAATGATGAGCGGCCGCCATGTCGGAATGACCCATGAAAAATGCCATGTTGAACAGCGCATATGCGCCGTAGACCGTGGCGGCGCCCGAGCCTAGTGCAATGAGCGAATCCATGTTGGGGGCGCGATTCGCCAAGGCGCGAAAGCCCACACGGAAGAACTTGAAGTTAATGAAAATGACGGGCACCAGTAGCACAAACAGGGTAAGCCCGTACACCATCATGTTTTCCATACCAGTGAGCACGCTGGGCAACGGCCAGCCGAACATGTCGCCCATAGAGATGTAGAACAGCGGCACCGTGAACACGAGCGAGGCAATCAGGCGGTGCAGCATACTCTTCTGCTCGGCTTCGGCGGTGGCGTTCGGATTGCTCGCAGCGACGCCTGAGCCTGTAGCAGCAGCGCCTGGCCCATCGGGTGCGCCCGCCTGGCCTTTGGGGCTGGCGCCATAGCCCGCCTTCTTCACGGCTGCCTCAATGGCGGCTGTAACTTCGGCGGCATTGGCGTCGGCGGCAAGCTGCACTTCCATTGAATTCTTCAGCAGATTCACGGCAACACTCGCCACGCCGGGGACCGCACTGGCAGCTTTCTCGACGCGCGCCGAGCAGGCAGCGCATGTCATTCCTTGAACATTGAAAGATATCTTCATGGTGTATCTCCTCTTGGAGTTTTGTGATTGGGGGGGGTAAACTGCCGGCCGAGCGAACTGCCAACCAAACCGGCGGCAATCGGGATCCTCGCGGATGGCAACTACGGCGGGAGTCTCGGCGGGGGGCGGCATTTTCCCCCACTGCATACCGT
>OGUM01001808.1_pt1 | contig 14032 bp, 9 predicted proteins | sample 1553631 | NCBI WGS metagenome assembly OGUM01 (sample SAMEA2580228, study PRJEB22360) | human gut metagenome | biome: human gut; feature: human-associated habitat; material: faeces | place: Denmark | collected 2008/2010 | reverse complement strand
TTGCTGCCCGGTCGCGCAGCCAAAAAGCCCGGCGAGTGCCGCCGTACAGAGAAGCGTCGCAATTCCCGTTTGCAAACTAAAAATCGTCTTCATAATCACTCGTTGTTTTCGTTAAGTTTCGGAATCTCGATGCCCTGCGGCCAGATAATATCATACTTAGCCACTCCGTCATTGCGGTACATCGAATAGTCCTTGACCGTATTGCCCGAGGCATCGTTGCACTTCCAATAGCCAAGAAGCGTCGGATCGTCCTGCGGGTTTTGAATTTCGTACATATTGTCCCAGATCTGTTCGGGCGTACGGGCCACCGACCAGACACGTGCTTCGGCGATCTTGCCGTTCAGAGGACGGTAATCGTCGTAGGAGCGGCCGAGGAAGAACTGGTAAGCCTCGCCCAGCTTGTTGTAACCCGTGTCGTCGGTCTCGTACTGCGGTTTTTCGTTGTCGGGAGCCGTATTCCACAGGTCGTAGAGCGCCCGCATGGCCAGATTGATCTGGTTCTTCTTGCTCTGCGCCGAGATGCCGACATCGGTCGCTTCGCTCTGAATCTGGCCATCGACATAGATGCGTGCGGTACGCGCCGCTTGGTCATATGTGCAGGCGACATGGTACCAGCGCCCCTTTTCGAGGTTCTTCGTCGCATCGCGTCCGGGAATCTTCCCGAAGGACGAGCCGGCACCCGATCCGTCGAACTGCAACTGCTGACGCTCGAAATTCGTGTCGCCGATACGCAGCAGCAGATACTGCTCGACACCCATGATGGACGAGATGTTGACGGGGCTGCCCGTAGCGTTGCTCGTCGCAAAATCGTCGAGGTAGATAAGAGCCTCGTAGGTCACGGCCGTCAGACCGTTCCAAGCCTTGCTGCTTTCCGAATACTTGTCGAGGGTCGGGAACTCGATCCAGTTGTCGGTGAGCTGCGCTGCGACGGTGATGGCCGAGGATCGTTTCACGACATAATAGGCGACGTCGGAACCGTGAAGCACGTCCATCGAGGCATGGTCGATGCGCACGGGGACAAGATAGGTTTCGTCGATAGGAAGCGCTCCCGTCTGTTCCTCGCCTTGGCCCATCAGCTCCTTGAATTGCAGGGTCACGACATCCGAGGTTGTTTTTCCCGCGGCGATCGTGACACTCTCGGCCGACAGCTTATAGTATTTGGCATCGAGCATCGGCCACTGCGTACCGTAGCGGGCGTTGTACGTCCCGACGAGCGACGGGTCGACCGTGAGCGTCACCGCCACATCCTGTCCCGCAGGATAGGTCAGCTCCGCCTGCAAGGCGCAGTCGTAAGTCGGTTTATTGTTGCCGAAGGTCGTAAACTGCACCTCGTTCGTTTCCGCGACGTCGAGATAAACGGCGTTTCCGAACTTGTGGTCGTCGGCCTCATAATTATCGCAGGCCGCGAAAAACACGAGCCCCGCGACGGCTGCAATCAGATATTTTCCGTATTTTTTCATGGCGTTCACTATTTAGCGGGATTTAACGTCTGGATCGCCCCACGGATCGTCTGGTAGTTCATCTCCGCATGATAGTAATCTTCGGAAATGTTGTAAGCTGCCAGACCGCCCAGCGGGCCGAATTCGATGACGCGGCGCGACATCTCATCGACGGCCGCGAACTCCGTGCGATCCTCATCCAGCAGGGGTGCGCTGATCTCGGCCGCCAGCAGCAGCTTCTCCGGCGCGATACCGGCATACCCCGTGGCATTCAGCACCTGGAGCTTCACCTCCTGCACATTTTCGAGTTTCTCCGTATCGAGGGCGATAAAATCGACCTTGGGACGGTCGGCGGCCGCAAGCGACAGCGGGTTGCCCTCGAAGACGAGGAGCTGGCCCTCGGATTTCGCCGCAGCAAGTTTCTCGACGATGCGGGCCGTGGCGTCCGTCGCCAGCGGATCGGTCGTAAACGAGTAGCCGTCCATGCCGTTGGCGGCGACGGCGGCGACAACCCGATCCAGATAGGCATCGAGCGCCTGCATATCGGCGAACTCTTCCGCGCGTGCGGCATAATCGACCTGATAAAGTACTTTCGTCCCCTTCTCGCGCATGACGTCCATATCCTCGGCGTCGAACTTCGAGAAGTTATCGGCGTTGGTCAGCGTCACGATGTCCAGCGAATCCGGGAGGCAGCGCATGAAATCCTGCTCACTCGATGCTTTCTCGGGCGAGTTGTGCAGACGGGCATAAACAATGAAATGTTCTGACTGTTTATAGGCCCTCAGCGCCGCGGTGTATTCGGCCCATAGTGCCGGATCCTGCTCCCAGGGCTTTTCCACCTTGCTGTCCACCGTTTCCATCTCCGTCCAGTCGTTGCAGGCCGCAAACGTTGCGACGGCAGCGCAAAAAGCGAGGAAACGTATCATTCGGTTTGGTTTCATATTCATAGCGATTACTTGTTATACGGTTTGCAATCCCACCATACGCGGGTTCCCATGACGTCGCCCGAACGGTCGCCGTTCTGTTGCTCTGCACCGAGCGTTTGAATGGCCGCCTGAAGGTTGGCGTTGTTCTGCTGGTACTCCTCGACAGGGTAAGGCAGACGGCGTGCGCCCTGTTCCACATTGACGGAACCTCCCGATTTGTCGGTAGGTACAGGCAGCAGTTTCGGATACCCCGTACGGCGGTGTTCCGACCATGCTTCGACTCCCAACGGGAAGATAGCGATCCATTTCTGCACGATGATGCGTTCGAGGTTGCGCTCCTGAACGGCCTCCGTATCGCTGCCGTCCGTCGCCGTTTCCCACGGAACGGTGATTTCGCTCCGGGCAGATGCGCTGTAGTTGCCCAGCGGATCGGTATAGGGTGCAGGCTTCTTCGTGGCGTCGACCAAATAGGCGTCGGCCCCCGATGCTCCCCGCTCCTCGAACGAAAGTCGGACAGCCTGCTCATAGAGCGTCTTCGCCGTCTCGGCCGATCCCCAGCGCAGTTCGTACTCTGCATGCAGGAAGGTCGCTTCCGCGGCATTGAACCATAAATAGGGCGTATCGCTCGCAACGATCATATTCGAATACTTCGACATGGCCTGCGACTTGCTCGTCACATCGATGCCGATACGGATACCCACATAGTCGCCGACATCGTTCGCAAGGAACATCTTCTCCATACGCGGGTCTTTGTAGCCGTTCATGTAGCAGAGGATGTCGGCTCCGACACGGTGGTCGCCCCAGTCGTTGTAGATGAGCGTCGTGCGGTTCTCCGCGGCGTGCATCGCCGCATTGTCGGCATTAGCCTCGATAACACCCCCGGCAATAGCCTCGGCGGCCTTCGCACGGGCGACGTCGGACTTCACATACGACAAACGCATGGCCATGCGCAACTTGAGCGAATTGGCATATTTGAGCCACTGCGCGATATTGCCGTAGTAGACGCCGTCGTAGCGGCTCCACGCTTCGGCCGGGAGCGTCGTGTTGCGGCCCAGTATCTCGATAGCCTCGTCCAGCTCCTCGAACATCTTCGTATAGACCGCCTCCTGCGAATCGTACTCCACATAGACCGACTCGTTGCTCTCCAGCTTCGAATAGGGAATCGGACCGTAGGAGTCCGTCACACGGTGCATGATGGCCACTCGCAACAGGCGGGCGAAAGCGATGGCCACTTCGTCTTCCGTGCCGTTGACGATGCCCTTATAGGGGGTATAGGTCTCGGTGATGACGTTGGCGAAAGGCCATTTGCGCCAGTCGGCCGAGGGATTATAGGTCTCGAACTTGGTCTGCCATGTATCGACCGTAGCACCGATGTAACCGCCGAACGGCCCGCCCGAAAGCGATTCGTTGAACTGGTACATATGCTCCTGCACCGGAATCACAAGACTTTGAAGAGCTTTGAACTTCGTTCCGGTCTTATAATTCAGGGCATCCATCTGGTCGTCCGTAACCTGATTGGGATTGCGGTTGATGTCTTCGAAATCGCCGGTGCAGGCTGCCAATCCGAACAGCGCCAGTGAAAGCAGCACCGACTGCCATCTGTTATTCATCTTTTTCATGGTTGCTGCGCTTTAGAATTGGAATTGGACATTGAAACCGAGGTTGCGCATCGAGGGCATCATGAAGTAGTCGATACCCTGATAGTTCAGCCCCGTCGAAGCGACGGCTTCGGGGTCGAACGGCGCTTTGCAGTAAATCATCCACAGATTGCGCCCTACGAACGACACGGTAAGCCCCAGCTTATTGCGGAACCACTTGCGCGGGAAAGTGTAACCCAGCGACAACTCCTGCAAGCGGACATTCGTCGCCGAATAGAGATAATACTGCGGCAAACCCGACTGCGAGCCGATCGCCTGATACCATTTCTGGGCATCGACCATCTCACGGCCGTTGATCAAAACACCGCCCGCATCGCGCGCCGCGGCCGAAGCCTCCGAGACGCCGTACAGGTCGAGGTTGGCCTGCGTCGCCGAATAGCAGACACCGCCCAGACGGGCCGTAAACAGCACGCCGAGGTTAATACCCTTATAGCTGAAGTCATTGCGCCATGCGAGGTTGTGGTTCGGGAAAACCGATCCGAGATAGATGTCCTCGCCTTCGTCGGTCATCAGCAGGTTGCCGTTCTTGTCCACCTCGACATAACCGTTGTCGTTGAAGCGAAGGTTGGACGTCGTGTAAAGGTCGCCCAGCGTACCGCCTTCCTTGAGGATGTACTTCGCCTTACCCAGCCCCTTGATGTCCAACTTGGTAAGATTCAACGCTTCGCCCGTAACCGGGTTCACGGCATTGGCTGCCAGTTCGATGATCTCGTTCTTGTTCCATGAGTAGGTGAAGTTCGTCGTCCAGCGGAAATTCCGCCACTGATTGTCATACCCGAGCGACAGCTCGACACCTGTATTGCGAACGTGTCCGGTTTGCAGGTAGATGGTCGTATAGGACGACGAGGGCGGAAGTGACGGGTCGAAGGTCTGGTTTTTCGTGTCGGCCTGATACCACGAAGCCGAAAGGTTGATATGCTGCCACAGACGGGCATCCAGACCGACCTCATAGGTAATGGTACGCTCCGGCTTCAGGTCGCCGATCGGATAGTGCGTCTTGTCCTTCCACACTTTGTTCGTAGCGTCGTATTCGTAGGTCGGAACCGTCAGGTGACGCGGGAAAGGCATACCTACCGAGGCGATCGAACCGCGGATCTTCAGATAGCTGAACGTCTTGCCCAGATCCCATGTCGAAGAAGGCACCCAAGACAGGCCTACTGACGGATAGAAGAACGACGACTCGGGCGAATTGGCCAGTTGCGAAGCCCAGTCGTTACGCCCCGTCACCGTGAGGTAAAGCATCTGTTTCCAACCTACTTCGACCGAGGCGAAAATCGACTGCGTCTGGTCGTGCCAGCCGACCTTTTCGGCACGTTTTTTCGTGTCATCCAGATCGAAAACATTGAATATGTTGGGAAGTCCGTTCTCCTGAATCGGCCCACGGTATGACAACTCATCGGTCTTGATATTGTTGATCGAGGCGCCGATATTCGCGTTCAGAGACCAATCCTCGCCGAAAGTCTTGTTAATGTTTACCATCAGATCGGCGTAGGTCTGCGTGTCGTAAGCACGGGCTTCGGTATAGTGGCCGTTTTTGCCGCCTTCCGTAATCGTGGTGTTCGACGAGGCATAGAGTTTTTGCGTGTAGAGCGAATTCGAATTATCAATGCGGACACGTCCGGCAACATTAAGCCACGGAAGAATGTCGTAGCTGGCCGAGAACGACAGCATATAACGCTTCTTGTCCGTATTGCGCAGGTTGCGGTAGTTGATCCAGTAGGGATTCTGCATGCGCAAATCACCGCCTTCCATATCCGCACTCCAGAATTGCTCCATGAGTTTCGTCCCTTCGTTGTAACGCTCGAAGCGACGGTAAAGGTCGAAATTCTCACCCCGCGGGAACAGGTAGGCCGGAACCAGCGGGTTCGAATAGACTCCCTGATTGGTCATGTTCTGGTCTTTCTGATAGATGTAGCTGGCGCTCGCATCGAGCTTGAGCCGGTCTTTCAGAAAGTACGAAGTATTGCGGAACGTGAAGTTGTAACGGTCGTATTCGTTATTGGGGATAATGCCGTCCGAATTGACCGAAGCAGCCGAAAAATAGGTCTGGTTCTTGTCCGTACCGCCAGAAACCGTAACAGCATTCGTATAAACGTGTCCCGTCTCGAAATAATCGTCCGGAGTATAACCGTAACGGGCTTCAGGGCGTAATTTCTCGCCCCAACTGTAAATGCTCGAGCCGCTGCGCTGGCCGTTCAAACCCGTACCGTAGCGATTCTGAAATTCCGGCTGGATGAAAGGTGCGAGAAATTCGATATTACTCGAAAACGTAGCTTTCAGAGTCCCGGCTTGGCCTTTTTTCGTCGTAATCATCACAGCGCCGTTCGCGGCTTCCGAACCGTAGAGCGCGGCCGCGGCAGCACCCGTCAGCACCGACATCGACTCAATATCCTCGGGGTTGAGGTCTGCGATGGATTCCGTAGCACCGCGCGAATCGAACTCCGTACCGCCACCACCACCGAAGTTGTACATCGGAATGCCGTCGATAACGTAAAGGGCGTTCGAAGACTGCGAAATGGACTTGTTGCCGCGCAGTACGACCTTCGAGGCACCGCCGACACCTGACGATGAGGCGTTGATCGTGACACCGGCCACTTTACCCGTCAACGAGTTGATGAAGTTGGCATCCTTGACGGTTGTGATGTCTTCGGCCTTGATCTGCTGAACATTGTAGGCTACGGCCTTTTCCGAACGCTTAATACCAAGAGCAGTGACCACGACCTGCTCGATCTCGGACGCAGCCTCTTCGAGCGTGATTTCGAAAGAAGTCCGGCTGCCCACGACAATAGACACAGGAGTATAACCAATAAAACTGATTTCCAGCTGTCTGTCTGCTGCGGGGGGGGGTACCTGAAGCGCAAACGCACCATCGGCGTCGGAGCTGACGCCTATTGTAGTTCCTTGAACAAGGATACTGGCTCCGACGATCGGATTACCTTTTGCATCCCTGATTTTTCCGGTCACGGAAACCGGATTCCCCGCATCGTTCTTTTTGGTCAGGATAATGTAGGATTCATCGATCCGGTAAGCGATTTCCGTGCCGGCGAACAGTTGTGCCAACACATCCTGGATCGTTTTTTGGACAGCGTTGATACTGACCTTGTTTTTGGTATCGACGCCTTTGTTGATAAACAAGTAACGGGTTTGATTTTCAATCTCTTTTATAACCTGCGAAATAGGGCCGTTTTCCATCTTAATGGAAATTCGGGCATTCTGTGCAGATGCAGCGAATACGTTCCCAAGCAAAGAGATTGTGAGTACGAACCCAAACAGTCTTCGAAACTTGTTGAAGAATACTGTTTTATTCATATCTTTGCGAAGTTTTAGATAATAGGTTAATTAGTGTCTCAAAAAAGCTCGATTCAATCTATTATCCGGCCTGCGGATCTCTACCTCCGCAGGCTTTTTCATTGAACAAGCTATGAACGATGTTGGTTACGTTTTCATAGGCAATCATTTTAGGCGTTAAACAATCAGGCTTTCACATCAATAGATCGTCACTACGTTTGTTTCCGAATTTTTCTTGTAAGAAAAGTCCGCGGTATACTGCAAAATGTGAAGGGCTTTGTCAATGCCGTCGTTCACACGAATTTTACCACTGACGTTTCTGATGTTCGGAAGTTTCTCAAGGGAGATGTCGATCTTCACGTCGAATGCCCGCTCGAATTTCTCCATCAGTTCATCGAAAGGCAGACCCGAAATGTTGATAAGACCTTCCGTCCAGCACAATATTTCCGGATCGGTTATCGGTTCGATGAAAAGATGACCGTTCGAGAGATTAGCAATATCGTTAGGTTTCAGTATAATGTCTTTTTGCGTGGGATCGAGCCGGTTTGTAATTTGCACCCGACCTTGGAGCAATGCAGTCGAAAAGCGTTGGTGGCGCTCATCGGCCACAACGTTGAATTTCGTACCCAACACCCGAATATCGGATGCGAAAGTTTCTACAACGAACGGACACCTCTCGTCATGTTCGACATCGAATACCGCCTCGCCGGAAAGCTTTACTCTGCGGAGATTCTTTTTGAATACGGATGGATATTCGATCTTTGCTCCGGAATTGAGCTGAACGCTCGAACCGTCCGGAAGCGTGAACTTCAAGCGTTGGCCGTAAGGAACCTGCAACGTGTTGATTTGCTCGGCAAGCATATCGTAGGTGCGTTCCTTGCTGATATATCCCCCGACGAACAGCCCGATGGCGAGCATGGCGGCAGCTTGTACGGTAATACGGACTACCTTTCTCCAGTGCACGGCGATCCAACTTGCTGGACGGATCTCTTCGCCGTACAACTCCATCATGTCGATCTGCATGTGCACCTCATCCGCGCAGCGCTGGAAGTCCTCCGGATTTTCGGAATGCCACCGTGCCACCTGTTCCAGCTCATCTGGGGTTGCTTCGCCGCGCAGAGCTTTGTATATTACCTCTTGATCCATTATCTTGTAATTAAATTATATGCCGGCTTCATTGCTTTCTCTTTTTAAACGCATGAGCGAACCGAGTTTACAGCCTTTTTTATAAATAAATATATTTAATAATAATGTAAAATTATTTATTTAGCCAATGTATTGACAATGAGTGTGTTGATCGCCTGCGTTTGCTTCCCGGAACCTTATTTTGTTTCAAAAATATTTTCATTTCTTTTTTGCAGGCGCTTTCAAAACATCGGAAACGAAAAACCGGGGATGAATTCTCGACTTGCATTTTCGGGAATAATTGCTATCTTTGGAAACAGTATCGAAAGATTGCGATGGGGAAGCCGACGAAAATATTGACAGCCGAAGAGTTCGACAGGCTGTTCAACGACAAGGAGCGTTTTATCCGAATCGCATACTCCTATATAAATGATATGGAGATGGCAACGGATATTACGACCGATGGCTTCATGTATTTGTGGGAACACCGGGATCACCTTGAATTCGACGTGAATATCAAAGGTTATATTTACAATTACGTCAGGACTCGCTGTATTTCATACCTGCGTAAGCGGAAATCCATGCTCAAAGCCCAAAGCGAACTTTATAGAAAAGAACAATGGCGGATCGAATCGAGTATCAATACATTATCTAACGAAGAACAGATCGGCAAACTGTTCCAATCCGAGATAATCGAGATTTACCGGCGCGAACTGGCCAAAATGCCGTCTCTTACTCGTAATGTATTTTTGGCAAGCCGTCTGGAAGATATGACTTACCATCAAATTGCGGAAAAATTCAACCTGACCGTCCGGCAGGTTACTTCGGAGATTCAGCGGGCAAATTTCTTGCTTCGGACACCGCTAAAAGATTATCTGGTGAATGTTATAATTATGCTGCTATATCTACAATAAATGAAAAGGAATGGAAGCCATCGGCTTGTAATGAATGTCAAGAGATTTTAAGACGATCATCTCAGCCGATGTGTATTCTCCCTTGTAAATACGCGCTTCCATTAGTCCGAATACGGGTAGAGCCGGTTCGGACTTATTGTCGGAGACAATTTCCGGATATGAAAACGGATGCAGAGACATACGATGGATAGTGACGCAACTTCACACAGATTCCATGAAGAATTCAGTCGTATATCGGCCGCATCCGTGTTATTAATTCGAGTCGGGATTCAGCCACGGAACGGTTCGTCGGCTGATTTTCGGTATGTTTTTATGTGTTCGGTGGTGCGATAGTTGAAACCAGGGCAGGGTGCAACGGGCGCGGCCGCCCCGTAAAAAACTATCTTTCTCTGCCAGCAGACAGAAAAACCGATGGTAAATCAGCGAATCGGTATCATATTTATAATTTCGATAGTATTAGGGTCCAAAACAAACGCTGCTGCAAAGATATACCGATTCCGCCTGCCGGCGGTCGCTCGGCGGGTGCAATCCGTATGATGTAATGTATTCGGCGAATGGCGGCGCATGACGGTTTCGGGTTAGTGGATGATGTACCCACAGAAAACAAAAAGGGGGCGCGGTGTCAGCCCCTACTTGTCGGTCTTGGAGTTACCTTCAGATGGAAGCTGTCCTGCGCCCCAGTCAAGCCCTGCTTGCAAATAACAAACAGGACATAACCGGAGCTGACAACCATTATACCATCTGATTAAACATCCTCCGAAGAGGTCTCCAAGTTTACAAGTAGGTATAAAGAGTTGTTTACCCTTTATGATTATGTCCGTCGGCTACGCCGAACTATTCAATCGCAAATGTAGCATAATTTCTGTATTTAGAAATCCACGTATGCAAATATAATCAAATTTTTCGAATACACGTGAAATCACGTGTATAAAATTTTAGACATCACCTTTCCTTTGCAAAAAATGCGAACAAAGGTTCCCAAATATAGAGATACTACTTTTCAACGGCTCTTGATAGAACGTATGCAACAATTACGTTCGGATCATGGGTATTCTCAAGAAGAAGTTATTGAGTTTACACATTTAGATATTTCTCGGTATGAATCAGGAACCTCCATTCCAAACACACAATCTATACTGAAACTCTGTAAATTATATAACATCACAATCGCTGAATTCTTCGCACCGATAAATTATCCTGCGAAAAAAGAATAGAAAAGACGAAACGGAGCGGTTTCGTCTTTCTTTTTGCAAAAAAGCGACTATATTTGTGTTGAAGGAAAGAACTTGCCCAAACTTATTGATGGAAGAACTCACTACGATCCAGAGCAAAATCTACGAAATCCGCGGCCAGCGCGTGATGCTCGACTTCGACCTTGCGGCGCTCTACCAAGTTACGACCAGTGCATTGAATCAGGCCGTAAAACGTAACATCGAACGATTTCCGGAAGAGTTCATGTTCCGCATTTCCGAAATTGAATGGAAAAATATGTCATCACAATTTGTGACGACATCCAGAGTGAAGCGGCCGAAGACATCCCTACCTTATGCTTTTACCGAACAGGGAGTTGCGATGCTTTCTGCGGTATTGCGCAGTGGAATGGCAATACAAGTAAGTATCTCTATTATGAAAGCATTTGTCGCCATGCGCAATTATATTACGACAGCTACAACCGTTACTTCGGAATTGGCTGAAATCCGGGCAAAGCTGGCTCTGCTGGAGCGGGCGGACGAGGACAATGCCGAGGCGGTGAACGACCTTTCGGAAGACATGCGCAAGGAGCTGGACAACATCTACGAGGCCATCGCGGCCCTGTCGGTCAAAGTGCCCGAGGCCCGCAAACAGCCCCGGCCCATCGGGTTCAAACTCCCGAAGGAAGAGAAATAACCGTTCATTTTGACCCGAACCGATGGAAGAACTCGCTACGATCCAAAGCAAAATCTACGAAATCCGCGGCCAGCGCGTGATGCTCGACCGTGATTTGGCCGAGCTTTACGGCGTTACGACCGGCAACCTGAATAAAGCTGTAAAGCGAAATATCGAACGTTTTCCGGAACGGTTCATGTTTCAACTGACAGAACAGGAATTTTTGATATTCCAAAATGGAACATCAAGTTGGGGCGGCACACGAAAACGTCCTTATGCTTTTACCGAACAAGGGGTCTCCATGCTTTCTGCCGTGCTACGCAGCCCGACAGCCATACAAGTCAGTATTCGGATTATGGATGCTTTCGTCGCCATGCGCAACTACATTATGACAACCTCGACTATGACGGCCGAGCTGTCCGAAATCCGTGCGAAACTGACCCTGTTGGAACGGGCGGACGAGGACAACGCCGAAGCGATAAACGACCTGTCGCGGAAAATCCGAATGTTCCGAGGGCAGGCGGCAAGTACAAAAGATCCGAAAGAGCGCATGAGGTGCGAGAAAGCCGTGCTCAGTCAGGAAACCGCCCTCCAGCGCATGGACAGTGGCAACGAAAGCATGGGCGTGTGGGATATCACCATCATGGTGCTATCCAGGGACGAGGAGGATTTCAACAATCGCTGCACCCGCGTTGAAAATACTGCGAACGTCATAGGCTGTAAGATACGCATTATGGCGAACCAGCAGAAAGAATCCTACCAGCACCTTTCGCCGACCTATCCGCAGATTCCGGAAATTCGCGAGGAAAACGCCCGGCAGTACCTTGTCGGCGACATAATCGGCGGATTCCCGTTCGCAAGCGGAAGCTTCACGGACAGCGGCGGCTTTTATCTCGGACGGGATTCCAACGACGGGCTGATACTGCTCGACCCGTGGATACGAAACCGCCAGCGACCCAACAGCAACATGACGATAGTGGGCGGCTCCGGTTCGGGTAAATCCACGGCGATAAAGCACATAATCGCTTCGGAGTACGCCCGCGGCACGAAAATAATCGTCATTGACCCGGAGGGCGAATACAAGGATATGTGCCTGAATCCGCTGTTTGAAGGCTCTTGGATAGACGTTGCCGGAGGGCGCGGCGGTCTGATAAATCCGCTCCAGATACGCCCGGTCCCGCCTGACATGGACGATAATTCCGACCCGGTGAAAAAGGACAGCATAGGCGACCTCGCGGTGCATTTAAAGACCTTGCAGACGTTCTTCCGGCTGTACATACCCTCGATGGACGACCGTCTGAGAGCCATTCTCGTCCAGTCGCTTGTGGAGCTGTATTTTTCTTTCGGGATTACATGGGAAACCGATGTTTCCGGCATGAAAGCGGAGCGCTTTCCGATTCTTAGCGACCTGTACACCCTTATCTCCAGAAAAGCAGAATCCGGCGGCAGGAACGCCGAGTGTTACGCAGACCTCAAAACCTACTTGGAGGGAGCCGCAGACGGTGAAAACCACCTGCTCTGGAATGGTTACACGACGATAAATCCCACCAGCGGATTTATAGTGCTGGATACCAAATCGCTGATACAGATGTCCGGCACGGTGCTGGCGGCGCAGTATTTCAACGTGCTTTCATGGTGCTGGGAGCAGATAACCCGCGACCGCAAGGAGCGCATAATGCTGATAGCGGACGAGTGCTGGACGATGATTGACCCGCGCTGTCCGCAGTCGCTGGAATTTCTCAAAAATGCCGAAAAGAGAGCGAGAAAATACGAGGGAAGCATAGTCGTGGGAACGCAGTCAACCAACGATTTTCTCGACCCGGAGGTCAAATTTTACGGGCAGTCGGTGCTTGACCTGCCGACCTACAAACTGCTGTTTTCAATGGACGGACAGTCGCTGAAAGAAGCCGCAGAGCTGTTCGACCTGAACGATTCCCAGACCGAACTGATTTCCTCCGGACAGCGCGGAAGGGCGCTGATGAAAGTCGGCAGGCAGGCGGCAAAAGTGCGGTTCGTGCTGAGCGATGAGCGCCTTGAAATGTTCGGGCGCGGCGGCGGAAGATAAGGAAAGTGTGTTTATATGGCAGTAAATCCGAAACTGATTTTAATAGCCTCAGAGCTGGCGGGAAACGAAAAAGTCCGCAAAACTCTGCTGTATGTTCTGTTCTTTTCGCTGGGACTGATAATGCTGATTTTCGTTGTGTTCATCGGGCTTATAAGCGGACTTCTCAGCATTGCGCAGGACAACGACCTGAGAAACCACTGGAACTATTACAGGACCAGCATTTCCGAGATTTTCAGCAGTATCGAGGGCGAGATAAATTCCGATGTGAAAAGCGAGGTTTACGACTTCATGCCGGAATTTTCGGTGAACTTTTCCAAAGCCACTATCGCGAACAATTTCGACAACAGCTCCCTGATTTTATATGATGAAAAGGAAATCCGGCAGGCGCAGGAAATAATGCTGAATTACGCAGAAAAGCTCCGTGAAATAACCACGGAAGAAGCCTTTGACAGCTTCATTTCTGGTTACGAAACGGAGCTTTCCTTTTCGGATATCCGGAATATCCGCTTTACGGACGACACTGGAATCGACGGCATTTCCGCTTATCCGGACGCGGTGAAGCTGTTTCTTTACAACCGCGCAATGGAGCAAATGCCGGCGTACAGCTACTCTTTCGAGGAGATAACGGTTGACGAAAAGCCAGCCGACCGCCAGACGCTGGTCGTGACCTCTCCGGACGGTTCCGCACAGACCGTGGAATACACCTGCATCGGCGGCGGGGAGGTGGACCTGCCGGAATTTGCGCTCCGCG
>OGUM01001807.1_pt1 | contig 14034 bp, 12 predicted proteins | sample 1553631 | NCBI WGS metagenome assembly OGUM01 (sample SAMEA2580228, study PRJEB22360) | human gut metagenome | biome: human gut; feature: human-associated habitat; material: faeces | place: Denmark | collected 2008/2010 | reverse complement strand
AGCGCGGCAGGGCAAAATCCAGCTCCTGCACCGGGAACTCGTACAGCACCTGCCGCAGGATGCTGCCGAGTGCCTCCGCGTCCAGATCCACGCAGCTCACCGGCAGCACGGTGTGGTCGTAGTCCCGTGCCATGCCCTCGGCCAGCTGCTTCGTCTCCGGCGCATCCGGGTGGGGGCTGTTGAGCAGGATGATGTAGGGCTTGCCCAGCGCATCCAGTTCTTCCACGATGCGCTTCTCGGTTCTGGCATAGCCCTCCCGCGGGATGTCGCTCACAGAGCCGTCGGTGGTGACCACGATGCCCACGGTGGAGTGGTCGCAGATGACCTTCCGGGTGCCCAGCTCCGCCGCCTCGGTCATGGGGATCTCGTGGTCGTACCAGGGGGTCATCACCATCCGGGGAGACAGGTCCTCATACTGGCCCACAGCGCCGGGCACCATATACCCCACGCAGTCGATGAGCCGCACGGAGAACGTGACCCCCTCCTCCATGCGGACCTCCACCGCCTCCTCCGGCACGAACTTGGGTTCGGCGGTCATGATGGTGCGGCCGGAGCCGCTCTGGGGCAGCTCATCCCGGGCCCGGAGCTTTGCATCCGCCGGGCCGATGGCAGGCAGCACCAGCTGCTCCATAAACTGCTTGATGAGGGTGCTCTTGCCGGTGCGCACCGGCCCCACCACGCCAATCAGGATCTCCCCGCCGGTGCGTGCCCCGATCTCCCGGCAGACAGTGGCTTCCAAACACTCCTGTTTTTCCAAATTGCTCTCTCCTCTCTCCCGTCCGCACCGGGCGGCAAGGCCGCACCTTCTGCGTCTGCTTCTCGGAAACAGTCTATTCGGACAGGCGGCAGGATATGAGCGGCACCGGGTAAAAAAGCGTCGGTTGACGGAAAAATCCCTCTGCGCTACAATAGAGAAAACTGTATGGAAAGGCGGAACACAGATGGAGTGGAAGGTTTATTTTGAGGACAATCCGGGCTGTCACCGCCCGCATCGGGGCCGCCCCGGGCAGGAAGTGTCCTGCGGGGCACACTCGGTGTGGGGCGGGCAGCATTTCATCATCCCGGCGATTTACCTTTGTGGAAAAGGGCTGGTTGTAGACATCTGCCGCCGGGTGGAGCGTGAAGCGATCGAAGCGCATTACCAGAAGTTGGCTGCTTATGAAGGGATGGATATTGACGAATGCCCACCGGAAGTTGTCGAACTGGCCGAAGCCGAGGACCCGTTTGGTTCTTTTGACTATCTGCCAAGTGTAGCCATCAACGGCAAAACCGTGGAGTACAGCCGCGGTGCCGGGGAATATTATAACCCCCTCCGCTCCGAAGAGGAGATCGTTTGCAGCGGTGAACAGGCCGCGCGGGACATCGTGAAGCACTACGGGCTTGACCTGGAACAAGGCTGGGATCTCCGGCAGTGGAGCTTTCCCTGGGCGACAAAGCGCAGGCCGGCCCACATCACCAGCCTGACACTGACCCTCACCCAGCGGGAACAGCCTGCCGAAGCGGTGCAGTTCACGGCAGCGCCCGGAAAGGTCGTGGAGTTTGCCCACCCCGTCACCGGTGTGCCCTGCGTGCTGACGGTCAAAGACCTGAAACCGGCCCGGATGCCGGAGAGTGACCTCCCCCACATGGGGCCGCCCATGGAATGGCCCCAGGAATTTGTGGGAATGACTTACACCCTGACCCCCGCCGTGACCACCGGCTGGGTGCAGGTGAACGACTGCGCCTCTAGTGATAAGCCCATCCGGAAAAGCGACGCACCCACGGAAGATGGAGCCATTGGCATCATCGGCGGGGCAGACGGCCCGACCGCGATCTTTGTGAGCGGAAAGCAGCAGGGTGATACCCGCACCGCCTGTTCCTCGCTCCACTTTGCGCCGGTGGAACCGGAAAATATCCGGTGGAAGGTGACCTACTACCAGAAGCAGTTCCCGGATGAAACTATAGCGCTCTTATAACGAAAAGACAGGCGGCTCCAACCAAAGTTGGATGCCGCCTGTTTTACTGTTCAGATCAACTTGATGGCCACCGCCTCGCTGGTGCGGTCCTGGGCTTCGTTGGTATGCTCGGGGTCATCCAGCATATAGCGGAGCAGAAGCACCTCGCCCACATAAAGCACCGCCACCTTGATGGGGATGCTGCCGGAATCCAGCGGGCTTTCCTGCGCGCCGCACCGCAGCACCACATCCGCCATGGCTGCGCCGGGCGAATCCTCATAATGGGTGAGCAGAATGATCTTTGCGCCGGATGCCTTGGCCGTGCGCAGCGTTTCCAGCATATCGCGGGTCGCGCCGGAATAGGAGATGAAGAGCACCACATCCTCCGGGCCCATCAGGCTGGCAGCCAGGATCTGCAGATGACTGTCCCCTGCGGTGCGGAACTTGTTGGACAGGCTGGAAAAGCGGGCGCAGATATCGTTGGCCAGCAGCATACTGCCGCCCTGACCCAGGCAGAACACCTGCCGCGCGGCACGCATCAGATCCACAGCCTGCTCCACGGCTTCGGGCGAAAGAGAATTCTGGGTACCGTTGATGGCAGTGAGAAACAGGCCGCTGGCGTGCTCACACAGACTGGCAGTGGTAGCGCCCGGCTCCGGCTCATGCTGGTTGACCAGCGCACCGGTGGCGTTGGCCTGCGCCAGCGAAATGCGCATCTCATGGTAGCCCTCAAAACCCAATGCCCGGCAGAAGCGGAACACCGTTGCCTCTGCTACCTTGCATTCCCGCGCAAGGGAGGAAATGGAAAGGTACTGTGCCTCGTCGGCATGGTGGACAAGGTAATCTGCCACAGCACGGCCGGATTTTGTCAGTTCGTCCTGCCTTTGCTGCAGCAGCTCCCAGAAGTTTGTGGTCGTAGACATGATGGTCTCCTTTTTCCTGCTCCGTTTCCCGCCGGAAGGGCTGGCCGCACACGCCAACACCATTGTCGGGAAGTTTTCCTTTAAGAAAAGTATAAAAGAATCCCAACCGCTTGGCAAGAGGGGCTTTGACTACAAATTCAGGTTCGTTTCTGTGCAGAGCGCCCAAATTCGCCGCATTAGTATGACTTATTTGTGAAAATCCTTTTCAATTTGCCGGATTTCCCCCTCTTTTTTGAGTGAAAACTATTTTCACCAGCGAAAAGCGTGATTTTTCTACAATGGTTACAAAATAGCTACAACTTTCAAAATTTCCGTGAATTCTGCCCAAAAGACCAGTCTTTTCGCTAAAATTGTGCGACATCCACAAGAAAGCCCTTTCATTATTGGGCAGACAGCCGATAGACAAAATGAAAATATTTTTCTATAATAAGGCCAATAGAAGCGGTTCCCACACGAGGGCCGCAAAGTAGAATCGCACTACATCAATGAGTAAGGAGAAGTTTCTTATGAAAAACAGTATCTCTCGCCGCTCTTTCCTGAAGGCCGTGGGTGTCCTGAGTGCAGCCGGTGCACTGGCCGCATGCGGCGGCAGCTCCTCCAGCAGCACTGCTGCTTCCTCCACTGCAGCTTCTGCAGCGGCAAGCACCGCAGCTGGCGCAAACATCAAGCTGTGGACATACCCCATCGGCGGCTGGGGCAAGGACGAGACTGTGCAGGAGCTGATCTCCAGCTTCAACGCAAAATATCCCGACATCAAGGTCACCGTTGAGTACCTGGATTACACCAATGGTGATGACCAGGTCAACACCGCCATCGAGGGCGGCAGCGCACCCGACCTGATCATGGAAGGCCCCGAGCGTCTGGTTGCCAACTGGGGCAAGAAGGGCGTTATGGCTCCCCTGAACGACCTGTGGACCGACGATGCCAAGAAGGACATCTACGCTTCCGTTGAGTCCGCCTGCAGGAACGAAGCCGGCGACTACTATGAGTATCCTCTGTGCATGACCGCACACTGCATGGCCGTGAACATGACCAAGGTCAAGGAAGTGGGCGCAGACCAGTACATTGATACTGATAAGCACACTTGGAGCACCGACGGCTTCCTCAAGACCGTTGACGCACTGTACAATGGCGGTTATGAGAATGTTGCAGCCATCTACTGCAGTGGCCAGGGCGGCGACCAGGGCACCCGCGCGATCATCAACAACATGTACGGCGGCACCTTCACCGATGCCGAGCACACCAAGTACACCGCTGACTCCCCCGAGAACATCAAGGCCATCCAGGCTCTGTACGATGCCAAGGGCGTGAACTTTGATGCTTCCATCAACGGCGGCGAGGAGATCACCCTGTTCCGCAACGGTACCCTGCAGATGGCATTCTGCTGGAACATTGCACAGCAGCTGAACTCCGACAACAACGATGCCGGCCTGACCAACAGCGGCGACGAGATCTTCCCCATGGCCTTCCCCACCGAGAGCGGCGATCCCAAGCTGTGCGGCGGCATCTGGGGCTTCGGCATCTTCGACAACGGCGACGAGGCCAAGATCGAGGCAGCCAAGACCTTTATCGACTTCATCGCTGCTGACCCCGACCAGGTTGGCGCAAGCGTTCTGGCTTCCACCTACTTCCCCGTTCGTGAGAGCGTTGGCGACATCTACGCCGGCAACGACATTATGAGCGAGTACACCAAGTTCATGGGCTTCCTGGGCGATTACTACCAGATCACCCCGGGCTGGGCAACCGCTCGTACCGAGTGGTGGAACATGCTGCAGCGCGTTGGCACCGGCGAGCCCGTTGAGCAGGCCGTTGCTACCTTTGTTGAGAACGCAAATGCTGCCGCTACTGCCGAGGCATAAGCGCACCGCCTGAGTTTTTCATCGTAACGTTATAAACCTTGCCCCTTCCTCGATAATCCCGGCGAGGGAGGGGCATTCTTTTTTGCAAGTTCCGTCGGGAGCCGGTCATTTTACCGGAGCTAAACGAAAGGTTTGGTGATTTTCTTGGCTGCTACCACCGTAAAAGTCAAAGAGCCAAAGCGCAGCCGCGCACTGGTCCGGCAGGAGACCATCGCATCCTATCTCTTCCTTCTGCCCAGCCTGATCTTCTTTCTGGGGTTCGTCATTTACCCCATGATCCTCTGCGTGGTCACGAGCTTCTTTGATTCCACCATGAACCGCGCCGATGTCTTTGTCGGCCTTGCAAACTACAAAGAACTGTTCGCCGATAAGATCTTCCTGGGTGCTCTGAAGAACACCTTCATCATCGTCATCGTGTCGGTGCCTGTGACCTGCGCCTTCTCGCTGTGGGTCAGCTCCGCCATCGTGGATCTGCCCGAGTGGGCCACCAGCCTTTTCCGCTGCGTGTTCTACTTGCCCGTTGTCACCGGTTCCGTTGCCGTTACCGTTGTCTGGAAGTGGATGTACAACAATTACTACGGCATCTTCAACTATCTGGGCAAGACGCTGGGTCTGATCGACAAGAACATCAACTGGCTGGGCGATGAGCGGTTCGCTCTGGGCTGCATCATCCTCATCCTGCTGACCACCTCTGTGGGCCAGCCCATCGTTCTGTATGTTTCCGCCCTGGGCAACGTGGACCAGTCCATCGTAGAAGCTGCCGAAGTGGACGGCGCGACCGATTTCCAGTGCTTCTGGAAGATCAAGTGGCCCGCCATCATGCCCACCACCCTGTACATTCTGGTCATCACCACCATCAACTCCTTCCAGTGCTTTGCGCTGATCCAGCTGCTGACTTCCGGCGGCCCCAACCACAGCACCGATACCATCATGTACTACATCTACTACACCGCGTTCAAGCTGTACCGCTACGGCTATGGCAACGCCATGGGTGTTGTGCTTGCCATCATCATTGCCATCCTGTCTGCGATCCAGTTCAAGGCTGGCAACCAGAATAATTGAGGAGGTGCGTAACAATGAGTGCAACTGCTGCAACCGCAAAAAAGCAAAAGCCCTTGAAGCGTCACCCCAGCAAGCTCAAGCAGGCCAGCGCCTATACCATCCTGACCCTGATCCTGATCAGCATCGTGGCCGTGACCTTTGCGTTCCCGCTGTACTGGATCATCACCGGTTCCTTCAAAACCGGTGCAGCCATCAACTCCACCACCCCCGAGTGGTGGCCCCATGAGTGGGTGCTGACCAACTACCAGAAGCTGTTTGCCGGAAAGAGCGCCCCCCTGTGGCAGCTGGCCATTCCCTTCAGTGCACGCTTCAGTGCCGACGGCGATCCCATCTACTTCTCGGTCGGACCCACCGCTCCTGCTGCCCTGCGCTGGATGATCAACACCGTGTTCATGGCTGTTGTCTCCATGATCCTGACCTGCATCACCGCCGCCATGGCCGGTTATGCACTGGCCAAGAAGCGCTTTGTGGGCCGTCAGCTCCTGTTCACCCTGATCGTGTGCGCAATGGCTCTGCCCAAGCAGGTCATTCTGATTCCCCTGCTGCGTGAGATGAGTGCCCTGAACCTCTACAACACCATCTGGGCCGTCATCTTCCCCATTGTCGGCTGGCCATTCGGTGTGTTCCTGATGAAACAGTTCAGCGAGGGCATCCCCACAGAAATGCTGGAGGCCGCCCGCATTGACGGTGCAAGTGAAGCCAAGACCTTTATCAGCATCGTGCTGCCCATGGTCAAGCCGGGCATCGGTGCTCTGGCCATCTTCACCTTTATCAACAGCTGGAACGATTACTTCATGCAGTTGATCATGCTGTCCAGCACCAGCAATCTGACCATTTCTCTGGGCATTGCAAAGCTGCAGGCGGAAAACAGCACCGACTTCGGTCTGATCATGGCAGGTGCTGCACTGGCTGCTGTGCCTATCATCATCATCTTCCTCATCTTCCAGAAGTACTTCACCAAGGGCATCGCAATGGGTGCCGTTAAGGGCTAAAATTGCGACCGCCGCCTGCGGCGGAAACAGGGAGCAATTTTTGGCGCAGCGGTCTGCAAGACGCGAGACCCGCCCAAGGGTCGAAGCGGATGCAGGGCACCGCAAGAGGGCATTGATGCAGTTGCCCGGAACAGAAAGCGTTGGAGCTTGATGTTCAGGAAGCAATTTTTGGCGCAGCGGTCTGCAGGATGCGAGGCCCGCCCAAGGGCCGAAGCAGACGCTGGGCACCGCAAGAGGGCGCTGATCCCGTTGACCGAACGAAAAGCGTTGGAGCTTGATGTTCAGGAAGCAATTTTTGGCGCAGCGGTCTGCAAGACGCAAGGCCCGCACCAAGGGCCGAAGCGGATGCAGGGCACCGCAAGAGGGCGCTGATGCAGTGAACAGAACAAATAAGCATATAGGAGCTTAAGGAGACAAACCATGAAAGATATCACTAAGTACCAGGGCGTTATCCCCGCTTTCTACGCCTGCTACGACGCAGAGGGCAATATTTCCACTGAGGGTGTCAAGGCCCTCACCCGCCACCTGATCGCCAAGGGCGTTAAGGGCGTGTATGTCGGCGGTTCCTCCGGTGAGTGCATCTACCAGCATGTGGACGAGCGCAAGGCTGTGCTGGAGGCAGTGATGAGCGAAGCCAAAGGCAAGCTGACCGTCATTGCACATGTTGGCTGCAACAACACCGCCGACAGTGTGGAACTGGCCCGCCATGCCGAGAGCGTGGGTGTGGATGCCATTGCTTCCATCCCCCCCATCTACTTCCACCTGCCCGAGTATGCCATTGCAAAATACTGGAACGACATGTCCGCTGCTGCTCCCAATACCGAATTCGTCATCTACAACATTCCCCAGCTGGCTGGCACCGGCCTGACCATGAGCCTGCTGAAGGAGATGCTCAAGAACCCCAACGTGGTGGCTGTCAAGAACAGCTCCATGCCCACCCAGGACATTCAGATGTTCAAGGATGCCGGTATCGCTGCCCGCGGCGAAGGCAACTTTGTGGTCTTTAACGGCCCCGATGAGCAGTTCGTCTCCGGCCGCGTCATTGGCGCAGACGGCGGCATCGGCGGCACCTACGCCGTGATGCCTGAGCTGTATCTGGCCATGAACGAGCATATCAACAAGGGCGAGGTCAAGGAAGCACAGGCCCTCCAGTACGAGGCCGACCGCATCATCTACAAGATGTGTGAGGCCCACGGCAACCTGTACGCCGTGCAGAAAGAGATCCTGCGCCGGATGTACGGTCTGGAGCTGGGCGGCGTGCGTGAGCCCATGCCCAGCCTGATCCCCGAGGATGAGGCCATCGTGGCCGAAGCACAGGCCATGATCGAAGCCGCCATCGCAAAACTGTAAGCTGAACAAGCGCCCCCTCTCCGTCTCTTTTCAGAGGGGAGGCGGGCGCTTCTTTTTGGAGGGAAAGCGTATGATCTGCGATACCCTGGATCAACTGCATCTGTACAAGGGGTTCCACAAAAACCTCGACACGGCCATTGAGTTTCTGGCCGCACACCCGCTGGATACCCTGCCGCTGGGCCGTACCGAAGTGGACGGCGACGAGGTGTTCATCAATGTGATGGATGCCGATCTCAAACCTCACACCGATTCCCACGCCGAATATCACCGTCTCTACGCCGATCTGCAGATCGACCTGACCGGCGGCGAGGGCTGGGGCTACGAGACCGCCCCCGGCACCGAGGTAGAGCCCTACCAGCCGGATATCGGCAAAAAGGACAGCGAGGATGCCGTTTTCGGCGCTCTGGGCGAGGGGCGGTTCGTCCTCTTCTTCCCCGGTGAGCTGCACCGCCCCGGCGTGGAAATGCCCGGCTGCGATCGTGTCCGCAAAGCTGTTGTCAAGATCAAGATGGAGGATAAGTATCATGGATAAGGAAAAACTGTTTGCTCAGATCAAGGGCGGGCTGATCGTCTCCTGCCAGGCATTGGAGCACGAGCCCCTGTACACCAAGGAGGGCGGCGTGATGCCCCTGATGGCCAAGGCTGCCGCCATGAGCGGCGCGGTGGGCATCCGTGCCAACACCGTGCGGGACATCACCCAGATCAAGGAGGTCGTGGACCTGCCCGTGATCGGCATCATCAAAAAGGACTACCCCGGCACCCCCATGTACATCACTGTGACCATGAAAGAAGTGGACGAGCTGGTGGCCTGCGGCGTGGATATTCTGGCGGTGCAGGGCACGGGAGCTCTCCGCCCGGACGGTTCCACCTCCGCTGAGTTCATCCGCACTATCAAGGCAAAGTACCCGGATCAGCTGGTGATGGCCGACTGCGACAACTTTGAGAACGCCATGGCCTGCGCCGAGGCCGGTGCCGACTTTGTGGGCACCACCATGCGCGGCTACACCCCTGAGACCCAGGGCATTGACGACATCGATTTTGATTTCGTCCACAAGCTGGCCACCGAGTGCCCCGCCAAGGTCATTGCCGAGGGCCACATCCACTACCCCGAGCAGGCCGTCAAGGCACTGGAAGCCGGTGCTTTTGCACTGGTGGTGGGCGGTGCCATCACCCGCCCTGCCGAGATCACGGCCCGCTTTACCGGTGCCATCAACGCCATGAACAAGTAAAACGGAGACACCGAGATGAAACAGTATCTTGCGATCGATATCGGCGGCACTGCCGTCAAGCTGGGCATCGTGGACGAAGCCGGCAGGGGGCTGGCGAAAGCTGAGGAGAGCGTAAGTTTTGACGGCTACCGCACCCCCATCCTGACCACCGTGCTGAAAGCTGCGCAGGCATTTCTTGCCGACCGCAACATCCCGGCGGAAAGCCTTGCGGGCATCGGCGTTTCTGCCACCGGGCAGATCGACAGCCGCAAGGGCATCGTGGCCGGTACCTGCGGCAACTTTCCCAACTACATCAACAGCCCCATCCAGGCCGAACTGGAACGGCTCTTCGGCCTGCCCGTCACCGTTGCCAACGATGCCAACTGCATGACGCTGGGCGAGGTCTGGGTCGGCGGCGCAAAGGGTTATACCGATGTCATCGGCGTTACCCTGGGCACCGGCGTGGGCGGCGGCATCCTGACCGGCGGACGTCTGCTGGAAGGCGCGCGGGGTCTGGGCGGCGAGCTGGGCCACTACCGCACCCATGCACTGGACGGTGTTCCCTGCACCTGCGGTGCCACCGGCTGCTGGGAGCGCTACGCCGCCACCACGGCTCTGGTACGGGCCGCACAGGAAAAGGACCCGGCCTGGAAAGACGGCCGCGCCATTTTTGCTGCCGCGGAGGCTGGCAACGAGACCGTTCTGGCCCTGCTGGATGCTTGGACGGATGAGATCGCACAGGGCCTTGCAGGCATGGTGCACATCTTCAACCCGCAGCTGATCCTGATCGGCGCTGCCCCCCAGCTCACTCACCCCGCAGCTCATTCTCAGCGGCGGCGGCGTGAGCGCCCAGCAGAAGCTGCTCATCGAGCCCATTGCCGCCAAAGTCAGGGCCTCCGTTATGCCCGCCTTTGCCGAGGGGCTGGAGATCCGCGCCGCCCAGCTGCACAATGATGCCGGTATGGTAGGCGCAGTCTATTACTTCCGCCAGCAGCACGGCGAAGCCTGATCATCTGAACGATCAAAGGAGTGTATTGAGATGAAAACACATATTCTCTGCCTGGGCGATTCCAACACCCATGGTTATTGTGCCGACCCCAAGGATAACGCCGACGGCGGCATCCGCTTCAACGAGGACGAGCGGTGGACCTGCCGCCTGCAGACTGCTCTGGGTGACAAGTATCTGGTAACCGAAGAGGGCCTTTCCGGCCGCACCACCGTTTTTGTAGATCCCATCCACGAGTCCATGGATGCTCTGAGCGTGGCCTATCCCCTGCTCAAGAGCCATGAAGTCATCGACCTGCTCATCATCATGCTGGGCACCAACGATGTGAAAGAGCGCTTCAACGCAAACGCCGCCTGCATTGGTGCGGGCATGGAGCGCCTGATCCAGAAGTGCAAGACCGTGGACTGCTGGGGCGGCAAGGAACCCAACATTCTTGTGGTCGCTCCTCCGCGCATCAAGGAGGGCTTCCACGATGAGGTCATGGGCGACGGCTGTGTGGAGAAGTCCAAGGGCGTTGCCGGCTGGTACAAGATCATCACAGAGCGCAACAACGTCCATTTCCTGGATGCTGAAGGCTGCGAGTTCAACCAGATCGACTTCATGCACCTGACCCGTAAGGGCCACGCACAACTGGCTGAGAAGCTGGCCGAGCTGGTTCCGACGCTGCTCTGAGTCAAAAAGAACAACCCTCTCCGTCATTGCCTCGCAATGCCGCCTCACCCTTTCGGGGGAAGCAGGCAAAGCAAAAGGCTTTGACGGAGAGGGTTGTTTTCTTTTGTCAGATGTAATCCGAAATATACGGAATCTTATGGAAGAGCACGTCATCCAGCCGTTCCACAGCCTCTTCCCTGCCCTCGATGCGCTCCAGCTCATACAGACGCTCTGCGGTCTTGTAGCCCAGCAGCAGGGTGGTAAAGGTGCCGATGCCCATTTTCAGGTGATACTCGGCAGGTTCACGGGTCATGGTGCAGTGCCCATCCGCAAAGCGAACGTTGAACGTCCGGTCGTTCCATGGCAGAAGCGAGTCCTCGATCTCCAGCTCGATGCACAGGGTGCCGCCGTCCGGGTCACAGGGGTAATCGGCGAGGAAATCCTCTACGTCGATGATGCGTCCCATGGCATAGGGGCGAATGCTCTCCTTGATGTCGCCATCGTCCATCTCAAAGGCGATGGGTTCGCTGAAATAGGTGCTGCCGTGCACCTCATCGATCATGGAATCATGGGCATGGATATACTCCCACAGGCCTTTCTGGGCCTCGCGGTTGAGGTAGACCATCTCCTTGATGTGCATGATGTCGTTTTTGATGAGGTAGACCATGTAGCCGCAGGGCTTATCCTTGACGTTGTAGTAGACCGCAACATTGGTATCGTCCTCGTCCCAGCGCCAGTATTCCTCCCAGGCCAGACTGTTGCGGAACAGACAGCCGTGGGTGATGGACGCAAAGTGGGAGTGCAGCTCATGGAACTCGGTATTATCCCAGCTGACGCGCCGGACATAGCCGGGAGCCTTGACCTTGGTGGGGATCTGCCGGTCCTTGATGTTGAACGAGATCTTGTTGGAAACGATCTCCCAGCCCAGGTGATGGTACAGCGGAATGCTGTACGGGTAGAGCAGGGCGAAGGATTTGCCCTCTTCGTGCATCTGGGTCAGACCCTTGATCATCAGGTGCTTCATAATGCCCTGCCCGGTGTACTCCGGGTAGGTGCAGACACTGGTGACAAAGCCCACATGGTAGACCGTATCGTAGATGTTCATTTTCAGCGGATAGACGGCAAACTGGGACACCAGCGTGTCTCCATCAAAGCAGCCCAGTACATCGGCACGTTCCAGCACCGGGAATTTGGACTGCTTGATTTCATCGTCCTTCCAGCCTGTGGCAGTCAGCTCTTCTTCCGTGACCTGAAAGGTGTAGCGGAGCAGTGCATTGTACTGATCAAGATCCTTCGCTTCCAGATAACGGGTCAGATAATGGTCTGCGGCGTTCATACGAACACCCCCGTCCTTACGGGGTCAGACGGTTGGGGCCGCGGAACAGGAACTCCGCGTCCTTGATGCTCTCGCCCACCAGCAGCATGGTCAGGCGGTCGATGCCCAGACCGAAGCCGCCGTGCGGGGGGCAGCCATACTGGAAGAACTCCAGATAGAACTTGACATCCTCAGCCAGACCCTTTTCCTCAGCCTGCTTCTTCAGCACCTCATAGCGGTGCTCGCGCTGGGCACCGGTGGTGATCTCCACACCGCGCCAGATCAGGTCGTAGCCCTGAGGCACGCCGTTCTCGTCGCGCATGTGGTAGAAAGCGCGCTTCTCAGCATCGTAATCCGTGACGAAGAGGAACTCGTGGTTATAGTGCTTCTTCACCCAGTCGTAGCTCAGGCGCTCGGCCTCGGTGGTCAGGTCGCCCTTCTCGGAATCGTCCACCACATAGCCGAAGTCCTCTTCCAGACCCTTGTACAGGTCAGCCAGCTTGACCACGGGGAACGGGGTCTCGGGCACGATGACTTCCTTGCCGAACAGCTCCTGGATCTGGTCGCCGTATGCTTCCTTCACAGCCTGCAGGCCAGCCTTGAGCAGCTGCTCCTCCATGGCCATGACATCCTTGTAAGAGGTGATGTAGCTGAACTCCAGATCAAAGCCGGAGAACTCCGTGGCGTGCTTGTTGGTATAGCTCTTCTCAGCGCGGAACACAGGGCCGGTCTCAAAGATGCGCTCAAAGCCTGCAGCCATTGCCATCTGCTTGTAGAACTGGGGGCTCTGTGCCAGATAGGCATTGCGGTCGAAGTAATCCACCTTAAACACCTCAGAGCCGCTCTCGCTGGCAGCAGCGATCAGCTTGGGGGTGTGGATCTCGATGAAGTTCTGGTCCAGCAGGAACTTGCGCATGGCGTTGACCATGCAGCTCTGAGCCTTGAACATCAACTGGTTCTCGTCGGTCCGCAGATCGACCCAGCGGTAATCAATGCGCTGGTCGATGCTGGAACGCTCCACCGCCTTTTTCTTCTTGGTGGCGGCAATGGCCTTGCGGGCAATGGGCAGTGCATCCGCAATGCTCTCCACCTCGATGGCCTCGGGAATCATCTCGATGCCGCCCATCTTAACGTAGTCGTTCTCGACCACCTTACCGGTGACAGTGATGACAGAATCAGGGGTCAGCTGATCGATGGTGCCCACCAGATCAGGATGATCCTCTTTTTCAACCGTGATCTGCAGCTTGCCGGTGATATCCTTCAGTACGATAAAGGCCATATACTTGCTGTTGCGCAGGTTTTCAATAAAGCCCTGTACCTTGACCGTATTGCCAATTTCCTTTTGTACCTCGTTGATGTAGGTGCGATTCATGGAAATCCTCCTTTGATGTCTTATACCGTTTTATTATACGCTTTTCAGGGGATAAATCAAGTATTCTGCCCAGGCCAGTCTTACTTCTTGTGGTTTTCCTCTTCGTGCAAAGTGCCGGTACCGCCCTCGACCACACCGTCGTGGTCGAGCACCGCCCTGATGGTGCCAAAGAAGCACTTTACGTCCATACCAAAGCTCAGGTGCTCCACATAGTAGCCGTCCAGCCGGGCCTTGTCCACGATCTCCAGCTCATCCCGCCCATGGATCTGAGCCCAGCCGGTCAGGCCGGGGCGGACATCGTTGGCACCGTACTTGTCCCGCTCGGCCAGCAGGTCATACTGGTTCCACAGCGCCGGGCGCGG
>OGUM01001801.1_pt1 | contig 14067 bp, 10 predicted proteins | sample 1553631 | NCBI WGS metagenome assembly OGUM01 (sample SAMEA2580228, study PRJEB22360) | human gut metagenome | biome: human gut; feature: human-associated habitat; material: faeces | place: Denmark | collected 2008/2010 | reverse complement strand
TAGGGCATGAGCTCGCTCAGGCGGTTGCTGACATAGCGGCCGCCGCCCATGGCAGACAGCACCTCCATATCGGGCGCGAACTCGGCCAGAAACTGCCGGCACGCGCCGCAGGGCCAAGGGGCGGCGTCGCGCGAGGCAATCGCAATCGCGGTGAACTCCCGCGCGCCCTCGCTGACCGCCTTGAACATCGCCGTGCGCTCGGCACAGTTCGTCAAGCCGAACGACGCGTTCTCGATGTTGCAGCCCTGAAACACGCGGCCATCCGCGCACAGCAGCGCCGCGCCCCAGCCGCAATCCAACGCCCAGCAATAACCCGTTATGCCTGATTTCTTTATACGCCGCCCCATTTTTGCCTGGGTAGTCGCCCTGCTGATTTCCCTGATCGGGCTGCTGGCCATTCCCAGCCTGCCTATTGCCCAGTACCCGGACATCGCTCCGCCGGTCATTACCCTGCGCACTACGTATCCGGGCGCCTCCGCCCAGGATACGGAGGAAGCCGTCACCGCCGTGATTGAAAAGGAAATCAACGGAGCTCCCGGCCTGATGTACATGTCCGCCACCAGCAGTTCCGACGGCGCGGTGGAAATCGCCGCCACGTTCACGCAGGGCACGGACCCGGACATTGCCGCCGTGGAAGTGCAGAACAGGCTGAAAATCGTGGAATCCCGCCTGCCGGAATCTGTCCGGAAGGAAGGAGTGTTCGTGGAAAAATCCTCCAACAACATTCAGGCGATGATCTCCCTTTCCTCCACGGGGAACCTGAATGATACGGAACTGGGGGAATGGGCTTCCGCGCGCATCATCCCTGAATTGAAGCGCGTGAAAGGCGTCGGGCGCGTGGAGCTCTTCGGCGCGGAAACGTCCATGCGCATCTGGCCCGATCCGGAAAAGCTGGAAGCGCTGGGACTGACGCCCACGGACATCGTGAATGCCGTGGCCGCCCAGAGCGAGCGCATCATCATCGGTGACATCGGGGGGGCGGCCGTTTCCAAATCCGCCCCCATCAACGCCAGCGTGGTGGCGGAGGAAGCCTTCCGCACGCCGGAGGAATTCGCCTCCATTGCGCTGAGAACGCTTTCAGACGGTTCCTCCGTCAAGCTGGGGGACGTGGCGCGGGTGGAGCTGGGCTCCAACAGCTACGCGTTCTTCTCCCGCTGCAACGGGCAGACCGCCACCGGCATGGCTATCAAGATGGCTCCCGGCTCCAACGCCGTGGAAACCATGGGCCTGCTCAAGGCCAAGATGGATGAGCTGGCCAGGGACTTCCCGCCCGGCGTCACCTACCAGATTCCGTATGAAACCACCCATTTCGTGGAAATCTCCATCCAGAAGGTCATTTCAACCCTGCTGGAAGCCATTCTGCTGGTGTTCCTGGTCATGTTCCTGTTCCTGCAGAACTTCCGGGCCACCCTGATTCCCACGCTCGTCGTCCCCGTTGCCCTGCTGGGCACCTTTGCGGTGATGTGGCTCTCCGGGTTCTCCATCAACATGCTCACCATGTTCGCCATGGTGCTCAGCATCGGCATTCTGGTGGACGACGCCATTGTGGTGGTGGAAAACGTGGAACGCATCATGATGGAGGAGGGGCTGGACGCCCGGCGCGCTACGGTAAAAGCCATGAAGCAGATCGGAGGCGCCATCGTGGGCATCACCGCCGTGCTCGTGGCCGTGTTCGTGCCCATGGCCTTTTTCAGCGGAGCGGTGGGGAACATCTACCGGCAATTTGCCGTGACCCTCATTGTATCCATCTCCTTCTCCGCGTTTCTGGCCCTTTCCCTGACTCCGGCTCTGTGCGCCGCCATGCTTAAAGCCTCCTCCGTGGAGCATCAGGAAAAGAAAGGATTCTTCGGATGGTTCAACAGGACCATCCACCGGTCCACGGATCGGTACGGCAATGCCGTATCCGGAATCATCCGCCGCCCCGTACGCTCCCTGTTCCTGTATGTGCTCATCATTGCGGGGGCCGGCTACCTGTACCTCACGCTTCCCACCTCCTTCCTTCCGGAAGAAGACCAGGGCAACTTCATGGCGATGGTTGCCCTGCCTGCCGGCACCTTGCAGGAGGAAACCAGCACCCGGCTGCGGGAGGTGGAGGACTACCTGATGCAGCATGAACCGGTGGAATACGCCTACTCCGTGGGCGGCTTCAGCTTCATGGGCACCGGCACCAACATGGCGATGCTGTTTGTCGGCCTGAAAAACTGGGACGAGCGTTCCGGAGAGGACAACTCCGCCCAGGCGATCATTGACCGGGTCAACGCCCGTTTTGGCGGGGACCGCCAGATGATGGTCATGGCCCTGAACATGCCGTCCCTGCCGGAACTGGGCAGCACGTCCGGCTTCGACTTCCGGCTCCAGGACAAGGGCGGCCTGGGGTATGCCCGCATGGTGGAAGCCCGGGACGAACTCCTGGCCCGCGCCAATGCGGACCCCAACCTGACGGGCGTCTACTTCTCCGGACAGGCGGACACGCCGCGGCTGCACGTCTCCATTGACCGGGAAAAAGCCTTCTCCATGGGAGTGCCCATTACGGAAATCAGCAATTCGCTGGCAGTCATGTTCGGGTCCAGCTATGTGGGGGACTTCATGCATGACAGCCAGGTGCGCCGCATCATTGTGCAGGCGGACGGAAAAAGCCGCCTGAACGGCAATGACATTGAAGACCTGCATGTCCGCAATGACCAGGGGAAGCTTCTGCCCCTCTCCTCCTTCGTCCGGCTGGACTGGACGGCCGGCCCCCCGCAGCTCACGCGCTACAACAACTACCCCTCCTTCACCATCAACGGCTCCTCCGCGCCCGGCAAGAGCAGCGGGGACGCCATGAACGCCCTGGAGCAGATTACCGCCACCCTGCCGCAGGGCGTGGGATTTGAATGGACGGGACAGTCCTATGAAGAAAAGCTTGCCGGGTCCCAGGCCACGCTGCTCTTCGGCCTGTCCATCCTGATCGTCTTCCTGGTGCTGGCGGCCCTGTATGAAAGCTGGTCCATTCCGCTGGCGGTCATCCTGGTGGTGCCCCTGGGCCTGCTCGGAGCCCTGCTGGCCGTCTTCCTGCGCGACATGCCCAACGACATCTACTTCAAGGTGGGCCTGATTACGACCATCGGTCTTTCCGCCAAGAATGCCATCCTGATTGTGGAAGTGGCCAAGGAATTCTACCGGGAAGGCATGGATGTGATGGAAGCTGCCGTTGCCGCCGCCAAACTGCGCCTGAGGCCCATCCTGATGACCTCCCTGGCGTTCGGCGCCGGGGTGGTTCCGCTGGCCTTCGCCCACGGGGCGGCGGCGGGCGCGCAGCGCGCCGTAGGCACGGGGGTGCTGGGCGGCATCATTACGGCCACCCTGCTGGCGATCTTCCTGGTTCCCCTCTTCTTCCGCCTGACAGCCGGAAAGAGGAAACAGGAACACCCGGAAGAAGCATAGGGCACGAGGCTGGAACGGAAACGCCTGGAATACCCCTGCCGCGGAAGGCGCGGGAAGACGGACCCCTGCATGGGACCGCTGCCCGCGCCTGATGCGTTAAAAAAGAGGAGCACGTTTCCGTGCTCCCCGTCTTTCGGGAAAAAGGCTGAAAGAGGTTTTCCTGCGGAGGGAGGGCCTGAAAAGCCTCGTTATCCGCATGGGCTGGAACCCCGTATGCCGCTGCGCCCGTGCTTGGGATTATTCCCTGCCGCGCGCGTTCAGGAAAATGAACACGTAATACAGCAGCATGGCCAGGGAGGAAAGCGCGCCCACCACGTAGGTCATGGCCGCCCAGAACAGGGCGCTCTTGGCCTTTCCGTGGTCGAAGTAATTCATCAGGTGGGAACGGTCCAGCCATTTCAGGGCTCTGGCGGAAGCGTCAAACTCCACCGGAAGCGTAATGAAGGCGAAGATGGTGGTCATGGCAAACAGGCCGATGCCCAGCCCCAGCACCCACGGGGAACCGCCCATGGCCAGCAGGATAATGCCGATGATCAGCACGATGCTCACCAGATTGGAGGAGAACTGGACGATGGGAACCAGCGCGGATCGCAGGCCCAGCCAGTGATAGGCCTGGGCGTGCTGTACGGCATGCCCCACTTCATGGGCCGCCACGGCCGCGGCGGCAATGCTGTTGGAATTGTAAACGGACTCGCTCAGGTTGACGGTCTTGTCCGCCGGATTGTAATGGTCCGTCAGGTGGCCGGGGGTGGAAATCACCTTCACGTCCGTGATGTGGTTGTCCTTCAGCATCTGTTCCGCCACTTCCCGCCCCGTCACCGGAATGGGAATCTGGGAATATTCGCTGAAACGGCTCTTCATGCGCGCGCTGACCAGCCAGCTCAGAAGCATGGAGCCCAGCAGAATCATCCAGTAAATGGTATAGGAATGCTGCGGGGCGGTTTCCGCCGCCTGGGCCGTGTAGGAAAGGAAGTCGATATTGAATAACTCAATCATTGCAAGTTTGACCTTATATCATAAGGCTTTGTTGAATCCAGAGGGCGCCGTGTCAGCCGCCGGGGGAGGTTCCCCCGGCTTCTGTCATACGGAAACATGCGGAAGAACGGCGCATTCAATCGTCCGCCTTCTGGGAAAGAAGTTTGCCGTCTGGGGCATAGTAAAGCTCCAGTTTGCGGACGGCGGTGGTTTCTGACCGGCAGTCCACCCGGTACTTCAGGGCTCCCCTGGCGGTGATCTGCTTGGCGCGGCGGGGAGCGTACCCCGGGAAATCGCGGGCGATGGCCGCCGTAACGGGGGCGGGCAGATCCTGAAGGCGCATGTCCGCCTTAATCAGGCAGACGGTGCCGTCCGGATAAAGCTTGACGTCGTATTCCAGGCCGTTGAGGTGGAATTCCGCCTCGTAAACGTCTTCGTCGTTGTCGAAATCCCATTCGATGGCGCCGGCGTTCGGATACTGCTTCTGCACCTGTTCCTTCACGGGGGCGGGAACTCGGGAGGCCGGAATATCTGCCAAAGCCGGAAGGGTGAATGCGGCAGCGAGAGTGGTCGTAAGTATACGTGAAATATTCATAAATACGTGATAATTGTATTTATTCAAAAAACAAGAATCTTTTGTGGATGTCTTGTGACAATTCTGCCATCAATGGAATGAATCCGGGCATGGCGGGGTTTATTGTCGCCAAAAAGCGGGTGATGAAGTTGAATGACAGCATGCAACAGGGTATTGTTTATTTGCTTGGAGCGGGTCCGGGGGATCCCGGCCTGATGACCGTCCGCGGGCGGGAACTGGTGGAAGCGGCGGAAGTGCTGGTATATGATGCGCTGAGCTCGGCGGAACTGCTGAACTGGGCTCCTGCCGCATGTGAAAGGATTTTTGTGGGCAAGCGGGCTTCCCGCCACGCCCTGCCGCAGGAGGAAATCAATGCCCTGCTGGTCAAGCTGGGACGCGCCGGGAAAAAAGTGGTGCGCCTGAAAGGCGGCGATCCCTACGTCTTCGGGCGCGGGGGGGAGGAAGCGGACGCCCTGCATGAAGCGGGCGTGCCGTTTGAAGTCATTCCGGGCATTACCTCCGCCATTGCGGGGCCGGCCTATGCGGGCATTCCGGTGACGCACCGCAAGTACTGCACGCAATTTACCGTCTTCACGGGCCATGAAGACGTGAACAAGAAGGAATCTTCCCTGGACCTGAAAGGAATCGCCGGAGCGCAGGGCACGAAAATCATGCTGATGGGCATGCAGAAGCTCGCGGACGTCTGCGAAGCCCTGACCGGGCAGGAGCCGTCCACGCCGGCCGCCGCCATCCAGTGGGCCACCACGGGCATTCAGCGCACGGTTACGGGCACTGTCCGGACGCTGCCCGCCAAGGTTCAAAAGGCCGGGCTGGGCGCCCCTGCGGTAGTCGTGATCGGGGATGTGGTGAAGGAACGCGACAGCCTGGCCTGGTTTGAAAAACTGCCCCTGTTCGGCAAGCGCATCGTGGTGACGCGCACCCGCGCCCAGGCCGGGGAATTGAGCGTGCGCCTGCGCCGTCTGGGTGCGGAAGTGCTGGAAATGCCCACTATCCGCATGGCCCCCCCCTCCAACAAGCGGGAATTTGCGGAAGGCGTGGTGCACGCCCATACCTATGACTGGCTGGTGTTCTCCAGCCCCAACGGGGTGGAACGCTTCTTCCAGGCGTTTTTTGCCGTGTACCAGGACATCCGGAGCATCGGAGGCGCCAGGATTGCGGCCATCGGGCCCGGAACGGAGGCGAAGCTCCGGGAATACGGGCTGGCCGTGGATATCATGCCTAAAAAATTCGTGGCGGAAGGACTCGTCAAGGCCTTCAAGGACGCCCGCGAGGAAATCGGAACCATTGAGCACAGCACGTTCCTGTGGGTGCGCGGGGAGGAAGCGCGGCGCGTGATTTACGACGGCCTGACCGCTCTGGGAGCTATTGTGGACGAATGCATCGCCTACAGGACGGAAGCGGAAACGGAGGACGTGGCGGGAGCCCAGGCGGCTTTCCGGGAGCGGGGGGCGGATATCGTGACGTTCACCAGCTCCTCCACGGCGGAAAACTTTTTCAAGCTGGGGCTTCCGTGGCCGGACGGCTGCAAGGCCGCCAGCATCGGGCCCGTGACCACGGCAACCCTCAAGGAGCTGGGGCGCGCACCCTCGATTACCGCGAAAACGCACGACATCAACGGCCTGGTGGAGGCCATCGTCAAGGCCGCCGGCAAATAGGAAAAACGGTGCGCCCCGCGGGAGATGCCGGGGCGGAACGGATGGAAAAGCGTTATCCGGGGAAATGCCGTTTAAAAGCCATTGACGGCTTCCCAGCCGATGACCTTTCCATTTTCAAACAGGACATTATAGGAAACGGGCGGACGGCTGCCCAGGGGCATCGTGACGCCTATCCCGGTGCCTACCCCGGAATCCCTGCTGCGGAATCCGCCTCCGCCCAGGCCCACGGACCAGCCCGTGCCGCTCCGCGTGTAAATCCACCGTTCCGTATTCTTCCCGTTCATCCGGCCTGCCATCTTCTGTTCAGGTTCCCCCCATGCCAGCAGGACCGCCATGGGGGACATGCCCTTTTCCAGCTCTCCGCGCGCCACTTTGGCCTGCTGCTCCTTCGGAAGCTGTTCATAGGCCTGCATATTCTTCGCGATGCGGTCGGACGGCGTGGGGGAACAGGCCCCCAGCAGCGCGAGGCAGGCGGGAAGCAGGACGAAAGGAAGGCTCGTTTTCATCATCCCACAAATAGCATGGCGTAAGATGGCTGGCAAGGTGCCAGCGCGGCTTTTCCGGAAAATGGAGGCGGGAAAATCCGTTATTCTGACATAAAAGCTCGCTTTTCCCGTAAATACATAATTGGTTATTGACAAGCATGGGGGGTAGGGGAGTAGGAATTCACCTCCAAATGCAACGCGCCGCAGATGCGGGAAAGGTTGCCGCCACTGTTTACCACTTCTATTTTTCCGAGCCGCCGATATGTCCAAAACGTTAATTATAGCAGAAAAGCCGAGCGTCGCCACTGATCTGGCGAGAGTCCTCGGCAAGGAGCTTGGGAAATTCACCCGGGACAAATCCGGCGCGTTTTACCAGAATGACCGGGCCATCATCACGTCCGCCGTGGGCCACCTGCTGGAACAGAAGAAGCCCATGACGGAGGGCGGCAAGTCCCTGCCATGGAAGTTCGACTATCTGCCCGTCATCCCCAGGACGTTTGAACTGGAACCCATCAAACAGTCGGAAGACCGCCTGAAAAAGGTTCTCCAGCTCGCCAAAAGCAAGGACGTGACGGAAATCGTCAACGCATGCGATGCCGGGCGCGAAGGGGAGCTCATTTTCCACAACCTGGTGCGTTACGGAAAATGGACCAAGCCTGCGCGCCGCCTGTGGATGCAGTCCATGACGGATGAAGCCATCCTGAATGCGTGGCACAGCATGCGGAGCGAGGCCGACATGCAGCCCCTGACGAACGCCGCCGTGTGCCGTTCCGAATCAGACTGGCTGGTGGGCCTGAACAGCACCCGCGCCCTTACCATCCTGCAATCCCGCGGAGGCTTCAACGTCACCCCCGCCGGACGCGTGCAGACCCCCACGCTGGCCATTCTGACGCAGAGGGAACTGGAAATCCAGGCGTTTGAACCGGTGCCCTATTCGGAAGTGTGGGCGGAATTCGGCGTGCAGTCCGGCTCCTACTCCGGCCGCTGGATTGACCGGGACTGGAAAAAGGACGACAACCCGCAGTCCCGCGCGGAACGCATCTGGGACCCGGAACAGGCGACCGTCATCCGCGACCGCTGCCGCGGCAAATCCGGCACGGTGACGGAGGAAAAGAAACCCGTCACAACCATCGCCCCGCTGTTGTATGACCTGACCTCCCTCCAGAGGGAAGCCGCCAACCGCTACGGCTTTTCCGCCAAGCGCACGCTGCAGCTGGCCCAGGAGTGCTATGAAAAGCACAAGGTGCTCACCTATCCCCGTACGGACTCCCGCTACCTGCCGGAGGACTATCTGGGCAAGGTCTACGGCATCGTGGGCACGGTGGCGGAGCAGGATCCGGAATTCGCCGCTTTTGCGAAGGACATCCTGGACAACAAGCGCATCAAGCCCAACCGGCGCGTGTTTGACACGAAAAAGGTAAGCGACCACTTCGCCATCATCCCGACCGGCAAGATGGAAAAGCTCACCGGAGACGCGCAGAAACTCTTTGAAATGGTCATGGCCCGCTTCCTGGCCGTCTTTTTCCCCCCCGCCGTGTTTGAGGACACGCGCAGAACCACGCTCATTGCCCACCAGGGCGGCGTGACGGACGCCTTCCTCACCACGGGCCGCGTGCTGGTGGAACCGGGCTGGCAGGCCGTCTACGGACGCAAGGCGGGCAGTTCCTCCAAGGAAGAGCTGGTGCCCGTCCATGACGGGGAACAGGCTGCCGTGCGTGAAATTGAAATCCGCAACGCCATGACCAAGCCGCCCGCACGGTATAATGAAGCCACGCTGCTGGCCGCCATGGAAGGCGCCGGAAAGCTGGTGCATGACGAAGAACTGGCCGCCGCCATGAGCGAACGCGGCCTGGGCACCCCCGCCACCCGCGCCTCCATCATTGAAGGCCTGATTTCCCAGGAATACATTGTCCGGGACGGCCGCGAGCTTCTGGCGACGCGCCGCGGGATTGAACTGATCGCCCTGCTGGAACGCATCGGGCTGAAAACGCTTACCTCCCCCAGCCTCACCGGGGAATGGGAATACAAGCTCAAGCAGATGGAGCAGGCCGCCCTGCCGAGGGATTCCTTCATGGAAGGCATCAAGACCCTGACCGGGGAAATTGTAAAGAGAGTGAAAGACTTCCGGGAAGCCCAGCAGCAGGTGGAACTGCCGGAAATGGAACTGGACTGCCCGTCCTGCCATGCCCACGGCCTGAAAAACACGCTGGACGCCGTTTCCTGCCGTTCCTGCAAGTTCAGCATCCGCAAGGTCATCTCCGGCCGCGACATGACGGATGAAGAGCTGAAAACCCTCATTGTGGACGGCAAGACGGGAATCCTCCACGGATTCACCTCCCGGTTCGGCAAACCCTTTGAAGCGGGGCTGGAGCTCAACGACAAGTTCCGCGCCACGCTCTACTTCCCGGCGCGGGAGGAGGATGAAGCCGCCGGGACGGAGGAAGCCGTGAAAGTGGCCTCCGTCACCATCCCGGACATGGGGGAACACGATGTGATGGAAACGGCCAAGGCCTGGAAAGTCCCTTCCCTGGCCATTGGAAAGGAAAATGCCGCCGTCTCCGTTTCCCGCACCATCCTGGGCCGTGAAATTCCGCTGGACCAGGTGTTGAAGATTCTGGCGGAAGGAAAGTCCGACCTGATGAAGGGCTTCATCTCCCAGCGCACCAAGCGCCCGTTTGACGCTTATCTGGTCTTCAATGCGAAGACGGGCAAGATCGGCTTTGAATTCCCGCCCCGGGAAAAGAAATATCCGGCTAAAAAAGCTGCGGCCAAGTCGGAAGACAAGGAAAAAGCTCCGGCTTCCAAAACGGCCAGGACGCCCAAAACTGCCGGGAAAGGCGCGGGAAGAAGCGCTAAAACGGCAGAGGCGGCTCCTAAAAAAGGGAAGAAGCAATAACTGCGGTCCGAGGATTTTCTCCGGATGCGCGGTCAGGGAGGCATGAGGCCGCTGATTGGAGGGAATGATGAGGGGCGGGAGCTCCTCACTCCCGGGCAAGCCAAATTCAGTTTCCCTTGCTTCTTCCAATTCCCCCCGGTTTGTCACGGTCTCCCGCCCGGGAAAAAGGGCCTTCCGGCCCTTATCGGCCCTGCATGGCCTCCGGATGACATGTGATGAGGCCGTTTTCCCCTTTCTTGTTCCGGGTTCCCGATGCAGCGGCGGTCAATTAAAAGCTTTTATCCGGCCGGCCCTGTTGTTAGGGTTGCAGTTGCAACCCTGTGTTCCTGACGATGAAACTCCTTCTGCTTGCTGTGCTGGTATGGTGCGGCGCGGTTTGTGCGCCGGCTGATGAATATGCCTTTCCGGGCGAACGGGAATGGATATCCAAGCTCGGAGACGTGGTAAAAGGCAGTTTTCAATCCTGCACGGGTTCCAGATTGGCGCTTAAAACGGGGCGGAAACGTGTGGAAATTCCGCTGAACCGCCTGGATGAGGAAGACGCGGCGCTGGCGGCTTCCCTGACGGGCACGGCGGCGCGCCGGGACCTGAAGCTGGCCGCGATGCTCTGGCCGTTCCTGATGAAGGAGCTGGAAAAAACAACGTGGACGCCGGTGGAAAAAGACATCACTCCCCGGTATAATGAAGCGGCCCGGAAAAACCCCGCCAGAACCTTGACGGGAACCAGGAAGGTGGACGGGCTGGTCTGTACCACCTCCCTTTCCGCCATCAAGGGCCCTCCGTTCCGAATTCAGGAATACTGCCGCCCGCAGGCGCGCCCGGAAAGCGGGAGGGGGCAGAAAAACTTTGACATGGTTCTGGACCAGGGAAGCCTTTACGCCTATTACGATACCGGAAAAGGACTGCTCATTCCCTCCAAGTACATGCCTGAGGAACGGACGGAAATGCGCGCTCCCGTTTCCTCCCTGCTTCCTCCGGGCGAACGACTCGCCGCAAGGGAGACAAAATCCTACAGCAATGCGGACTACTCCCTGTCCATGGAAAGCCGCCCCATCAAGGGAGCCTATGAAACGTGCAAGCCCAATTCCCTGGGAAAAAAGAAGCTGGTGATGTACTGGAATACGGAGGGCAAAATGGTCTGCGGCATCATGAAGCTGGACTACGACAACATGCGCGTTGCCGCCCTGTTTGACGACCAGCGGAAGCTGATGAACGCTCCGGGGCTGGGGTATGCCGTGATTCTTTCCCGTCTGGATAAAAAAGGCCGGGACTCCAGGGAGGACGGCCGTTACTACCATGTGGCGCTGGCTGCGGACGGGCTGCCCGTGTACCACCATGAAGGCCCGGAGGACGAGGCCGCCATGAACCCGCTGCTTTACGGGAAACTCCGTGATTCCGAAAAGAAAGCGGCGCTGGCGGAGGAAAGAAAACGCGAACAGGCATTCCGTGCCAGGCAGGAAGCTCGTCAACGCCTGGTGGAATCCGCCAGGAAGCGGAGAGAATAGTCCGTCCTTGAATCTTTTCTGGAAAGATTACTCCTCGGAAAGATGGTCCGGGTGAATGGAGTAGTGCCCGGGGGCGTCCAGCGTGTCAATAAGGGCCATGTCTTCTCCGTCCAGGGAGAAGCCGAAAATGTCCAGGTTGGCTTTGATTCTGTCCGCATGCACGGATTTGGGGAGGGGCACGATGCCGCGCTGGAGTTCCCAGCGGAGGCATATCTGGGCTACGGATTTTTTATGCTTATCCGCGATGCGGCGCAGGACGGGTTCCTCCAGGACGCCTCCGCGGGCCAGGGGGCCCCATGATTCCACCAGAATGCCGTGTTCCCGGCAGAAGGCGACCGCTTCCGTCTGGTGGTACCTGGGATTGATTTCCAGCTGGTTCACCATGGGGATGGTATCGGCTTGTTCCATCAGGGCTTCCAAATGGCGGGGAAGGAAGTTGCTGACGCCGATGGCCCTTGCCTGGCCCTCCTTGTAAAGGCGCTCCATGGCTTTCCAGGTTTCCCTGTTCAGCTCTTTGTAGTCCTTCTCATATCCGGCGGGGATGGGCCAGTGGATCAGGTACAGGTCCAGATAATCCGTTTCGAGGCGGTTCAGGGAGGCGTCAAAAGCGCTCAGGGTGCTTTCATAACCCTGGTCCGTGTTCCAGACTTTGCTGGTGATGAAGATTTCCTCCCGCGGAATGGAGCTTTCCCTGACGGCGCGCCCCACCGTTTTTTCATTGCCGTATACGCTGGCTGTGTCAATGAGGCGGTAGCCTGCTTCCAGCGCGTCAAGAATGCTCCGGGTTCCCGACGTGTCGTCCGGGGCCAGGTAGGTTCCGTAACCGATGCCGGGAATGGGGAGGCCGTTGCTCAGCCGCTGCGTATCTCCGGGGGAAGTGATGATTTTCATACTCTTCATGAAGCACCCTCCGCCGGAAACGGTAAAGAGAACGCCTTGTCATGAGTGCGGCATGCGCGGCAGAAAGGGGGAGGGATTATTTCCCGGCCTGGAGGCAGCGGTAGTAATAGTCCACGCGGGAGATGAACCAGCTCCATTTATAGCCGGGGCGGCCGTTGGTCATCAGCGGGGCGGGGCAGTTCTTGCCGGACCAGTAGTTGTGGGGCACCACGTTGCGCAGGGGGACGTTGTAGCGCATCATCAGCAGGGCCGCCAGCTTGGCTGTCTTGTTGTAGATGACGACGGGATTGTGCGTGGTGCATTCGCACATTTCAATGGCTACGGAGTATTGGTCGCCCGGGCCGGAGTGGTCCGCATGGTGGCCCGTTTCCGTCGTGGGAATGTGCTGGTACGCGCCGAACTGGTCCACCGTGAAGTGCCAGTTCAGGCTGCGGGATTTGCCACTGTTCAGGTAGCGGGAATGGGCGTTGGCGTCTCCCTTGGGGTTGGCGGTGCTGTGGATGGTGATGAAGCGGGGGCGCATGGAGGTCGCATGCCTGCGGGCATACGTGCTTTTGGGCATGTAGGAGACACGGATGCCCACCTCACGGCCCATCTGGTTGGACGTGCGGGGGACTACCGGGGCTTTTTGAATTTTGAAGGAGACGGCCGGCGGTCTCATTTTATCGTTCTGCGAGCAGCTGCAGAACGCCAGGGCGGCGAATACGGCAAGAAAGCCCGTCCAGACAGATCTATATTCCATGTGTTTGTTCTAGAAACAGCCCGGAAGGATTGCAAGCAGAATTTGGAATTAGTTCAAGTGAACTAATCAAGCCGTGTCATGGAGCTGCGGGTGCTCCCGGAGAGGAAGGCGCCAGACGGGCCGCGCCTTCGGGGGAAGGGCGGCCCGTCTGGAAAGGATGCGGCGCCGGAAAAGCCCGGCCAAGCCGCGTTATTTGAGGATTTGAGTGAGGACGTATTGCAGGATGCCGCCCGCCAGGTAGTATTCCTTTTCAATGGGCGTATCAATGCGGACGATGACGGGCACGTCAAACGCCTCCGCGTTTGCGGGCTGCACGCGCAGCGTGACCTGCTGGCGCGGGGCGATGCCGTTGTCCAGCCCCAGGATGGAGAAGGTGGCGTCCTTCAACGGGGCGATGCGGTCGTAGTCCGCCTTGTCGGCGAAGTTGAGGGGCAGCACGCCCATGCCGATGAGGTTGGAACGGTGGATGCGTTCAAAGCTCTTGGTGATGACGGCCTTGACGCCCAGCAGGTTCGTGCCCTTGGCCGCCCAGTCGCGGGAGGAGCCCATGCCGTAGTCTTCTCCGCCGATGACGATGAGCGGAACACCGTCCTGCGCGTAGGCCATGGCTGCATCATAGATGAAGGCGGGGGCTCCGGCGGCAGAGGTTATTTTCTTGTCCGGGGCGGGAATGGAGCGGTTGCCGAAGTACAGCGTATAGCCGCCTTCCGTGCCGTCCACCATCAGGTTTTTGATGCGGACGTTGGCGAAGGTGCCGCGGGCCATCACGCGGTCGTTGCCGCGGCGGGAGCCGAAGGAGTTGAAGTCTTTTCTGTCCACCCCCATGCCTTGCAGGTACAGCCCGGCGGGGCCCGTTTCCCGGATGGCTCCGGCGGGGGAGATATGGTCCGT
>OGUM01001798.1_pt1 | contig 14080 bp, 10 predicted proteins | sample 1553631 | NCBI WGS metagenome assembly OGUM01 (sample SAMEA2580228, study PRJEB22360) | human gut metagenome | biome: human gut; feature: human-associated habitat; material: faeces | place: Denmark | collected 2008/2010 | reverse complement strand
TTTTCATCACGGAATATCCCCGCCCTTCCGGGCGGCGCCAGCCATACTTATAGCGGTGGTGATGATCGCACTGCCGCGCCAGAGCGACAACTATGCCGTGATAGACGGAAAGGTGTACACCAACAAGAAGGTGGTTGAGGAGGAAGCCCTTAAGGCTCTCGAAATGGTATCCTCTGACGAGGAAGACAACTTTGGCGCTCTCGAACTGATGCGCCAATGACACTCTCTTACGGCTGAACGCCTCGTGCAGGCGCATGAAAGACGATAATATAAACAACAATGTAAAAAACATTAACCCGAGATATGAAACAGCAATATTATAACCCGCAACTGCCGGCAACGCATGCTGACGCCATAGATGTTGTATGCGCGATAATGATAACGGCCATGACACGCCTTGCCGCGGCATGCAGACTGCCGGTCAACACATACTTCGGCAACAGCGAGGCCACACGACGCAACGCCAAAGGCACAAGCCGCGCACGGAGCGGCACTATGTGGCACGGACTATGCCGCATCTTGCTCATAGCCGCACTGACCCTTATGGCCGCAACGCCAGCCATGGCGCAGGAGGGGCTTAACGTCAACAAGGTGTTTCAGCGGTTCGGACATGCCAAGGGCTGCAAGATGGTGGAGATGCACAACGCCAAGCTGAAGGGATATGAGCTGAAGGTGTACAAGAGCCTTACCTACAAGAACATCGGAGCAAGCATAGAGCCTTATCTGAAGGCCGACAGAAAGAACGCCAAGAAGATACGCGAGGTGGTTGAGAACGGCCAGATAGTGAGCGGATACTACATAATGCCGCCAAAGAGCAAGGGCATCAACCGCTACATACTGTTCAGCAAGGTGAAACCCAACCGGGGAACGGTGATATACATAGAGGGCGAACTCTCGCCCGACGACATAATGAAACTGTGTTACGCATAATAAAAGAAACAAACAATAAATATGACAAATATGAAAAAGACACTACTTCTGGCGGCACTGCTGCCCCTGACGGGCATGGCCGCCGAAACCGGCGACACTACATTCGTGGTGAACAACAAGAAGATTGTTGTAAACGATTCAGCAGGAAGCACAAAAATATCTGTCTACGGCAGCGACGGCAAGAAGTTTAACCGCACATACGAGACTAACTTTGTTGACGGACAGGAGATTGAGCGCGTATATGTAACGTCGCCCTTCATTCCGCAAAGCCTCAACCGCAAGAAGAGCAAGCCCAGAAGCCACTATCCGCTGTTCTTCATGGGCTTCAGCCAGCTTGCCGGAAACGTGATGGGCACGGGAGGCAACGCCGGCATGCACACACGCGACTCAAAGTCGTGGGAATATGGCTTCACGCTGACAAGTCTGGCCTTCAGAATAACCAATCCGCTGGCGCTTACATCGGCGTTTCAGATAGGTCAGGTGCATCATCACTTTCAGGACAACTACGTGCTGTCTACAACCGACGGCATAACCTCCATGAGGCAGATTGAGGGCGAGACGCTCAAAAAGAGCTACATAAGCTACACCTTCATCCGCATTCCGGTGATGTTAGAGTGGCAGAAGCGCACCGGCGGCGCTGATATGTTCGCGGCAATAGGTCCGTCTGTCGAACTGCGCTGGAACGACCATTCGCGCTACTTCATCGGAAAGAACAAGACCACCGAGACGGGCGACATAAACATGAATCCCGTAGGCCTCAACCTCGACATACGCGCCGGCTACGGCTGTCTGATGATCTATGCACGCACGGCTCTCACGCCGCTGCTCAAGACAAGCGTTGCACCCAAATGCTATCCCGTGTCGTTCGGACTGGGCATACGTATATAACACAAACAATAACCCTAAAACACATTAATGATGAAACTGCTATTCTTATTTACGGTACTCATACTTTCTGCCACAGCATACGCCGAGGAGGCCAACGACACTACGTTCAACGTGAAAGACAAGAAAATAGTTGTAGACGTGCAGGACAGCAAAACAATAGTGAAAGTTTACGACAACAACGGTTTTCAGCTTCTGAAAACACGTGAAATGGAGTACGTTAACGGTCAGGAAGTGGAGCAGGTTTATGTAGGTTCACCGCTAATTCCAACAGAAAATCTGCAGAACCTGAAATTCCGCTCATATCTGCCGACTATATGGTATGGTTACAACTATATGGGCAACAAAATAGGTTCTACTAAAAATGAGGGCATATACAGCCGCAGAAGCAAATCGTTCGAAATAGGTATAACGCCGTGGTCGTTTGCCCTGCCATTCGACAAGAGCAATACATTAGGACTGGTTGGAGGCGTTCAGCTTACATGGGTACACATGTGTTTCGACAAGAACTATGCAGCAGGCATGCAGGGCGACAGGCTCGACTTTACAAAACTTGACATGAAGGCATCAGGCAACAACATGAATTACGGAACACTGCGCATACCGTTGATGCTGTCTTTACAACATGACTATCGTTCATATTGCATGAATCTCGGAATATCCGCAGAGGTGCGCACTAATGGTGCTTACCGCTTCTCTCCTGCAGCAGGCAGTGCCGCACCGAATGTCCCTGACGCCATAAGACTTAACCGTTTCGGACTTAACCTTGAATATTCTTTTTGTTTCATGGGTATATATATGGGAGCGTCAATGTCCTTAACTCCGTTGTATAAGACAATAACAAACAATAAGGCTTATTATACTTCCATTCATATGGGCATTAATCTGCCGGAAATGATACGTTATTTTAAAAGCGACAAGAAGAAATGACAAACATCAGATATGACGTAACAATATAAAGACATTAAAGAGTTTTTCCGAAATACCACAAATCTAATTAAGTAGGCTTATAACAGGACAATGCTTCATGTTCCGGCAGACATTAAAAAATCTGCCGGAATTTTATTTTGTCGCTATATATTCATACTGACTATCGGCACTTAACATCAATCATTAAGCATACGGCAACGCAAAAACAAATAACATACAATGGCGCATAAAGTCAACAGGCAATAGCGATAACACGGGCTATAGTCAACTAAAAACAGGTGTTGGCCTGCATGAAGTCAACCCAAAGCAGGAATATAAAGCGTAATTATTTTTCTTTAAAAACTCATCACTCGTCACATCAGCGTATAACCTTCTGATTTACAAAGCATTAGAGTATGACGAGTTGAGATTCCAACTCGTCACGCAAACCCTGCTGTCTTCGGCGGTGACGAGTTACGGAATCAACTCGTCACACCATAACAATCTGACAGACAGCACATTAAACCATGATGTGACGAGTGACGAGTTTTTAACAAAAACTTTTTTGCTTATGCTCTCTGCCACCATGTTACATGGCGCAAAAAGTATACTTTCATACTGCAAAACATGCCTTTTCATAATGCAAAAGGACACCTTTGAGCATGTAAAAAGCTACCTTTTGCAATGCCGTTGATGGCGTTTTGCGTAAAGCGGAATCTGTATTTACGGAAATTATGCAATAAAAAATCCCCTCAACTCACAACAACCGAAGAGCCAAGGGGATATTATCTCAAACAATGTTTATCAATATAACAGAATCAGTCCGGCAAAGCCGCTGTAGCATATCATGCGTATCGGATTGATCTTGAAATGCCACGTGCCCACCATAGTTGCCACAAAGAGGAAGCAGCTAATCCAGAACTGCCAGGGATTGACAGACGGGGCACTGAAGTTCTCGGGCGTCATAAGCAGCAGAGTGGCAGCGCCGAGCAGTCCGACAACGGCAGGACGAAGGCCTGAGAAAACGCTCTGAACCGTGGGCGTGTTCATATATTTCATGAACAGGCGCGATATCAGAATCATTAGTATTAGCGACGGCAGCACCAGCGCAAAGGTGGCTGTTACGCTGCCGAGGATAGACATCCAGTAGCCGTAGCCGGCATTGTGAACGGCAGTATAGCCGCAGTAGGTGGCCGAGTTGATGCCGATAGGGCCCGGCGTCATCTGACTTATGGCCACGATGTCGGTAAACTCGCCCGTGGTGAGCCATCCGTGATTGTGCACCACCTCTCCCTGAATGAGCGAGAGCATGCCGTAGCCGCCGCCGAAGCCGAACAGACCTATCTGAAAGAACGTTATGAACAAATACAGGTAAATCATAAGAATATGCTCTTTATTTGGTTCGTCATTTTTTTAGATTAATGTCACTCCGTAGGCTTTATATACTTGCCGTAGACATAGCCGCCGATGCCGGCAATGAGGATAACAAGTATGGGCGAGACGCCGAGCAGCCATATAGCCAGCGCACCGGCAATGGGTATCCAGCAGTTAGTAAGAGTGATCTTGGCACTCTGTCCCAGCTTGAACGTAGGCACGGCTATGAGAGCCACAACAGCCGGACGTATGCCGCAGAAGATGGCCGCAACAACCTTGTTGTCCTCAAACTGATGGAAGAACATGGCTATGGCCAGAATGATAAGAAACGAGGGCAAGGCTGTGCCCAGACTGGTACACACGGCGCCCTTCACCTTCTTCATCTTGTAGCCTATAAACACGCTCACGTTGATGGCGAGCACGCCCGGACAGCTCTGGGCTATGGCTATGATGTCGAGAAAGTCTTCCTTGCTCACCCACTTCTTCTTGTCGACCACCTCCGACTCTATTATAGGAATCATGGCGTAGCCGCCTCCCAGGGTGAACAGGCCTATCTTGAAAAAAGTCTTGAAGCTCTCTAAATAAAAGTTGCTCATCCTTGTTTTAGTTGTTTAAAAACGAAAAGTAAAAAGACACGCGCTCCGCCTTGTCCGGCCTTTGCCGCACCGCCTTGCAGTAAAGGCGCCACGGGCTGTGCTGACGGCCGTCATGACAGGGCTCTTGTCTTTTTACTTTTCAGCTTGCTTGTTTATTATTTGTTCTCTTCAATCCACTTGCGCGCATTGACAAAGGCCTCAATCCACGGCGTAACGTCGTCGTTGCGGCGGTCGGCCGGATACCATGCGTTCTGCCACGGGAAGATGGCACGCTCAAGGTGAGGCATCATTGCCAGATGGCGTCCGTCGGCAGAGCAGATACCTGCAACGGCATAGTCAGAGCCGTTGGGGTTGCCCGGATATTCGGCATAGTTGTATTTTGCAACAACATTATATTTGTCTTCGCCTTCGGGCAGATAGAACTTGCCTTCTCCGTGAGCCACCCAGATGCCCAGCTTGTTGCCGCTCAGCGAGCCGAACATTACGCTGTTGTTCTGCTGTATGTCAAGGCTGAGGAATGTGCTCTCAAACTTGTGAGAAATATTATGCAGCATCTTAGTCTTCTTCTCGTGCTCAGGATTGATGAGGTTGAGCTCAACCATCAGCTGGCAGCCGTTGCAGATGCCGAGCGACAGGGTGTCCTTGCGGGCATAGAACTTGTCGAGAGCCTCCTTAGCCTTCGGGTTGAAGAGGAACGCTCCTGCCCATCCCTTGGCAGAGCCTAACACGTCAGAGTTGGCGAAACCGCCGCAGAACACAATCATGTTGATGTCCTCGAGAGTCTCGCGGCCGCTGATAAGGTCGGTCATCATCACGTCCTTAACGTCGAAGCCTGCAAGATAGAGCGAGTAAGCCATCTCGCGCTCGCCGTTGGTTCCCTTCTCACGTATGATGGCAGCCTTGATGCCTGTGCGCTCGCGGCGGTCGGCAGAAATGCCATACTGCTCGAGCTTGCCTGTGAACGAGTCGTTGAACTTCATCTCCAGCGGCTGTTTCTTATAATTTTCATGACGTGCGTCGGCACATCCGTTCATGCTCTGGTCGCGGTCGAGCAGATATGAAGTCTTGTACCATACGTCACGCAGAGCGTCGATGTCAAATTCGTGGTTGAACGCACCCTTGGCAACCTTCAGCGTGCGTGTGCCTACAGCCGGCTTACCTATCATGGCGTAGCTTATGCTGTTGTTGTCCATTATGGTCTTGAACTCTTCGGCATCCTTGTCGGCAATCTGAACTATAACGCCGGGGTTCTCTGCCATAAGAATCTTAACCATGTCGTCGCCGCTAATCTCCTTCAGGTCGATGTCCATGCCGCCCTTTGTGTTGGCGAAGCACATTTCGAGAAGAGTGGTTATCATACCTCCGGCGCTGATGTCATGGCCTGCCATTACGAGGTCTTTCTTGATAAGCTCCTGAACGGTGTTGAACGCATCGCGGAAGTATTCGGGATTCTTCACGGTAGGAACGTCGTCGCCTACCTTACCGAGGCTCTGTGCAAAGGCACTTCCGCCCAGGCGCTGCTCGTCGAACGAGAAGTCGATGTGATAGATGCTTGAGTTAGCATCGTTGACAACAACAGGAGAAACCACCTTGCGGATGTCTGAAACCTCACCGCCGCTGCTGACGATAACTGTTCCCGGGCTGATAATCTTTGTTCCGTCGGGATACTGCTGACTCATTGAGAGAGAGTCTTTACCTGTAGGAACGTTCACCTTGATGTCGCAGCAGAAGTCTGACAGAGCCTTAACGGCGCTGTAAAGACGTGCATCCTCACCTTCCTGTGAGCGGCAGGGCCACATCCAGTTGGCAGAGAGGCTTACGCTGTCGAGACCGTCCTCGAGCGGAGCCCATACGATGTTGGTGAGCGACTCGGCCACTGACAGCACGCTGCCGGCCTCGGGCGAAGCCAGACCTGCCTGAGGAGCGTGTCCGAGGGCTGTGGCAATACCCTTGCGTCCGCGATAGTCGAGAGCTACGACGCCGCAGTCGGACAGAGGCAACTGTATTTCGCCCTGGCACTGCTGGCGCGCAATCTTACCTGTAACGCTGCGGTCAACCTTATTTGTGAGCCAGTCTTTGCAGGCAACGGCCTCAAGCTGCAGCACGCGGCTGAGATATTCGTCGAGCTTATCCTGGCTGTAAGTTACGTCTTCATAATGGCGCTCTACGGTCTTGTCCACCATATATGTCTTTGGTGAATGGCCGAACATCTGAGCAACGTCGAGGTCGAAAGGCTTAACGCCGTCGCCCTGAACGAACGAGAAGTGAGCGTCGCCTGTGGTCTCGCCTACCACATACAGCGGAGCACGCTCGCGCTCAGCTATCTTGCGCACATGTTCAATATGTTTTTCGTCAATGAGCAGACCCATGCGCTCCTGACTTTCGTTTGCGATAATCTCCTTGCTCGACAGTGTCTTGTCGCCGATAGGCAGCTTGGTCATGTCTATCTGACCGCCGCACTCCTCAACGAGCTCTGACAGACAGTTGACGTGTCCTGCCGAACCGTGGTCGTGGATGCTGACAACCGGGTTTACATCTTCCTCGCACAAGGCACGTACAAGGTTGTAAGCACGCTTCTGCATCTCAGGGTTGGCACGCTGAACGGCGTTAAGCTCAATGCCGTTGCTGTAGCGGCCTGTGTCAACAGAAGAAACGCTTCCGCCGCCGAGACCGATGCGATAGTTGTCGCCACCTACAACGACAACCTTGTTGCCCTTCTGCGGCTCCTTCTTCAGGCAGTCGCGCTTTGTGCCGTAGCCGACGCCGCCGGCAAGCATGATCACCTTGTCGTAAGCATATTTCTCGTCGCCTTCCTTATGCTCGAACGTAAGCACAGAACCGGTGATGAGCGGCTGACCGAACTTGTTGCCGAAGTCTGATGCACCGTTAGAAGCCTTGATAAGAATCTGCTCAGGTGTCTGATACAGCCATTTGCGCACGGGCAGGATGTCCTCCCAGTCGCGTCCGCCGTTGATGCGCGGATAAGAAGTCATGTAAACGGCTGTTCCGGCGATAGGCCATGAACCTACGCCACCGCCCATACGGTCGCGAATCTCACCGCCCGTACCGGTAGCGGCACCGTTAAACGGCTCAACGGTTGTGGGGAAGTTGTGTGTCTCGGCCTTCAGAGAGATAACGCTCTCGATGTCCTTAACACGGAAATAGTCAGATGTTGACTGGTCTTCCGGGGCAAACTGCTCGATGACAGGGCCCTGAGAGAAAGCCACGTTATCCTTGTATGCACTCAGAATCTTGTGAGGATTCTCCTTTGTCGTCTTCTTGATCATGTTGAAGAGCGACGACTCCATCTCCTTGCCGTCGATGATGAACACACCGCCGAAAATCTTGTGGCGGCAGTGCTCTGAGTTGATCTGTGCGAAACCGAAAATCTCCGAGTCGGTCAGCGGGCGGCCGAGCTCTTTCTCAATCTTGTGCAGATACTCAATTTCTTCAGGCGACAGCGCCAGACCTTCCTGCTCGTTGTATTCCTCAAGGTTGTCAACGTGCTTGATCGGCTCCGGCTTGTGGTCAACAGTGAAGATGCTCTGGTCGAGTCCGTCGTACATGCGCTGCAGCATTGGGTCGTGGTCGGCATCCTTGCTGCTTACGGGGAAGTATTCCTCTATACGCGAAATGCCGTTCAGATTCATGTTTTGTGTAATCTCAACGGCATTTGTGCTCCAGGGGGTAATCATCTCGCGGCGCGGGCCTACGAAATATCCGCTGAGGCAGTTGTCTTCTACGAGTGTGGCATCGCCATAAAGCCAGCACAGTTCCTTTATTTCCTCGTTATTGAGCTGATGGTCAGCTTCGGTAGCAATAACGCTTTGTGATGGAGTTCTGAAAAAAAGAATCATATTTACGGTATATAATTGTTTGTTCTTGAAAGATATTCAGCTGCTCTCCTTGGCCGTCCGGCATAAAATATTTCGAGATGCAGCTTTTCTTGTGCAAAGATAATGCAAATCGAGAGCAGAATCGTCAAGCTCGCTTGAACGTTATGCCGAGATGCAGCTTTTCTTCTGCAAAGATAATGCAAATCGAGAGCAGAATCGCCAAGCTTGCTTGAACGTTATGCCGAGATGCAGCTTTTCTTGTGCAAAGATAATGCAAATCGGGGGCAAGACAAAATAAATTCATTGATTTTTAATGGTTTTGGCTGTTTAATCATAACGCCGGCATGCCTTTCATACTATTGTTGCCGGCAACTGCTTTGCACGCATCGGCTGGGCACCGGCTAAATGTAAGCTTCTTTCAGACGCAAAGCAACGCCCGGCGATAAGTTATAAAGTGTTAACAATTTGTTGAAATTGCAATGCGAACGGTTTAAATTCATATATTTGCAGATAAATATGAACGACCGTTCGGTTTTGTTTGCCGCATATGGTCAACACGGTAAAAACACTTTAGAGAAAGACAAAGAATATTTATTGTTTAATTAAAAAAATTGAGTTATTATGAAAAACTTACAGAGAGTGCTTATGCTGGCCCTCGCAGCCATAATGATTACGGCGTGCAGCAAGTCGGGGCTGAAAGATCTGACAGGGGTGAAAATGGACACGGAGAGTGCTGTTGAGAAAGCCAAGTCGATAGCAGCCGACAACATCAAGCCCGACCAGTGGAAGATAATCAGCGTGTCGTGGACCGAAGGCATGGGGCGCGACGAACTTTCTAACAACGTTTCTATTTTTACCTATGAGATGGTTGACAAAGACGGACGCGTGTGGAACCAGTCGTTCATGTCTGACCTGGGCTGGAAGGCAACAGAGCTTACTGACGCAGGATGGGAGAAATGGCACAAAAATCTCAACGCCAAAGACGTGCCTGCCATAGACATGGCCAACCTTAACCCTGCCGAGGTGATGAAGGACATTGAGGCTGCAAAGGCACTGATACCGGCCGAATTTGAGTTTAAGTCGATGGACAGTTATACGATGAACACATACGACGACCCGAAAGTTTCAATAAAACTCAACGTCACCGAGAAAGGTAAGGAGACCGTAAGCAATGCGGGACAGACCTCAACGGTGTTCTATGAACTCGACTTCAGGAAGAACGCCAAAGGAAAGATGGAGCTTGTAAAACCATAACAACACATACAGCCTTGCGGAAACTTGACAAAGGATATGCCGCAAGGCTGTATGTTTCCCGGCAGATCGCAATATAGAAAAAATTATACCTCACAAGAACAAAGCCCATAAATTGTTCTGGCACAATAAAGACATCTGCTGCAGGCACAGCTTCTGATTACTGATTTGCCTTTTGCAAATCTATCTGCAAACCAATTTATTGCTGCATCTTGTCCGGTTGCACATCGTCCGGATAAACACGAAATATTATCGGTATGGTGTATCTTACGTCAATGCATTTGCCGTTCCGCTTACCAGGATTCCAGCGCGGCATGCCTTTCACCACGTCAACGGCTACGCTGTCGAAAGCATCGTTAAGTTTCTTAACTACCTTAACATCGGCTATGCTGCCGTCTTTCATAACTGTAAACGAAACTACGCAACGGCCTGCCGACAGGGAGTCGACAGTCAGGTTGCGCTTAACCATAATAGAGTCTACCGACGACTTGACATAATCTGCCATGGCATTAACGCCTCCCTTAAACTGCGGCATCACTTCGTTTATCGCGCCAAACAATTGCCGGTCGTCTTTATCGGCAGACAAGCGCGGCTCTGCCTTGCCGCTGTTGTGCATAACCTTGATTGTGTCAACATTTTCCGCAGCCGGATTACGGCTTGACACTTCCGCCGGCTGACAACCTGAGTGGCATGAGCCGCAACCTTGCCCTGCTCCGCCGCTGCTCTGTGCCGACGCCGTAAGCAGTCCGGCTGAAAGTCCTGCGAGCACTACTGCCCTGCCTGCGGCACGGCGCATGTCGAGCTGACGCCATAGAGCAGCCGCCTCGGCCTCGCATCGCGGACAAGTGCCGCTGCAGTCGCCTTCATAACGGCATTCAGCTGCAACATATTCTATACCGTTCGCCTCGGCTATACGGCGGCGTATGTCTTTCAGTATTCCGCAAATTTCCTTTCCCCGTGTCATGGTATTTCATAATTAAATTTGTCAAAATGTTCAAAGCCCATATCCCTTAACCTGGCTTCTGAACTTGTGCGGTCGGCATCGGTGTTATATCCGGGTATGAGCGGAAGCCGTATCACGCACCGCCCTGCCCTGCCGCCACCGGCTATAAGCGAGAGATTATCAATAACCTGCGCATTGTCGTGCCCCGTGTAGCGGCGGTAGATGTCGGCATCAAGGTCTTTCACGTCGATAAACCATGTGTCTACAACATCGGCTATGGCCTCAACATTGGCGGCTGCCACATTGAGCGAAGTCTCAACATTGATTTTCCACTGCGGTCCGCAAAGTTCTCTGAACCTTACGATAAAATCAGAATAAAGCAGCGGTTCGCCTCCGCCGAAAGTTATTCCGCCGCCTGTGGCGAGGAAATAAAGCTCGTCTGCCCTGACTTCTTCATACAGCGTTTCGGGCGAATGCCACAAACACGGACTATCGTCTGCGCGGCACTGCGGATTGAGACAATAGCGACAACCGAGCCGGCAGTCATGAAAGGCGGCAAGCGTGGTAACGCCGTTGCCGTCGGTCGCCATCCTGTGGCGCGACACACCGATAAACGGAACAAACTGCTCTTCGCTCATAACTTCACTTTTTTGTCTTAGTCAAACGCCTGCACGCACTTCTCACCATAAATTCATCCTGCCGTATATGTGCCATAACGTATGACACACACCAAGGATGACCGTTATGCAAATATAATGATTTTGAAACAAACACGGCCACAAATCTGTCATAAATAATATTTACGCCTACGCATCAGCATACGGCTGCAAGCAACAAGAAGCTGCACCCAAAGCAAAGGAGCTAAAGGCACGGCAAAAGGAAAACTATTTACATTATCCGTGTACAGAGTTTTCTGTGAAATAGAAAATTGCAGTATAATTTATGTTAAGAAAGAATGAATAGACCGCAAAATAATTAACTTTGGTTTACACTTACCACATCTCAATCATCTAAAATCATCGTTTTCGTGGCACAAAACAGCACTTTTCCGCCTTAAAACCCACCACTTTCAAGAGACAAACCTATGGTTAACCGACCGTAAGTGGCCGAGTTATGTTTTTTAACATTTGCACATTCATTCACAAAAGCACGTATTTCACAACATATCAGCAACTTAACAAAAACATTCATTTTTGAGCATTTTTCGCATGAAAAGCCGGAAATGAGATGAGGACGGCATGTCTGAGAGCGTCAAAACAAAAAAGTTTTCTGTCGCAATCGTGCCATCATGATAAAATTTCCGAACATTAATCAATTGGATTAATGAGATGCGGCAGCAAGCAAGACACAATAGCTTTGTTGCTACATACCGAATTGCAGAGAAACTGCAAGACTAATGTTCTGTCGGATATGCCATCCGACAGCATCGAATATCAGGATCTGCGATCCGAAAAACATACCTATAAATTAGCAATAGTAAGCAAGCGGATTGAAAAATTAGCTTCGCTGACCGTTGGTTCTTATACTTAATTCCGGCAGATTAATTTTATTGATTGTCGGCTGCGCTCGGCATAACCAAATATAATTTGCTTCTGCTCTCGCTTGCACGACAATTGCAAATCAGCCGGAACATTAGCTTTGTTGCTACATACCGAGAATTGTAGAGAAGCAACAAGGCTAATGTTCTTTAGGCGTAAAATTTACGCCGGCATCTGCATCAAAAAAATTGCGGAATTGATAAATCGGAACAGTCAAACTATCTGTAATACAAAATAATTGTATAACTTTGCTTTCGGTAATCAGAGCGACTGTTGTTCGCAGTTCTTTATTCTTTATCATTATAAGGACACGGCAAATTTTCGACAATCATCTAAATTACAAGCATTTACGATTAATCAACATCACTTTAAGACAAGAATATATATGGAACAAATATTTCGCGTAGGCATCATCGGCGCCGGCAGCATTGCGGCATCAATGGCCGAAACTGTAGGGCGCATGCCGGAAGCACATCTTTATGCCATAGCATCGCGCAGCATTGAAAAGGCCAGGGAGTTTCAGAACAAATGGGGCGCAGAAAAGGCTTATGGCTCTTACGACGAACTGATACAGGATGAGCAGGTTGACCTGATTTATATTGCCACACCACATTCGCATCATTATGAGCAGGCGCGCCAGTGCCTGCTGAACGGCAAGGCCGTGCTGTGCGAAAAGACATTTACAGCCAACAAGACGCAGGCTGAAGAACTGGTGGCGCTGGCCCGTGAGCGTAAAGTGTTCCTCGCTGAAGCCATCTGGACACGCTACATGCCGTTCTCTAAAGAAATAGTAAAGATGGCGCACAGCGGCGAGCTGATAGGCCGTCCGTATATGCTGACAGCCAACCTTGGCTATCCGATAGAGCACAAAGAACGCATAAAGAAACCGGAACTGTGCGGCGGCGCCTTGCTCGACCTGGGCGTCTACCCTATCAACCTTGCCTTCATGCTGTTTGGAAATTCGCCTGAGCGCATAATGTCATGCTGCAGCAAAAACGAGCTGGGAGTTGACCTGCAGAACAGTATGACCTTTATCTATCCCGAAGGAGAGATGGCCGTGATGCAGACCACGGCACGCTGTGCCAACGACCGCATGGGAGTGGTGTCGGGCGATAAAGGCTATATGGTTATCGACAACATCAACAATCCGCACACGGTAACTGTCTACGACACTAACCACAAGCAGACAGGCGTATACACCTGCCCGCCACAAATCACAGGCTATGAATATGAAGTGCATGCCGCCATGGAAGCCATACGCAAAGGCGTGATTGAGCCAGAGGACATGCCGCACGCAGAAACCTTACGCATTATGGAGCTGCTCGACAGCCTGCGCAAAGAATGGGGCGTGACTTATCCGTCGGACAAGCTATAAAAAGTTGTGTGGCAAAATTGTAGAGAAACAACAAAGCTAATGTTCTGGCGGTCTACAAATCAACCGGCACATCGGGTAAGAGATGCCCGTAGGGCTACACTTATGTAACCGTGGGTGGCACACCCACGGACGCAAAAAACAGGGGAAATCACCCGGAGTGGTGATACTTGTTATAAAAAGGCACTCACTTAGAATACATGTTTTAAAGTAGCACCTCTTCGGGTGCATGCTCATCTTAGCAGAACAACCGGGCGTGGCTTCGCAAAGCTTCGCCACACCCGGTTACAAAAGTGTAGCCCTATGGGCTATCAAATCAGCCGGCACATTAGCTTTGCTGCTACATATCCGTCGGCACAATAAATATAAGAATTGTAGAGAAGCAACAAGGCTAATGTTCTGGCGGATATGCACGTGTTGTTGAGCGCAGCGAAAAATTCGACAGC
>OGUM01001790.1_pt1 | contig 14157 bp, 10 predicted proteins | sample 1553631 | NCBI WGS metagenome assembly OGUM01 (sample SAMEA2580228, study PRJEB22360) | human gut metagenome | biome: human gut; feature: human-associated habitat; material: faeces | place: Denmark | collected 2008/2010 | reverse complement strand
AATAATCCGATCTCGGAAAAGAAGTATACGGGATGGAAGGATTTTATCGCTAAGAACCCCGGGAAAGTCCGCTGATATGAGCTTAAAAAACATAGTTATGAAATTCTCAAACCATAACTAAGGTTCAAAGAATTCATAACTATGTTTTTATTTAGCCTAAACTGACCTTATTCTTATACGATACCTTGCGCCATCATAGCTTTCGCTACTTTCATGAAGCCTGCGATATTCGCACCTTTTACATAATTGATATATTCGCCATCTTTACCGTGAGCTACGCATTGTTCGTGGATTGCGCTCATGATCTGATGTAATTTAGCGTCTACCTCGGCGGCAGTCCATGAGATATGCATAGCGTTCTGGGTCATCTCCAATCCGGAAGTAGCCACACCACCGGCGTTGACAGCCTTACCCGGAGCGAATAATTGCTTATGCTCGATGAACAAGTCTACAGCCTCAGCCGTACAACCCATGTTAGAAACCTCAGCTACGCACAAAGTCTTGTTCTCGATCAACTTATGAGCGTCAGCCTCGTTCAACTCATTTTGGGTAGCGCATGGCAACGCTATATCTACTTTTTGTTCCCAAGGTTTCTTGCCGGGATAGAAGGTAGAGCCCGGGAATTCGTCTGCGTAAGGAGCTACGATATCATTTCCGGAATTACGCAATTCCAACATATAGTCGATCTTCTCGCCGGAGATACCCACCGGATCATAGATATATCCGTCAGGACCGGAGATCGTAACCACTTTAGCGCCCAACTCGGTGGCCTTTGTAGCGGCACCCCAAGCCACGTTGCCGAAACCGGAGATGGCGACCGTCTTGTCCTTGATATCGATTCCGTGAGTCTCCAGCATTTGATGTACGAAATAAAGAGCGCCGAAGCCGGTAGCTTCCGGACGAAGGATAGAACCTCCGAACTCCATGCCCTTACCCGTGAACGTACCCGTATTCTCGCGAGCCAATTTCTTGTACATACCGTACATATAACCTACCTCACGGCCACCTACGCCTATATCACCAGCCGGAACATCCCTGTCCGGACCAAGATTACGCCATAATTCAAGAATAAACGCTTGGCAGAAACGCATGATCTCGGCGTCGCTCTTTCCTCTCGGAGCGAAATCGGAACCACCTTTGCCACCACCCATCGGAAGGGTTGTCAAAGCGTTTTTAAATGTTTGCTCGAATCCTAAGAATTTCAAGATAGACAAGTTAACGGACGGGTGGAAACGGATGCCTCCCTTGTACGGGCCGATTGCGTTGTTGAACTGAACACGGTATCCCAAGTTAACTTGTATCTCACCTTTATCATCTACCCAAGGCACACGGAAAGTGAAAATACGTTCCGGCTCAACTAGGCGTTCAATGATTTTCGCTTTCTCAAATTCCGGATGTTGGTTGTACACTTCCTCAATTGATAAAAGCACTTCTTTTACTGCTTGCAAATACTCCTTTTCTCCCGGATGTTTTGCCTCTAGCGCTGATAAAATAACTTCAGTCTTCATAGCATTTATATTCTTTAAAAGGATAACATTCTGTTGGCAAATGTAGGTAATTCTTTGGAATGACCAAGAGTTTCGCTTACTTTTTATCAGTGAAAACCTAAAAATCTTCAGTTAGAGTCAGAATGCGTACTTTCATGTTTCAATAGTTATTATTTTTCCTTACATTTGACTCGAATAATTCTATCAGAATCTATTATGAGCGGTATACCGAACTTAAAAGACTTGGTGTTCAGAGACACCCCGTTTGCCAATCTAATGAATAAGCGTATATATAATGTATTGCTTATCGCTACGAAATATGATTCCTTCATGCTGGAAGATGACGGGCGTGTAGATGAGCAGATATTTAACGAATATACTTCCTTAAGCCTCCGTTACCCACCCCGGTTTACGCAGGTGACTACCGAGGAAGAGGCTTTGAATGAGTTGAAGAACCGGAACTTCGAGTTGATCATTTGCATGCCGAATATGGATAACCGGGATATATTCGCTGCGGCGAGCGAGATAAAGGTGCATTATCCGAATATCCCGATCGTTGTATTGACTCCTTTCTCGAAAGAGGTGTCTAAGCGGATCGCCAACGAGGATCTGAGCGCTATCGATTATGTGTTCAGCTGGTTGGGTAACTCGGAGTTGTTACTGGCGATTATCAAGTTGATCGAGGATAAGATGAACGCTCCGGACGATACGGCCAGCGTGGGCGTACAGATCATCTTGTTGGTGGAGGATTCCATTCGTTTCTATTCGTCCGCTTTGCCTCATTTATATAAGTTCGTGCTGGAGCAGAGCCAAATGTTCGCGAAGGAGGCGTTGAACGATCACCAGCGTACGTTGCGTATGCGTGGCCGTCCGAAGATCAAATTGGCCCGGAATTACGAGGAGGCGGTACGTATTTTTGATCAGTATCGGGATAATATGTTGGGTATTATCTCGGACATGAGTTTTATGCACAATGGCGTGAAAGATCCGTATGCCGGTTATAAGTTCGGACAGTATGTACGGAAAACGGGTTTGATCATTCCTTTCGTGTTGGAGTCTTCGGAGGCCAGCAACCATATATATGCGAAGGAATTGAACGCCTCGTTTATCGATAAGAATTCCAAGAGTTATCCGCAGGATTTGAAAAAGAAGATCATGCAGCGTTTCGGTTTCGGCGATTTCGTGATCCTGAATCCGCATACGAAAGAGGAGATCATGCGCATCAAGGATTTGAAAGACCTTCAAAAGAAAGTCTTCCAGATTCCCGACGATTCGTTGGTTTACCATCTCTCCCGGAATCATTTCTCCCGTTTCTTTTATTCCCGTGCCATGTTTCCGCCCGCCGAGGTTTTGAAGCATGTGGACGTGAGTGACTATAAGGATATGGATGAGGCCCGGAAATTGATTTTCGACTTGATCGTGCAATATCGCCGGATGAAGAACACGGGTGTCGTGGCGGTTTATCAGAAGGATCGTTTTGATGAGTATAGTAATTTTGCCCGTATCGGTGACGGTTCGCTGGGAGGTAAGGGTAGAGGTCTTGCTTTTATCGGTGCGATGGTGAAGCGATACCCTAAGCTGGAGAGTGATAATTTTGCCGTGAATATCCCGAAGACGGTCGTGATCTGTACCGATATCTTCGACGAGTTCATGGAGACGAACGAGTTGTATCCGGTAGCGCTGGGCGATGCGGACGACGAGACGATCCTCCGGTATTTCTTGCGGGCCAGCTTGCCCTCCCGTTTAATCGAGGACTTGATGGCTTTCTTCGATGTGGTGAAAAGCCCGATCGCCGTGCGTTCCTCCAGCCTGCTGGAAGATTCGCATTATCAACCTTTCGCCGGGATCTATTCTACGTATATGGTACCTAAGATCGAGGAGAAATACGATATGCTCCGTACGGTGAGCGACGCTATCAAGGCGGTGTATGCCTCTGTCTTTTATAAGGATAGTAAGGCGTATATGACGGCTACCTCGAACTTGATCGATCAGGAGAAGATGGCTATCGTCTTGCAAGAAGTGGTGGGCTCCCGTTATAATGATCATTTCTATCCGACGATGTCGGGCGTGGCCCGTTCCTTGAATTTCTATCCGATCGGTAACGAGAAGGCGGAAGATGGGATCGCGAATATCGCCTTGGGATTGGGTAAGTATATCGTCGACGGCGGGCAAACCTTGCGTTTCTCTCCCCGACATCCCCATAGTATCTTGCAGATGAGTACGATGGATTTCGCTCTTAGGGAAACGCAGACTCGTTTCTATGCCTTGGATTTGAAGAATATGGCGGAGGCTTTCTCGGTGGATGATGCCTTTAACTTGGTGAAGCTGGGTTTGAAGGACGCTGACGCTGAAGGTTCCTTGAAATATATTGTCTCTACATACGATCCGTACGATCAGATTATCCGTGACGGTTATTATCCGGGCGGTCGTAAGATCCTTTCTTTCGTGAATATCCTACAGCATGACGTATTCCCGCTGGCGGATACGTTGGATCAGATCTTACGGATCGGGCAGCAGGAAATGGGTCGTCCGGTCGAGATTGAGTTCGCTGTCAACATGGACCCGTCGGATCATACAAGGGCGACTTTCTATCTGTTGCAAATCCGTCCGATCGTAGATAATAAAGAGATTATGGACGAGGATCTGAGCTTGGTGAAGAACGAGGAAACCATCCTTTCTTCTACCAGTGTTTTGGGGCATGGCATCGTTGGCGACGTACAGGATATTATCTATGTGAAGACGGGCGCTTTTAATTCATCCAATAATCAGTTGATCGCTTATGAGATCGAGAAGATGAACCGTTCGTTTACCGATCAGGAGAAAGGATACGTATTAGTCGGCCCCGGTCGATGGGGGAGCAGCGACTCTTGGTTGGGTATTCCGGTGAAATGGCCGCATATCAGTAACGCACGGGTGATTGTGGAATGCGGATTGGAGAACTATCGGGTAGACCCGAGTCAAGGTACCCATTTCTTCCAGAACCTGACTTCGTTCGGAGTGGGCTATTTTACGGTTAATCCATTTAAGGGAGATGGTTGGTTCGATGAGGCGTTCTTGAATGCGCAACCCGCCGTAGAGGAGACGGAATATCTTCGTCATGTACATTTTGATGCTCCGATTACGATTAAGATGGATGGGAAGAAAAGTCTTGGCGTGGTATTGAAACCATAAAAAGATAGCGTTTCAAGAGAAGATAGTTGTTTGTGGATTTGCGAGACGAGCCGGTAAGACGGGTCTCGCGAATCCATTTTTTATTTCAAGTGGAAAGTGGCAAGAACCGCTTTGTGGTCGGTAGGCCAGATTCCAAGGGGAGTCATGATCGGGTCGGAGGTCTCTTCCGTCTCTCTTTGCCCACGGAGGATGTCACCTTTCGGACCGATGATACATACATCTGTAAGCGTTAATCCCTCGAATGGAGCGTAATGGATGAAATCGATGCGATCTCTATCGTCCGCTTTCGGCGACCAAACCAATTTCTCTAAAGCGATATCCTTACAGTCCGCCGGGCAGGTAAGTCCCGGATGAGTTACAGGGTTCGGGAAGATCTCACGGTACGTATCTTTGAAGCCGTCTTTCTCCAGCATGACGGATACGTGCCAAGGAACAACCAATCCTTGGTGGTCTCTCATATCTTTGGTCGCCTCAGTCCAGTCCAGATGGGAAGGCTCGTTAAAGTCTCCTCCGAGGATAACGATCCGTCCGGCTTCCCGATCCTTTTTCGCCTCTTTTAGGAAGCAAGCGATAGCGTCGTCACGGACAGATTGCTCGTTCAACCATAGGAGTGTGTCCAGATTGGTGACAGGAGGTTCCTCGTCCCATGTATTTCCGTCGTATCCACGGGCATCGTAATAAGCGCAATTACGATAATCCAGATGGGCGGTGTAAAGAGCTACCTCGGTATCGCCGATGTGGGTAATGGCCTTGTACATACTACCCCTGTCATCGTTCAAGGGATAGACGGTCGTGCTATCCGTGATCGGGTAGCGGCTTAACAGACCGGAATCCTCGGTGTAGAAAGAATAGTACGTTTGTCCTTTTTGCTGCAACGCTTCCACGATCCGGTCGCAAAAACGGGTCTGATGATAATTACGTACCTCGCTTAACGTAACGAAATCGGCGTTACTTCTTACGATCTCGTCAGCGATAGCGTCAAAGCCTCCTTTTACGACAGCGCCTTCCTGCCAGATGTTGAATTGAAGAACCTTGAAAGTCTTCTCTTGCTGGCAAGAGCTGAGGCCCAGTGCGATCAACAAGAGTAAGTAGATAAAACTAGTTTTTTTCATGTGTGAAATATTTTGTTAGATGTTTTGTCGTAGCCATTCCTCGGCGGCGGCCAAGGTTTCCGGCTTGCCGATATCCAATAGTTTTAGGTTATCCGCCATATAAGCCCTGATATCGGTTTTGGCGCAAATAGCCAGATAGAAGTTAATGATAGAGAACTTTCCGGTCCATTCTTCCATCAGCTCCAATATCTTGGGCGAGAGTACGTGGATTCCGCTAAAGGCGTACTCGTTGTGTTGATCCGGGTCAAAATAGGGATAGTAAGATTTTACCTCGCCGGTCTCATGATTACGCCAACCACACAGTCTATTCTCCTTATTAAATAATAGATAACGTGAGGTATTGCGCTGGCTGACGAGTAAGGTAGCCAACGGGTTCGTTTGTACATGGGTATCGTATAGTTTCTTGAGATCCACGTTCGATAAGATATCGACATTATGTATCAAGAAAGGCTCGTTCCCGCATAAAAGAGAAGTGGCCTTCTTGATTCCTCCTCCCGTATCCAGCAGATAATCGCTCTCGTCCGAGATTTCGATCCGGACACCGAAGTTGTTGTTCGCCTCCAGAAAATCCACGATCTGGTTGCCTAAATGGTGGATATTGATCACGATCTGGTCGAAACCGGAGGATTTCAGTTTCAGTATGACGTGTTCTAGCATCGGTTTGCCCCCGATAGGTATAAGCGCTTTTGGCGTGTGATCGGTTAACGGCTTCAGTCTGGAACCAGTACCGGCCGCGAAAATCATAGCTTTCATAATGTAGGGTTAAAGAGTTGTTCTATATTTTGTTCTCTATGTACTAAATGTACTTTTACTCCGAACTTGGTGTTAAGATGTTCCGCCAGATGTTGTGCGGAATAGACCGAACGGTGCTGTCCTCCCGTACATCCGAAACAAATCATCAAATTGGTGAATCCACGATCCATATATCGTTTTACCGAGGCGTCTACGATATGGTAGACATGCTCGAGGAAATTCGTGATCTCCCCGTCATCCTCCAAGAACTGGATCACTGGCTCATCCAAACCGGTGAAATGGTTGTAACGCTCGTATTTACCGGGGTTATTTATCGCACGGCAATCGAATACGAATCCACCTCCGTTCCCGCTAGGGTCGTTCGGGATTCCTTTTTTATAGGCGAAGCTCATGACCTTTACTTCCAGCATATGTTTCTGGATATCATCCGTGAATTGTTTCAACCCGGTAAGCTCACGAAGGACGGAGCATAAATAGGGATATTCCGGATAGTCATTCTTCAATAACTGCCGCAGGTTCTCGATCGCGAACGGGACGCTTTGGATGAAATGAGGCTTTTTCTCGAAATACCCCCGGAAACCATAAGCCCCCAATACCTGCAAGGTCCTGAACAGGACGAAATGGCGCAGCTGGCTATGGAAGTAAGCCTCGTCTACCGGGATATATTTACGTAGGGCCGTGATATAATCCGATAGTAATTCATTCCTCAGATCCTCCGGATATTTCGCTTTCGCCTGCCAAAGGAAGGAAGCCACGTCGTAATAAACCGGGCCTTTTCGTCCACCTTGAAAATCAATAAACCAAGGCTCTCCGTCCTTTACCATAACATTGCGTGACTGGAAATCACGGTATAGGAACGTGGCGGAGGAACTGCGTAACAATACGTCGCTCATCTTCAAGAAATCATCTTCCAGACGGTTTTCTTGAAACTCCATCCCGGTAGCCTTTAAAAAACAGTACTTGAAATAATTCAAGTCCCAAAGGATAGACCGTTGGTTGAACTCGGCTTGCGGATGGCAATACGAGAAATCGAAACCGTCGGACCCCAAGAACTGGATGTCGGGGAGTTTGGTGATCGTCTTGTGTAATAAACGGCGTTCCTCCTCGTCGAATACACTGCTTTTACGGCCTTTCTCGATGGCGTTGAAAAGAAGCGTATCTCCTAAATCTTCTTGGATATAAAATGAATGGTCGTCCGAGCTGGCATATACTTGCGGTACGGGTAAGCCCTTCCCCCGGAAATGTTTTGCCATATAGATAAAAGCCTCGTTCTCCTCAATAGAAGTGCCACTAACTCCAATCAACGTCTCAGGACCTTTTATCCTGAAATACCGGCGGTTAGAGCCGGATGACGGTAACTCCGTTATTTCCTCTGCCGGTGATCCGGTATATGATTGGTATAGCTTCCTAAGTTCTTCTGTTATCATACTTATCGATTTACGGCACTAAGATACCGCTTTTTAATTGAAAATTAAGAATTGAAAATTGAAAATTGGGACTTCGTCGGAAATAAGAAAGGGGAATAGCCTCTCAAAGCCTATCCCCCTCGCTTATATGATCATCAATCGCTCCTCTCTAACTAATTTTCAATTCTCAATTACCTAGAGTATTCCTTGTGCCATCATAGCCTTAGCTACCTTCATGAAGCCGGCTACGTTGGCGCCTTTCACGTAGTTTACGTAACCATCCTCTTGCTTTCCGTATTTTACGCATTGCTCGTGGATGTTTTCCATGATGCTTTGAAGTTTCTGGTCTACTTCCTCGCTGCTCCAGCTTAACTTCTGTGCGTTCTGAGTCATCTCAAGACCGGAAACGGATACACCACCTGCGTTAGCGGCCTTACCCGGAGCGTAAAGGATCTTGGCCTCAAGGAATGCGTCGATAGCTTCCGGCGTAGAAGGCATGTTAGCGCCTTCGGATACGGCGAAGCAACCGTTGGCCAATAAAGCCTTGGCGTCATCGCCGTTCAACTCATTCTGGGTTGCGCTCGGCATAGCGATGTCACATTTCTCTCCCCAAGGACGAGCGCCTTGTACATATTTGCATCCGTATTGCTCCGCGTATTCACGGATACGGCCACGATACAAGTTCTTCAACTCCATGATATAATCCAGTTTCTCACGGTCGATACCATCCGGATCATAGATATAACCGTCGGAATCAGACATCGTGACAACTTTCGCTCCAAGACTGATTAATTTCTCTACCGTATATTGAGCCACGTTTCCGGAACCTGATACACAAACTACCTTGTCCTTGATATCAATGTTGCGGGTTTTCAGCATCTGCAACAAGAAATATACGTTTCCGTAACCTGTAGCTTCCGGACGGATCAAGGAACCTCCGAACTCGATACCCTTACCCGTGAATGTACCCGTATTCTCACGAGCCAATTTCTTGTACATTCCATACATATAAGCGACCTCACGTCCGCCTACACCGATATCGCCGGCGGGAACATCCGTGTCCGGACCGATATGGCGCCATAACTCAAGGATGAAGGCTTGGCAGAAACGCATGATCTCAGCGTTTGACTTTCCTCTCGGGCTAAAGTCGGAACCTCCTTTACCACCACCCATCGGCAATGTAGTCAGTGAATTTTTAAACGTTTGCTCAAAAGCCAAGAACTTAAGGATCGATTGGTTTACGGAAGCGTGGAAACGGATACCGCCTTTGTACGGGCCGATAGCGTTGTTGTGCTGGATACGGTAACCCATGTTCGTCTGGATTTGTCCCTTATCGTCCATCCAAGTTACACGGAAAGAGAAAATGCGATCGGGGATACAAAGGCGCTCGATCAAGTTGCTTTTCTCAAATTCCGGATGCTCGTTGTAAGCTTCCTCGATAGTCCCTAAAACCTCTGATACTGCTTGATGATATTCCGGTTCGTTCGGAAATCTTCTTTTCAAGTTGTCTAAAACTTCACTTGCCTTCATGACTGAATTTTATATTTAGAATGTTATACCATTTTGTTATCCGTACGCCGTTTGTTTAACGACGTGGCAAAGGTAAGCTAATTTTTGACACTAGCAAATAATTGAAAGAGAAAATGCATAAAAAATATCATTTAGATATATTAAGTTTGAAAAAACGACGAAATGTTATTCGTCTCTATGTTTGAAATTCTTATAGATCGGAACGAACACAATGATAGCGGAGGCTACAAGGGCAAATATGACGTCGAAATTGATCGTTTCGCTGTATACAAGCAGCATGTAGCATAAGACACCCCATAGTAAGGTGATACATACGGCTTGACTATTTGTTATCTTTCTGCGTGCCATTGATTACATTTGTTTAGTTTGATGAAATAAGCGATCCGAAGTAAATCACCAAAGCCAAAAAGACAGCTATGATGACGAATAGGATCATGATTTGTTTCTCTAAGGGATATTTTCGTAGAAAAGGGATATGACGTGCGAATCCGGCGACTTGTTCTACCGGTTCCGCTTGCTCGTCTTCCCGGGGCAGGTCGTAACCGCCTTCCTCCATGATCTTCATGGCTCGGGGAACGTCGCATTCCAGAATCTCCACCCGTGCGCCGCCTACGTCTACGTAACCGGCCATGATCTGGCTGCTTAACTCATTGCGGAGATAACATTCTATCCCTTCCGACCTCAACAGGGCCATCAGCGGTTGGGCATCCGCCGGATAGGTGAACCGGGCTATTTCTACGATCTTGTCCATGGTATTTGTTTTTCTGCAAATGTAAGTAGACAATCACGAATTAACCGTGTTTTTTATTGTAATTTACTTTTTTTATACGTGAAAATATGAAACAGTATGATTTAGCGGAGGGTATGCGGATGTATATAGCCCGATTGAGAGAGCAAGGACGTTATTCGTCCGCCAAGAGTTATCAAGATGCCTTGAATTCATTCCTGCGTTTTTGTGGGCAGGAGGTGATTCCTTATACCCGTATCGACCGGGAAATGCTTTTGAGGTATCAAGACTATTTGCGGGACCGGGAATGCTCGTGGAATACGGTGTCTACCTATATGCGTAGGATTCGCCGTGTGTATGGGTTGGCGATGGAGAATGGGGAGGCTCCTTTTTCCCGTTATTTGTTCAAGGGAATTTTCATGGGAGTGAAAAGCAAACAGAAGAAGGCGTTGCCTACGGAATCCTTGCGTTTGTTGATGACCGCTCCGTTGGATGATTCGGGGCTGCGGAAAACACAGCGGGCATTGTGTTTGATGTTCTTGTTTTGCGGTATGGCGTTTGTCGATTTCGCTCATTTGAAAAAGAGTGATATCCGGAATGGTGTCTTGAGGTATAACCGCCAGAAGACGGGTACGCCGATGTTGGTCGAGATACAGCCTGTGGCCAAGGAGTTGTTGGCTGCGTTAATGACCGGCACGCTTCGGGATTCTCCTTATCTATTCACTTTCTTGAGTGGGACGAAAACGGGTGAAGAGGCCTTCCGGGAATATACCTCTGCCTTGGCTGATTTCAACAGTTCCTTGAAGGAACTGGCAAATGCCTGTGGTGTGACGGAAATGGTTACCTCGTACTCAATCCGTCACTCTTTCGCCACGACCTTGAAGGAACAGGGTGTACCGATCGAGATGATCAGCGAATTGCTGGGACACCAATCGATCAAGACGACGCAAATCTATTTGAAGAGCTTCTCTTTGGATAAGATGTCTGCGGTGAACAAGGCTTGCTTCGAGAGCATATATAATAATGTATCAAAGGTGGGGTAGGCGATCGGCTACTTGGGAAGTAGCGTAATCTTCCACGCCGCAAATTTAGTAAAAAACACCGAATAACAAACAATTTTTAGGCTTTGTGTAGGCTTTGTTTGTTTTCTGAATTTATCTTTCCTCGATTTTTCGTTTCTATTCGTGGTGTATGGGCACGACAATGGAGACGAAACGACCTCATATTTCCTGCATCATCACGTCTCCCAAAAAAATCGTACGAACATCGTGTAGAGACGGGGTGTGCCCCGTCTTATCCCCTCAAATGGGTATTTTAAATTACTGCCAGACAGTGGGAGACGGAGCGTGCTCCGTCTCTACAACTGGGTAATAATCATTTCCTATCTTTTACGCTACTTCCCAAGTAGCCGATCTTCCACGTCCCGATAGAAGAGATATTGACATGGTTTCTATTGCTTTAAAATTTTCGGGAATAGAAAAGAGTATTTGATTTAAGTATTAGATTATCAGTATATTAATAAAATATGCTGATATGGCATTGAGGTATCTATGGGTCATGATCTTCCCCCTTTACCATTGCGTGATGTCCACACCGTAAGATGGTATGTGTTATCTCTTCCCGCTTGTCACAAAGGTCCAGCCAAGGGTTTGCGGAAGGAGTTAGATCGCAGGGTGCGTTTGGGCGAGCCTACGTTCGATTTTTTCGCCCCCTCTTTCGTGGAGATGCATCGCCGTGAGGGGCGTTTGGTGGAGACTCACCGTCCGTTGCTCTACAATTATGTGTTTATCCGCTCTTCTGTGTATGAGATCTTCCGTTTGAAACGAGATTTTCCCTTGTATAATTTCCTGCCTAGCGTGGATGGCTGTGGCTCATATCCTTTTGTCTCCGATCGTGAGATGGAAAACTTGCGTTGGGTGGCCCGTTCTTACTCGGATGAGCTTCCGGTGTATGTGCCGGAAGCGGGTTATTTGCGTAAAGGTGACCGGATACGCATCACGGATGGTCGTTTCAAAGGTGTTGAGGCAAGTGTAGTAATACAGCCCGGTGTTGGCGAGCGGGAGGTAATGGTATGCGTGGACAACTGGATGTGGGTGCCTTTATTGCGTGTTCAGCCGGGCGAGTATGAGGTGATCAGCTTGGCCGAGGAAGGCAAGCATGTATATACCCGTTTGGACAATTCCCGGATACAAAATGGTCTTCATGAGGCGTTGGGCCGTCATTGGGGGGATGGTGGCGTTACGGCTATAGACCGTGAGCTGGCGACCGAGACCTTGCGTGCCTATGGAGAGTTACAGCTGGATTCTGCCGTGATGCGGTGCAAGCTCTATTCTCTCTTGTTACCCGCCTATACGATACTAGGGGACGAGGAGCGGCAAAAGTCGTTGATCGGAACGATCGTCTCGTTCTTACCCTTGATCCGTGCGGAGCAGTCGTTGGCATTATTACTTCTTACGCTTTATGGTTGTACGGATAGCAGTATCTATTATTATCGTGCGCACGAGTTGATCGATCCGTGGAGTCGGGAATCCTCCCCGAAGAAGAGTAAATTATCCTTGATCCGTCGGTTAGCCGACTACGACCGCTGGCTAAAACATAATGAATAATTCAAAATTCATAATTTACAATTCAAAATTCAAAAAGAAATGTCTTCCCTTCCCTCCGGTATTCGCTTGGTCGCATTGCTAAACGAACACCTGAACGAGATCATGGACCGTGAGCGCATGAACCATACCTCGATCCACTTATATTGTACAGGACCTTATTGGGTGGCTTTCGAGCGTTCTGCCTATCAGTTGCGTCTCACCTTCCCGGATAGCGAGACCACACCGCTGCGCCTGTTCGTCTACCCGTTCCCGATCGTGATGGTCTCCGTGACGGATCGCTCGCTGCGTTCCTACGCCCGTAAACATATCTTGCGGTGGGACGAGACGGATTACGTGGTACTAACTGCTCCTGAATCCTCTTCGACCGACTACCGAAGATGGCATGCCGGTGAGGTGGAGGGCTTGCCCCAGCTTACATGAACCCAAAATTTTATTCATGATGAACCTTTTTTCTAAACTCTCAACGTGGTATTTCTCAAGGAAAGCGTTGCCGTATTGGAGCATTATCCTGTTGGATTGCTTGGTGATCCTGTTTTCAGGCTTACTTGTATATGCCTTGAATAACGGGATCTTCGCCACGATGGGCATCTTCTGGCACCTGTCGCTCACGTGGGGTGTTTGTTTGGTGCCTTATCTGGTGGGCTTTAGGCTGTTCCGTACGTATTCGGGCATCATTCGTTACTCTTCCTTCGTGGATTTGCAACGGGTGGGCTTTGCCGTGCTGTTTGGTGTGGTTTGCGTGGTGACCTTCCAAGAGTTTACGGATTTTTCGCCTTACTTGGTGTATATCCGTAAACGAGACCTTGTGCTATCCTCCCTGCTGGCGATGAGCTTGATGTGGGCGATGCGTGTGTTCGTGAAGTATTTCTACGTGACGACCTTTCGCCAGTCGAAGGCTGAACGTGCCTTTATCTTCGGCGTGAAGCAGGGCGGTATCAGTTTGGCGAAGAGCATCCAGAACCAAGATCCCGCACAGTACGTGCTGGCAGGCTTCGTCTCGGAGGCCGGGAACATGCAGAATCGTATATTGATGGGAGTGCGTGTGTACCCTTTCGATGAGGAGCTGATTGATGCCATGCGCCGGGAGCGGGCGACGATCCTTTTCGTCTCCCCCTTGAAGAGCGACTCCATCCGGGAACAGCCGGATATGGTGGCCCGTTTGGCGGAGGCGGGGATCAAGATCTACGTGACCCCGGCGGCGCAAGAATGGGATGGAAGGAGCGATTTGACGCATACACAACTCCGGAAGGTTGAGATCGAGGATCTGCTTCCCCGGGAAAAGATAGAGATAGACATGGAGGCGGTGGGCCGCTTGCTTCGTGGTCAACGCATCCTGATAACGGGAGCCGCCGGTAGCATCGGTGG
>OGUM01001789.1_pt1 | contig 14157 bp, 23 predicted proteins | sample 1553631 | NCBI WGS metagenome assembly OGUM01 (sample SAMEA2580228, study PRJEB22360) | human gut metagenome | biome: human gut; feature: human-associated habitat; material: faeces | place: Denmark | collected 2008/2010 | reverse complement strand
ACATTATCTTTTCTATGTTACTTTTTGACTGTAAAAAAGAATCGCATTTCATTACTACTACCACCTTCTTAAGTTCCCCATTATCGTATAGCGATACACGCATCATGTTTTGCGCCTCGTCCACTATCAGACCTGGAGTAGTCTTAGCCATTTTGCGTAGCTTATTATACTCCGGTCTTTCCATTTCCTCTGTTTATTACTCTATAGTATTTATTCTTATCCCCTTCTTCCAACTTCTCCAGATAGAAAATTCCATCATGTAAATGAGACAAACAAAACCTGTATCCGTATTTCTGCGTTCTTCTTACATGATCCCGCAGTCTTATTTCTTCACTTTTGTCTTGTACTTTGATCTTAATACTGTCTCCTTCTTTGATTGTGTATAAAATAGTTTGAATCTCTTCTTTTTTCATCTTATAAAATATTTTAACGGCAGCACCTATACTCACGCACCAATACTGCCTTATGTTTAACAATTAAATACTTAACTCTTCAATGGTCAAGCCTTTTTCTTTTACCCACTTTAGCATCGCGCATAATTCTGTTTCTGACTTATATTTCGGATCACGCCACGCCCATCCGAATTTATCCAGGACATGATGATATAATTCGTCGGCCTTTGCCGTGTAAATGTCTTTGAATAAATGCTCCGAACCTTCTGGTATAAGCATCTCTGTTGTTGCAAAATCGGAATACGACAAACATCCGTAAGCATATTCTGTTATTTCACTCCACGCTTCTCCGGCTTTAAATCCAAATTCTTTTACAAAAGCCAAAGTTAGATACATATTTAATAATATTGTTACATCATATCCAGAATCCGACTTTCTTTCTATTATTTTCTTTTCAAATTCCTTTAAATCTTCAGGCCCTAAAAAGATGTATCCTGATACCGACCGATAATTAGCCTCCGCATACTTCTTGCATTTATCATCATTAATAATCTTACCAATGTTAGATAACATCTTTTGCCTCCATTCATCACAAAACTCTATCCTTACATCCATCCAATCAGTACCATAATTGTACTCTTTTGGATGTCCGACCGATATTACCTTTATGTTATTCACACCATATTCATAAAGGCGTTCGCCCACCTTATCCGCCCATTCCTGTACAAAAGGAATAAACTTATTGCAATAAGAATCAAAATCAAAATCTAATTCCTCCTCATATTCCGGCATCTCTTCATAATCTTGTTCAAAGAAATAGCGAGGATCTGCTATTGTTTCATAGAAACTTACGTTAATGAAACAAAACTCGTTGGTTGTCGTTTTTAATATCATAATTTTTTGTATTTACGTACATTTTTCTTGCCATAAAATCTACACATGGCACGAATCTGACTATAAAATACTTTTGTCCTCCTGGCCTCAAAGTATTTAAACATTTCTTCATTCTTTGTTTCCCAAACGTAATCCGTTTGGGAACTCATGTGATTTTTGTCCTTGCGTGAATAATGGTAATATGATACCACAACACGTTTCGCACCATTCTTTACAGGTACGATATTCACATCTATGTTATTATCTGTCATATTATTATTGTTTTATGTATTATACAAATACAAAGAGAGCATACCTTCACAGGCTGGCGCTCCTTTCAATAAAAATGAAAAAACTAACATTAACATGAAAATCCGTTTTCTACTTCTTATGTTTTAATCTTTTAATAGCATCCTTTCTTGAGTATGCCATTACTTTAGTACCATTAATATCAAATTCTTTTTCTGTTCTGACAATCTTTTCTCTTCTATATGTAGATTGCATTCCTTTTCCCCCTTTAGTATTTAACATAAAGGCATCATCTCCGCACATTGCAGCTAATATCATAGGGAGCAACAGACCTCTGTATTTCATATTTTCCCTCCACAATTATTATATCTGCCATATTCGTTTCTTCCATCATTCCGTATTTCAAAAATCATCTTCTTATGATCTTTGCCTGGTAACTTATCCTTAACAGCCGATATTACGCCCGCTATAGATGTGAATCCTGAATCTGTTATTGAACATAGCAACGCACCTCTGTCGGCGCCGGTGCTTATCGCTGACGCCTTTATAATATCATTTTTATATATTTTCATAATCTTTCGTTTTATTATCTACAAACTTATCTATATCGTCTCTTATTCTTTTTAGTACTCCGGCTATAATTTCCGGCATCTTTCCTTCGGTACGGTTCAGAGTTTCTATCACCCCATCAATCCTACCAATTTGACGCCATAAGAAATTGGCGTCTTTCGCATTAAATATCCCCATTATGTCTTATTTTACAGTAAACAACTTGCTTTTTTAAGCACCAGTCTTGCGATTCTGAGAATGAACACCGTTCGGAGTTGTTAAAAAATATACAATCTTTGCAGAACATAAGAGGATCTTCGTCGTCACCAACTACTTTGACATCATACTCTATGCCATACAATTTTAATCTAAATACATCTCCTGCTTCTTTAGAAGATAAATCCATGTCTGGACTGAATGTTATTACTTCCATATGATTATGATTTATTGTTTGTGAGATTCCTGGAATCGAACCAGAACCGACACACACATGCCGGCACGCCGCGCCATCCCTCTATGATACAGAAATAGACATGCCTATTCTCACGAACCGACATGCCAAAACCCAAAACTTAATTTGATGAATAAAATAGATTAACAAAAATACTATTCTAATTCTTTTATAATGTCTTTTACGATATTTAGCCTCACCTCCTTCGTTTCTGGACTAATACAGCCAAACCATCCATATATCCTCCATTCTTCTTCTGGTTCTGTAGCTATACTTTTCTTTTCCTCCAATTCCGGGAAATATGTTTTCACCATTTTATCTAAATATAACCCATAAAAGGATTCTATTTTTTTTTAGGAGTACTGAAAAACTTAAATACTATATTTCTCAACATGACGCATATATAATCCCCATTCTCTGACCTTTCGATCTCCTCATATACCTTTTTCCAAATGAATAATCGCTCTTCTTTTGTAAACATATCTTTCTTTATTTTTATGGTATTATTTGACTGTATGCAGACTTTTCCATGTACACAACACTATGTTCCTGTCCAAGTATTTTCTTTGCTGCTTCTTTCTTTATCGCGCAATATCTCCCTGTACGATACGGATTCTTTTGATCTGATCCATCCTCGACTTCGATAATAAAACAACCTCCGTCATCTATTATCTTTTTGCAATTGTCACATATTTCTCCCGTGCATATATGATGCGGCGCCTGCCCTTTGATGTTATTCCCTAATAAAGCAATCCCCATCTCTTCACCGCATACTATGCATAGTTCTATGGATGGATTCAACCCATGCTCTGGATGCAATACAATACCGTCTTTCATTTTCTATCCTCCTTTATTAATTCTATTATAAACTTTTTATCTTGTTCCCACAATGGCAGCCCTTCTTTTACTGTGTATGCCACTGTTTCCCTCTCTCCTATTAATCGCACGGCAATCTCTCTTGCTTTCAAGTCATCCTCCTCATGCGATTTGTTTATTAAATCATAGGCACATGATTCCACCTTTTGCCTTTCGATTATTATCGAACCCATTAACTCGCTTATATGCGATCCTAAAAACGATAAGACATTAATAGCTTTCCCAATATCATTTGAAATAGCACTTGCTAAATACATCTTATCCATATACTCCGGCAAAGCCTCGTATGCCGTTTCTATGTTTTTATACTGATTTTCGTTTACCTCCCTTTTAATCAGTTCTTCAAATTCTTCTTTTAACATGTTCTTCCCTATTTTAATGTTGTGTGAGATCGCCGGAATCGAACCAGCCTACCGCACCATGAATCCCATAAAGCAAGTGCTCCGATCTTCGCAGACGGGAGCACTCTGTCTAAAGCATAAGAAAATTAATGAAGAAATTTTTCTCACTTACGCCATAGCATCTAAAATAGCTATCAGCACTATTTCTATGACAAACATAATAGAAAATATCTTAAATGCCTTTTTCATATCGCTATCTCCTCCTTTTTATTTTTTTTAGTTCCACAATAAACTGTCCTGGCTCTGCTCCGACCTACGTTCCACCTACAACCGCAGGCCTTAGCCCAAGGCGCCGCCTACTCCCCCTCTATGGCAGCCTGTTCGTACCTACAACACCAGTCTCCATCTATACAACTATTGCTATGTGATAACAAACATTTATCCTTATAACAATCATAAAAAATACACCTATCACAACTGTAATCCTTAACGTCTACACAGCTAACTACCTTAGCATATACTATACCATCACTGCCTTCTATTCCTTTCACCCCAAAAATAGAACCTTCTCCCTCCTTACTCAAATCTAAGTCAGGCGCAAAGTCATATACGTTCATGTTGTTTATGTTTTAATTGTTATACATTCCGATTGAAAAAAATACTCACATAATACAGTCCTTAACTCTTACCTACAGAATACTGTTTTAAAAACGCTGTAAGTCTTAATTTTGTGGGAAAATCCTACATTATGCTGTTTTAAAACGCTGTAAGTCTTAATTTTGTGGGTAGAAACTACATTATGCTGTTTTAAAACGCTGTAAGTCTTAATTTTGTGGGAAGAGAGTGCCCTCCCTCTCCCCCTCTCCAACCCCGGCTAATCCTCCGGCTTCCCGCATAGAACCTGCGCTCTCGGCCTCACTACAGGCATACGGAGAACGCTACAAACTTATACTCTGGCATGAAGTGTGGGGTGTTTGGAGATAATATCATTCCATAGAGAGAATAGAGAGTCTTCAGCCCACGCCCTACCGCCTACTCCTCCTATCAAGATAGATATTTAAGCCTATAATCAAAGCCAATAAAGAAAAGCAAAAGACCATTACAATATTATACTGATCCGGTCCGTACTCCAACATAGAGCGAATACCAAACGACAGAAAATACAAGTCAGCTACTAATAAAAACCACCACATAAAATAAAAAAAATACAATAAGTATGTCCGAAAATACGGGGATTATAAAACCTAACTAATTGATAATCAAGCATACATCATTTTTAAGAAAAATACAATAAGCCTAATTTTCAACCCATAGAGACGAAAAAGGCGGAATCCGGAACCCTATTTTGGACCAGAAAACCGCCTAAAATTTCGTTTTAGACCAATTTTAACGACATTATATAGACAAAATACCGGCATTATATCCAAACTATCCCATTTTAGTTTCGTTTTATACCAATATAGCTCACGTCCGCCGTTCACTCTCAGAATATCCTACTCGTAAATAGAAAGAGTAGGATACGAAAATAGGGCTACTCCGATATTCGGAACAACCCTATCCCTATTTAAATACTGTTTATGTTTTCTTTCACGTATGTTCGTGATGTATGGACTTTACGTTTACATTTGTCCTTTCCTGTATCGGCATGATACGCTTCTTTAAGATCACGATACAACATAAATTCACGATACGCTCTTTTCCGCTTTTCTTTAGCTTCTTTCCTGGACAGACCGCGGACGTCTACCATATAAGATTTAAATTTCCTTTCCATGTTATTATATTGTTTATAATTTAGAGGTTGCTCCGGAATCGAACCGGACACGCATTCCTATCCTGTACGAATTTTATGCTACAACCAACAGCCCGTAATTAGTACGTAGTTCTTGTGTACAGGCCCGTACTATGTTGTTATTATATTTTCCGTCTGCTACACAACTTAGCCACAAATAAAGGCGATTGTGTCCTTGCGTTTTGATACGGCACGTCCCTACATGGTAGGCTACATGCTTGTACCCTGTAATTTAATCTACAGCCTTGTTCTGTTTTTCGTGTAAGCAAGTAAGACACGTTTCGATCTGAAGATAAACCTCGTACAACGGCATGTTTTCCAAACTGTAATCACATACCTAACATAAACCATACCTATTAGGATAGTCCATGCAGTAATACCAGCCCTTTAATTGCCAACGGCAAGGGCAACGGCATATCTATCTCCAATATGTAAAATAACTCTCTGTTTTGTCAGCTTCAGTCTAAAGCATACGCGGGACGTGCACCCACTGACAACGGCGTACAGGCGCGTTTAAAGGTACGCGCCCAACCTTGTTTTTTCACTGCTGATTGCTTTCGTGTGCTAAATACTCAGACACACACTTTGCAACGGTACGAATCGAATAAGATTTGATCTTAACGGCCACATAAGTAGATTTATACTCGTCCGTCTCTTTAACGATCCATTTTGCACTACTTTTCGTTTCCAACGTTTCCGCGGTTGCAAATCCGAAAGGCTTATACTCACCGCCATAAACTACATTATCGTAGCACCAATCAGCTGCTTTCGCCTCAATTCCTTTCTCTTTGTCTACTTTGTTATCCTTATATACTTTAGAGTATAGGGAAAACTTAATAAAGGTATCACCAACTTTCGGTAACATTTGGCTACACACTGTTACAAGGCGTTTTTTATCCTTTGCCAGAGCTGCAACCTTTACGGCGTATTCTGCTGGTATTTCCAAGGCCTTGCAAATAGCCTTCAGGTCTGCACCATTCGCAAATAAAGCGTTGTACAATTTTACCGCACCTACCAAATTAGAGGCATTCTCTTTAATAACAGTGTTTTGCAACTTGTTAATGTTTTTCTTTGTAATCATAATCCAATATATTTTAATTGTTAAACAAATGATATTCAATTTAATAGCCCACAACGCAGGCGCTTAACAGATACAGATACAGTTATCCCAACGGGTACACTATATAGGTTAATCATGTTAACTTTCGATCTCTCTCGATCACGACGCAAATATACGACATTTATTGTTACTACAAATATATATGCTATCTTTTTTTTGTTAACTTGTATTAATTTCGATTCTATCATCTGATTATCAGCAATTTACAAAACATACAAGAGCAGTATTATACGCGTACATTAATATGTAGGATATATGTTTATTTAAGTGGCTTATAATCAATATGTTACAATAACACATTGATTATCAATAATTTAAATAAGTGATTGATAATAAGCGAGTTTGTAGGTTTGATGTAAAAACTCGTTTCCGGTTTTCCAGCGAAGGGGGGTGTGGGGGAGAAAACGCGTTTCGGGGGCGGGAGGTTCGTGATAGGTACCCCCTCTCTCCCATCACATAAACATTTTTTCATATCCCTCATGACATAAACCTCTTTCTCACATATCTCCCACATTACATAAACACCTTTTACCCTCTCTCCCATCACATACCCACCTCACACACAACAAAAAAAATAGGATTGATAGAAACCAATCCTATTTAAAACACGACCTTATTAATTTATTGAATTGAAGTAAGTTTATGGTTTTCAAGGAAGTCCTTAAACTGGTCACTTGATACGTCTATAACGAATCCAGCAGCACCAGCATGTCCTCCACCACCGAATCTCTTACTTACCTCACAGCAATCCGCGCTGTCTTCCACGCATTCATAAAGAGAGAACCTAACCTTACCACCTGGCATGATACAAAATGGCATCAGGGCTTTAATTTTCCTACCGTCTAACCAGTCCGGTGTAAGAGAATCAAATACCTTAGAACTAAATTCGGTGGTATTCATCGCCACTACCTTCACCTCGTCTACGTAAGCTTCGAACGAGTACGCACTTACCTCTTGTTCGTTTTTACCAGCCATGTAATTAATTATAGCACGTCCTTCTTTAGCGAGATCATAAAAAATAAGATCAATTTCATTGTCCTTCATATCTTCTTTAAAGTGATCATACAAATACGACAATGCTATTAATACATTCAATCTTATTTTTGATCTCAAGGCATACTGGACAGCTACTACCGTATCCCAGCCTAAGCCGGATTCTTTATTCCACACATCGTAGTCTGACAGACACCGGACGATCGCCGGCACCTTCCCCATCAGCAGGTCCGAAGCCAGAGCGCACGCACCGGTACCGACTCTCCTAAGCCCTGGAACAGTGAACCCCCATGTCTTACTATCTTCTATAATTCCCTTGTGATGATCTATCCACATAAGGCTCTTTCCTTCATCAAGCCACTTTTTGAAAACCGTTTTAGAATCGGCTCCGAAAGAAACGTCAAGAACGTAAACAACATCTAAGTCACGCACTTTGCTGGTAACTTTCTTAACATCATCTTCATACGAATACGGGATATAAACAACATCCCTGTCTTTACTGTTTTCGTACATGGTTGCGATGGCTGCTGATACAACGCCATCCAAATCCGATTTATGATAGACTATCGCTGCTTTCTTTACTTTCATGATACAAACTTGTGAATGTAATATTATTGTCTCCTTTATCTATTCTTATAATATCACTATATCCTCTATAATCCTGATCTTTTTTAATACGAACCTTCAAAGTAACTAAAGGAGGTTTACAGGCAGGAGGAGTGTCAAACTCATCACTATAAATATCTTGCAATTCAATTTTTATATTAAGATCAACGCCATAAGGATTTTCAAGGATATATATATGATCGTTGTTGAGAATAACTATTCCTTCACTTGTATGTTCTTTGGACAACACATAATTCAAATCAAGATCTTTACCAACAAACGTGATAACATCCATATATTCAACGCCGGCCTTCTCAGCACATACCTTATCCGAATCACATAACTGCCCTGGCAGACCACTGGCGCTTCCTACCATCAGCGTCATTTTCATAATATCTTCATATGTTACGATATCCATCATCAACCTGCAAGCACCAAGTGCCTTATACACCATACCAGGATTAGGCTTCATCATCGGATCATGTTCATCAATTGAAAAACACTCATAATGACCATACACTACGTCTATTATACCTCTTTTCACTGCAAGATCATGAACGCATCTAAGGACATAATTTATCTTCGCATCAATATCTTCATCGGAAACAAACCCGGCATCCACCTCACATTGGTTGCTTATTATACCAAAGTACTTAACGCCATTTTGCTCCATAAGATCAAGTGCCCTATTCACGACATCTTGCTTAATCTTCATATCAGTAAGATCTTTTGCATAAAGACCTCCAGATGCGGTTTCAACCAACGTCCCATCAAAATCGAATAGCAGTATTCTTTTGTTTTTAATATACAAATCTTTCATAATTTTTCACTCCTACTCTTTTTTATTACCCTAAACTGAAGACGGAATAAATTACCGTCTTCTTTTATAATATCATACACAGCATAAGAATTTTCTCCTATATCCCATCCAAGATAATCGAGCAGGTCTTTTAAGTAAACCCTCTTATATTTTACACCAAGGTTATTCACCTTAAACGATCTCTCGTCTTCAACATCAGAAGCAGCCAGATAAAAGACCGTATTTTCAACTCCTTCAAATGCCTTCCCTTCTTCTAAGCCGATAACAACCGCATCCGTTACCCCCATCCAATTCAAATTATAGACAGAGATAGTCATTATCTTACTTTTGCTGATTGACAACTTCCGGATCTTGCTTTCTTTAGTTTTAGATCCTAAAAAATCCTTACTGTTAAAAAAATCTACTTTCATGGTTATAATATTTTATATTGATGTTGCAAACATACATAATAATATCAACAATACTATTTAAAAACAGTTAAAATATGATATTATAATGCTGGTAATTTTTTAAACTGCTCCGGACTTACTTCGGATATGGTCCCACGGAAAGCAAGACGCGAACCGTAGGCCAAATCCTGGCTCGACGCATATTTACCAGCATCCGAATACGCCACGCCGCCATACGCATTCGAATCAAAATAGGAGCGAGCCAAAACAAGGGAATTGTCCGATGCCTGATAATAGCGATCTGAATAACACTTGGAATTGCTACCGCCAACTCGTGTCGGCACCACATCAAAAAACGGACCATTTTCGGCTGCTATATTTTTTATCCAACCGCTGAAAGTCCATGCGTTCACGTTGCGAGTAGAACCATCAGGATCGGTTATTTTCCAAACTCGGTTATTTATTTCTACACCTTCAACCCATTCACAGATACCACCAAATACGCCTTCAAGTCCTAAGCCACAAACGTACTTTGAATATTCGTTTTCGGTATCCGCACCACCGGTTGCGTTGCTGCTTCCCGTTGTTGTAGCCGGATCACAGGTTGCGCCACCGGGTCCTAATACGCCTTGCAAGTTACGTGTTTTGTATTTAGCATACAACATCATAGCAATCACGCAATGTTGTTGGAAATCTATCACCTGGTATCCGGTACCACGTGCTTTTGCGTAACTTCTGAAATCAGATAATGATACGTTAGTCGTAGGAGTAACACCGCTCCAGCTATATAGTCTATTTAAAGACACATATCCTTTATATGCTCCAACAAGAGACGAGGGAACATGGATGTAAGTGCTGTCAATATCATGATCAGCAAAATGATAAAGAAATCTATTATCATCCACCTTATACCATTTATACCAAAATTCTAAGAAAACGACCATCACATCACCTTCTGGTCCGGTAAGATTAGCCTGACTGCCATCAAGATACAAATTGCTGTTGTCTTCCTTCAACCTACATACAAAAACCTCTCCTCCTCCCATAGCGCTCTTGCAAAGAACTCTATAAAAGCCACTGGTAATCAACCTATTTAAAAAATCGCTGTCTTCGCTTATTGTTATATTAGCCGGATCTGATACAGATTTATCAAAAACTATAAAATTATCAGTAGGGAGATTACCCCCCCCCTATTTTGTTAAAAAATCTTCTTCTCATAATTGTCTTATTTTGGGATAAAGATAGTTTTAATTTATTTTATGAAGATCAATAATAAGATTCCCGTATAATAAAACTATCTTTGTTAAGATATTAATTAACTAAAAAAAATCATTTATATCATGGCAGAAATGAAAATAGGTTTTGTAACCTTCAATCCGGGATCAGGTGACGGTGATCAGGCGGTTACCGTATCAGGTGAAAAATACAAAGGTCGTGTACAGCGTACGTTACAAGTAGAATTTGGTGCCGAATCCGGGGATGTTAAGAAAAGTGCTACCATAAACCAAGCTCCGGTAGCTGAGTTCGTAAAAATAGATCCTACTGCATCTGTAGGGAAAGAAGGTGGTACTGTAACAATCAACGGTACAAGTAACTCAACTAAATTAACGTTCTCCTTAACTCCGGACGAAACTCATCCTCTGACGTTAGAAATACCTGCCTCCTATCAGGCAGCAGGCAAGGCTACCAACAATGGCGCTGTTATTGCCGACGACCCTGGTGCAACAGGAGACTTTGCTTTCAGTATCGTATTCTCCGGTATTCCGAAAAACGCTAATGTAAACGATCTGGTAAATACTCTTAAGGTAACGGCCAAAGGTGGTCAGACGGCCAATACGGTTATTACCCAGACAGCAGGTGATCCGTTCTTGGAAATAGACAAGAATGTAATCAACTTGGATGCAAACGGTACTCCTCAGACTATCAATGTTAATTCTAACATCAGGTGGACTATCACGCAAGCTGTTTCTAAGTTGGTAAGGACAGTAATGAAATAACAATTACTTACAGAAAAAGAAAAGGGGCGTCTATTTAGCGTCCCTTTTTTCTATGCATTGTATGTAGTATTTATCTTTTTGCCTACTGACAAAAATCTTTTTGAAAATCATCTGTTTCCTGATATGGACTCTTTTCCCGTCATCTAATTCTCTCCAAATTTCATTAAAAATCAAATCTATTAATTCCATGACCTTCTTATCGGAGACAAGATTCTTCCTACCGGGGCTGACCCATCCATCATCAGTCATCTTACCGGCTATCCTATTAGCTATCCTGCTTAATTCACGTGGGGTACTCATTTTAATCTGCTTTTAAATATTCTACCTTTTTCACACTGAAGTATGCAGTCTCTCATGGGATGATCTTGTTCGTGATCGTCACACATCGGAAATTCTTTTCCATAGGGGAAAGCAATGTGCGGGCACTGCGCCCTGAACGCATCCCAGGCCGACTTCCTCACAGCCTCAGCCCCGGCACGCACGCCCTTCTCTCTTTCCTTGGCTGGGTCAGCATACACGTTTGAAATAGCTCTTTTCTTCCAAGTGAGCATATTGTAGTAAAACTTATCCACCAGTTTCCTACCCACTACATCAAACTTCTGTCTATGAATTAAAGGTGCGACCTTAACGACGTTCTTCCTATTTTTACTAACATCGACATAAATCAGCCCGGCATAAGACGGAACTTCATTTACGTCAATCATATTAGGAGGACAGGCGTAGTAGAAATAGTTTGGAGGATAGCTTATGACACCACCTACTTTAATAATGCCGTCTTTAAGAACCTTATGTTTTTTATCCTTTTTGAAGTCGTTAAAGAAATCTTGTTTAGACATCTTGACCTCTACTTCATAAGCGTACAATGATCTTGTTATGGCCAGGAAGTCAGATTCCCAATCATATATATGGAGATTGTTAATAACATACATCGGATTACTTAACAGATCCCTATTAAGGATCTTAAGCATTTGTTGCTCTGGGTAGTTCATTGTCTTACTTTTTTAGAGGCTTGTGGCGGAATCGAACCGCCCTACGAGATTTTGCAGATCCCTGACTAAACCACTCATCCAACAAGCCATGTAGCCCATGCCTGAATCGAACAGGCAACTTTTGATTAGGACTCAAAGGTTTTATCCGTTAAACTAATGGGCCTTATTTTCAATAATCCTTCTTTTTATAAATGCTCTTCCATAACACTCACTTCTACCCTCTGTTGCGTTTTTATTTCTTGATCCAAAATTATCAGTTAAAGAATGACAATTCGGACATAACAATTCTATATTATTAATGTCATTATTTAATGCATCTCCATCAATGTGATGGATTTGAAGCGGCACCAATCCAGTACTTTTATTAGTTTCACCCCATCCGCATCTTTGACATTTATTATTATATTTTCTAAACAAATATTTTCTAACAAATGGTTTATAAGTAAAATATTTCTTATTAGTCCCATCTATTTCACCGTTAAGCCACTTTTTTATCAATATTTCATCCCTATTACTATTCTCCCTATTTTTGTAATCAAAAAAGCATTTCTGATTACAAAATTTACCCATACCATGACTATGTTTTCTAAATGTTTTTCCACAAAATAAACAAGTGCATTCTTCTGCTTTAACAGGAGTCCAATTCCCGTTTTTTAACCTATTTATTTCGCTTTCACTTAGACGTCTCCTTGGTGAGACATTTATACCAAGTTTCCTTGCTACATTCTTTATATGAGTACCAGAACATCCATACATATCACCTATATACAAATAGCTCCTTTTTTCATCAATAATTAATCTTTCAAGGTTACCTTTTTCAAGTTCCCAGTCTCTACCTCTTTTCATATTCGAACAATTATTTAAACATATACAAAAGTAATATTTAAATTCGAATATAAGACTCTTATATCAAAAAAAATATGTTATCCAAGGAGGATTCGAACCTCCGCTAACAGAACCAAAATCTGTTGTGCTACCACTACACCATTGGACAGTGGTCCCGGAGGGATTTGAACCCACGATCTTGCGGTTATGAGCCGCCTGCTTTCACCACTAAGCTACAGGACCTTAAAAATATGCAGGAGCCTTCACAGACGCCTGCATATAACAGCTAAATATTAACTAATAATTATCCTAAAAACTCTCTCAACGCAAAGTTAAGTACTAACATACAATATGGCAAACATTAAAGAATAAAAAGGATTAAATTATTTCTTTTTCTTCTTCTTTTTAGTGTCTTTTACTCGTTCAGCTTCGTTTTCGGGCTCCACAATATCACCGGCTTCTTCCTGAATCACATCCGTCTCAGGAACAACATCAGACTTCTCCGACTCAGCCACATCCTTATCTGACTCCTCATCTTTATCCAATTCCGGCTCAGCGGAATCGTTTTTGTCTTTACCGATTATACCTATCTGGTGGCCTCTTAATTCTACTTGCATTAATTTCAGCTTCGATTCTAACTCTTGTATTGTTTTGGACCCAACCGAAACCTCGTTTTCCAAATCTCCGATTCTTATCCTGGCTTCAATCAATGCATTTGATTTCTTTTTTAATTCAAATGACTTTTCTTTGCTAACCTCATTTCTTTTTTCTACAAACCACTTCATACTATCATTTTCTAAATATTTTGATTTTAATTCATGATAAACTATTTTTTCTTCTTCAGTTTGAAGTTGTTTTTGTAAAACAAATGTTATATTTCTAAACTCCAAAAAGAAAT
>OGUM01001779.1_pt1 | contig 14202 bp, 16 predicted proteins | sample 1553631 | NCBI WGS metagenome assembly OGUM01 (sample SAMEA2580228, study PRJEB22360) | human gut metagenome | biome: human gut; feature: human-associated habitat; material: faeces | place: Denmark | collected 2008/2010 | reverse complement strand
GGCCCGCAAGGGTAACCATAACGCGCTGAAGCATGGCTTGTATGCTAAGTACCTGCCGGCAGAAACTTTGGCTATCGTGCAAGATATAGAAAGCATGTCGAGCTTGGATATACTTTGGGCTAACATCAAAATGAAGTTTGCGGCTATCCTGCGTGCCCAGAAAATCATGTATGTAGCCGGTCCTGAAGATGATACGTTGTTGAACGAATCTAAAAAGGCGGTAAAGATTGATAGCTCCGGGTACCGCGAATCGCATTCTGAACTGATACAGAGGCGCATGGCTGCGATTGATAAAGAAACACGTTTTTTAGTTGCTCAATCCAGGGCGATGGGCGTACTTGTGAGTATGATCCATGAGTACGAAGAGCAGCTGCGTGCTACCGAACTAGCTACAGAAGAACAGCGAGCGCGTATCGATAAGCTTAAAGCTGAGGTCGCTAGGTTAAACAAAGAAAATGGAGAGACCGGGACAGGCGATCAGGTTGTCATCATTGACGATATTCCGGATGTAAATGACGATGAGTAAGATTACAGAGGCCATTGCGCCTAGTTTTTACGGAATACACAAGAAAATAAAGCGGCATGAGTATACTCATTATATTTTGAAGGGCGGACGTGGAAGCATGAAATCGACATGCATATCTGTGGAAGTCCTTTTATTATTGACCGGGCATAAAAATTGCAACGCTGTTATCCTGCGCAAAGTAGGTAACACGCTGCGTAACTCTGTGTATATGCAGATTGAGTGGGCGATAGATAAGTTGGGGCTTTCCGGTGTATGGAAAGGTACAGTAAGTCCTATGGAGTTTGTGAATCGCCAAACAGGACAAAAGATTTTGTTTTTTGGCGTTGATGATAAAGGGAAAATCAAATCCATAAAACTGGCCAAGGGCTATGTTGGAGTGGTCTGGTATGAAGAGCTGGACCAGTTCAGCGGTATGGAAGAAATTAGAAGCCTGAACCAGTCTTTATTACGCGGAGGAGATATTTTCTGGGTGTTTGGCAGCTATAACCCGCCTAAGTCTTTAGATAATTGGGTGAATCAAGAAACATTGTTGGATGAGCCGGGGCGGGTAGTACATCATTCAACGTATCTGCGGGCTCCCAAGGAATGGCTGGGTCCTTTGTTTTTTGAGGAGGCTGAAAAGCTGAAGTTAAAGAATGAGACTGCTTATCGACATGAGTATTTGGGAGAAATAACCGGTACCGGAGGCAGCGTGTTTGAGAATGTCCGGAATGAACCGTTTTCTGATGCAGACATAGAGAACTTTGACCGCAGATATTATGGATTGGACTTCGGATTTGCTGTGGATCCACTAGCGTTTATTGTCATGCATTACGATAAAAAACATGAAACCTTATATATTTTTGATGAGATTTACCAGCAGAAATTGAGTAACCGCCGAGCGGCAAAGTTTATATCCTATCGAAAACCTATGCGGCCAATTAAGGCTGATAGCGCCGAGCCTAAATCTATTGCCGAACTAAGAGAGCTGGGCCTATCTGTTGACGGGGCAATCAAAGGGCCTGACAGCGTAGACTTTGGAATCAGATGGTTGCAGAACTTGACGGCGATTGTGATTGACAAAGAGCGGTGCCCCAACACGTATCGGGAATTTGCGACTTATGAATATGAACGGACCAAAGACGGACAGTTCATCAGCGCGTATCCGGATAAAAACAATCATGCTATTGATGCCGTCCGTTACGGGATGTCGGATGTGATGAGAAATAATAGGATCATTGCAGGGCGGGTCAACTATTAGGAGATCGAAATGAAGAACCACAATCAGGAATTATACAAATTGTTAAAAGAGGGTTACGAAGGCAGCGGCGGATTCTTAACCGGTGACCGGCTCTTGAAGTATCACAGGGAAGATGTAGCTAAATATGAGCAGCGTAAAAAGCTAGCTTATTATTTGAACTACTTAAAGCCTTGCGTGGATGCCCATGTTTCCCCAATTTTTAAATCCTTAGCTGTTCGCGAATATACCGGCGTGGGCGCGAATGTTTGGGGTGAGTTTTTGCAAGATGTTGATTTTACCGGAACAAAAATCAGTGAATTCATGAAGCAAGCAGCTTTGGCTAGCAAGCTTTATGGTACGGTGTTTATCGTAATGGATAGGGCTGCAGAATCTGTGGATCAGTTGAGCCTTCAGGATTTAGCTATGGATCGTAACCGATTACCATATGCATTCCTCGTTGAGCCATTACGTGTAGTGGAAGTGGAGGTAGATAAGTTTGGCCGGATTACTAAATTTATATATACCGAGCCGGATTTAAAAGCAGAATCTAACCAAGCAAAAAGAACTTTGACCGCAGAAGGATGGACTTTAGAGGACAGCGAAGGAAAAACCTCTGGTACCTGGGATTTGGGTATGGTTCCGGTAATTGCATTGCCCAGTAAAAGCATTAATGCCTTTGACCCGCTGCCAATTTCTGATTTTGCCAGTATCGCAAAGACGAACCTGGTTATCTACAACCAAAGCAGCTGGTTGAGTGATATTTTGGTGGGTCAAACCTTTAGTGTGCTAACCTATCCTAGCACCGTGATGGATGAGTTGACTATCGGAACGAACAATGCATTGGCCTTTCCTCCGGAGTCTTCCCATCGTCCGGAATTTATAGCGCCGGATGCCAGTCCAGCGGCTACGTTATCTGATACGGTTGTTAGGCTACAGCAAGAATGCTACCGCATGGCCGGTGTAGTTAACGTTACAGGGGTTCGATCTCAACAAAGCGGCGTGGCCAAGGCATGGGACTTTGAACAGACCAATCAAATGCTAAGTGATTTCGCTGACCGGATAGAAGCGGTGGAATATAGACTGTCCCGGCTGTTCCAACGTTGGATAGGGGTTGAATTCGAATATAAGTTAAATTATCCTTCGGATTTCAGTGTAGCCGATATTGAAATGGAATTGGCCAATGCGGAAATAGCCAAGAATCTTGATTTTGGGGAGGGCTTCAGCCTGGAAGTGTTCAAGCGTGTACTGACGAGCTATTTGCCGGAGCTTCAGGATGAAGATTTTGACCGGTTGGTGGCTGAATATTCACAGATGCTGGAGACCTTAAAATTGGATGGAGAACAGCATCCGGATGGTGAATGATGAAACGAAAAAAGGACGGAGACGAGCTGAGACGCATTGTCAATCGTTTGTCTGCTGAGTGGCAGGAAACGGCTAAATCAGCACTTGGTTTTCTGATGATAGAGCTGCGCAGCAAATCCGTAAGCGTTGCTTTGCAAAAGATGCAAGAGCAGTATCCGGAGCTATTTACTTTACCGGAACTCCGAAGCGCCTTACTGGAAGCTGCAGCTGCCGGCTATGGGATTCATCTTAGTCAAATCTCTATAGAGGAAGCGGAAGCATGGGGCAAAGCTTTAGATCGTGCTTGGACGTCAGATAAGATGACGCTTTCAAAAAAACTCCATGGCGCAGCTAAAGAAATGCGCTCTGCTATCGTCAATACAATCAGACAGCAGCTGAAGCAAAATGCAACCTGGGTACAAGCTGCCCGTGCCTTATACGATGGATATAATGCAGGGCATGTTCTGAATAAGCAGGATATACCGGATTATCTTAAAGTCGTAAGACGGGCAACACAGGGCGATTTTAAGCAGTTGAGGGCCGCGAAGATTGCACTGGATAACATCTGTCGACTGGCGCATCGTGGAGCGCCAACCAAAGCACTTAGATCTGCGTATGGATTGGTGCTTAAAGAAGCTCTCACGGGGAGCGAAGTGGCCTTGGCAAAAGCCGTAAACGTTGCGATGCAAGAAAAATCACGGTATATAGCAGACAGGATTATTCGGACCGAACTTGCACGAGCCTGGGGGGATGGCTTCATGGCTGGTTGTATGCAGGATCCAGATGTTGTTGCTATACAGTGGCGTTTAGGAAGCCGGCATCCTGTCCATGACATCTGTGACATGTATGCTACGGCCGATATGTTTAACTTGGGACCAGGTATATATCCCAAGGATAGAACGCCGCCATTCCCAGCGCATCCGCATTGTTTATGCAGGCTAAGCCAGGTCTATATCGGTGAAGTGGATCTCACACAGATGAAAAACAGGACGGATGAAGCCGGGGATACGTGGTTGAAAGGCCTGACTGATTGGCAGCGCAAACACGTTTTAGGGATTGTAGGGGAGAAGGTTTGGCGTAAGACAGGGCGATGGAAAGAGAATTTACGTGGATATCAAGGGTTTCACTTATATACCGCCAGATTATCGCCCATAAAGAAGCCAGATTATGGTATAATATTAAAAGATAAAGCCTTGTATGGAAAAGCCATGGCAAACAGAACGGTTATTAGTTTCACAAACCGGATCCCGAGTTTGCCGCTTTATGGGGATCCGGATTCTATTACGGATGTGTTTGATACAAAAATAAAAGCGTTACATCAACGAAGGGTGTACGATTCTAATGGAATGGCTTTAGTGGATTATGATTTGACTGATCACGGTAGACCTGAAGAACATCCTAAGAACGGGCACAAACATTTATTTAATTACCGAAAAAACCGCCCCAGAGGAAAAGGGGCAAACTTAACGGACAAAGACAGGGTGTGGAATACAGATTTTTCGGAAAGGAGTGATAAATAATGGTAAGTTTGAAAGAAGCTAAGAAATACTTCGAGTTTATGGGAGAGATGATGTTTGAATATCAAGATTTCGGTTTCACGATACTTAGATTTGATGAGGGACCCAACATTGGAAAGTGGAATTGTACAGATGGAGGGCAAACCTTTAAAAATTTCGATGAGTTAGCTCAAAAGTGGAGATACGATGGAAAAACGCTTGAGGAAATTTTAGCGGATGCCCCTAATGTTTTTGTTTGATGAATACTAAAAATTTAATAACTAGCACACTTTGCGAATTGTCGCAGGGTGTGCTTTTTATATGCCTTGGAGAGGGCCAATATTTGGGCGGAGGCCCGGAAAATTACACGGAGGTGTACAGGAATGGACTACAAAGAAGCTTTAGCAGAAATTGAAAAGCTGGAAAACGGGGCGGATATCATTACCGCTATCAAGACGGAGACGGGGCGTTTGGGCGCGGAGGCAAAGAACCATCGTTTGTCTGGAGAAAAGGCATCCGGTAAACTAAAAAGTTTACTCTCTAACCTTGGACTGGAAGACACGGATGATGTTGCGGACAAGGCCAAAGAGTTAAAGACTACCTTGGATGCATTTAATGCCGGAGGGAAATCTCCCGACGAGGTGCAGAAACAAGTAGCAGCTCTGACCAAGCAGCTGGACACCGTTAAAACGCAGCTGACAGATATGACGCAAAAAGCCGAAACTGAGAAGGGCAAGCGTATTGCGGCTTTAAAACATAGCCTAGCTGTGGATGCCTTGACCAAAGGAAACGCTGCCAGCCCGGAAGCGATGGCAAAACTTCTGGATGAATACCTGGTTGTGGGAGACGATGAAAAAGTCATCTATAAATTTGGGGATAAGGAGATGTCGGTTGCGGATGGCGTCAAAGGCTGGCTCACAGACAATGCATGGGCGGTAAAAGCCAATGCACAATCAGGCGGAGGGGCATCTGTCGGCGGTGCAGGAAGCTCTGATCCGTTTTTATCCGGACTGAATTAAAAGAAAAGGAGAACTCTAAATGGTAAATTACGCAAGCAAGTATGAAAAACAAATTGATGAAAAATTTAAATTAGCAGCGATGACTGCTCCGGCGATTAACAATAATTTCGACTTTACCGGAGTTAACACGGTCAATGTTTACTCTATGGGCACTGCGCCGATGAACGACTATAGCATGACGGGCAATGCTCGCTATGGTGTGACTGCTGAGCTGGATAACTCCACGCAGGCATTAGTTCTGTCCAAGGATCGTTCCTTTACCTTTACGATTGACCGCAGAAACTATTTGGATACGCAGATGACCATGGAAGCCGGTAAGGCTTTGACTCGTCAGATTGAAGAGGTTGTTGCTCCGGAACTGGATGTATATCGTCTGGCTAAGATTGCAGAGGGTGCAAAGAACAGCGCAACTGCTGCTATTACTAAAGCAAATGCCTATGCTGCATTCCTGGATGCGCAGGCTGCTTTGACGGATGAAAAGGCACCGTTAGCAGGACGGTTACTGTACTGTGGCCCTACTTTTTATAAATTCATGAAACAGGATGATACTTTTGTGAAGGCATCTGATATCGCGCAGGAAATGCTGTTGAAAGGGCAGCTGGGCATGATTGATGGTGTCCCGTTAATTGTTGTTCCTACCAGTTATCTGCCGGAGAATACGGCGTTCGTTTTGACTAACCCGATTGCTTGTTGCAGCCCTGTTAAATTGGCAGACTACAAAATCCACGATAATCCTCCCGGTATCAACGGCTGGCTTGTTGAAGGCCGCGTTTATTATGACGCTTTTGTTTTGAACAACAAAAAAGGTGCGATCTATACTCATAAGATTGCATAAAGGGGCCGAACAATGAAGGTGTTAATTAGCCCGGACTTTGAAAAGGTATCCCGTGCGTTTGACAAGTCTGCTCAGGCTGTGAAGGCTGTGGCGCGTGTGCAAGTTAAGATGGCTACTCGAGACGTCCGAAACTATGCTGCAGATCACCATCGTTTTACCACCCGAAGCGGCGATACAGAGAGAAGCATTGTCAGCGAAGTGAACGGGACAAGTGGGAAGGTCTGGCTGGGCACTAAAGTAGCGGTATATTTGCACGAAGGAACAAAACCGCATGATATCCGGCCTCGGATGAAAAAGGTTTTGCGGTTCCCGGTGCAAGGCGGTTTCGCTTTTGCCCGGCGGGTTCACCATCCGGGGACGCCAAAGGATCAGTTTTTATATGATGCTGCCGAAAAGATATCTCCAGATATACAGCGCCGCTTTGACCGGGCAATTGACGTTATATTAGGGGGTCTGTGATGAACTATATTACGCTAACCGATATCAGGGATAATCTGATTACCTGTGAACAGTCGGACGTGGATGAAAGTAACGCATATGTCTCCGGTCTGGCGGTCCGTTTGGGTGTTAACGAGGCGGATATACCAAGTGCAATACCTGTTATTGTGAAACGACTGTGCGTTGTGTATGCCTGTTATCTCAGGTGCTTACAGTTGATCGGCACGGATAACCTGACGGCGTTTGAGACGATAAATCAAGATATTTATGCACAGAAATTGGAGTTTTTCCGGCTTGAGGTGAACCGTATTACAAACTCCCTCTGCGCCACAGATTTTACCGGGAAGAAAGTGGCTGGCGGAAGCGTGCCGCTTTGGAGGGGTTAGCTATGAGCAAAAGGGTTGAGGTTCGAGATACCATCCTCTCATGGTTAAAATCCGCTTTTCCGGATATCGCATGGTCCACCATGCATAAAGGTGCACAGAGGGGCAGTTCTATAACGGGTTCATTGGTGAATGACCGGATCAGTTACACCTATGATACAAAAAATTCTCTGGTGGCTAAGGCAGAGTACTACATTATCCTAATTGATCCAAACAATATGGATACAGTAGACGCCTTAGCTGACGGGGTATTTGAGTTATTGGATTCGGATGACCTGGACGGTGTTGCGATTGAAAGTTATGTTCGAGAAGTGATATATGGCGCGGCTCCGCAAAAAGCAGACGCTGGGGCTGTCATGTTGCGATATGAAGTATTTTATTATGTTTAAGGAGGCTACAAATGGCTAAAGTAAGAGCAACGCGATCGGTAGTGCAGGACAAACTGGTCGGTAAAAATGTGCTTGTTTATATTAATTTTGGCGAAACTGCTACGGAGGAAGCGCCTAAATGGACACTGATTGGAGGGCAAAGAAGCGGCAGTTTGTCTATGACCGCAGATGATATCGATGCTTCTAATAAAACCTCCGGAGGCTGGGGTGAGACTTATCCGGGCACAAAGAGCACCGAGCTGTCGATTAATGGGATCATCAACACGAAAGACGAGGGGTTTGCGGCCCTTAAGGACGCTTTTATCAAAGGGGAAGCGGTTGATATTTGCCGGTATGCCTCGGATGGTACTGCCGACCGCAATTGGTACAACATCACGGAGCTGAGCGATGAGACGCCCCACGATGACATGGCTACCTTTTCGGTTACACTGGGCGGTGTAGGGGCGCCGAAGTTCTATACGGGGTTAACGGGTATTGACGCTGTAACGGGGGTTATTGGAGCATGAAGTATGACAGACTGACAAGATATTTGAAAGTAGAGATTGAGGGCGCAGAATACAAACTGCGCCTTACTCTTGGCATGTTCGAGGAGCTGGAAGATACTCTTCCGGCAGGGCGTACGATTATCAGCATGATGACCAATCAGGAGACGCCCAGCATCAAGATGCTGAAAAAGGCATTCTGTTTAGCCATGCAGCGCGATGAGCGAAAAGCTGCAGAAGCGCACTTTAATACTTACTGTGCAGAGAATGGGATTCAGGGTGCAGTAGCATTGTTTTACGCCTTGGTAGCAGCTTCTCAGCTGTTGGGAGTTAAAACTTCCAATGAAATGCTCACGTCTATGGGGCTCTTGGTTAAAGACGAAGAAGCGGAGATCGTGGAGGATAAAGTAAAAAACGGATGACCGGCGGTATGCCGGAAATCCATAGTGTAAATGACTATCTTACAGCGGTGCTTCCGGTATGCTTCGGACCGCTTAGCATGACGGCAGATGAGATATACCGGAGTACACCTTGGGAAATTAATCAACGAGTAGCGGGGTATGAGGAACGAGAGCGGCAAAAACGGATTTTGTTAGCATCGTTAGTAACCGTTCCGGTTGTCAATTTTGGATTTTACCGACCTAAAAATGGAGTGTCGGTCAAGGACGTTATTCCGGAAGATTTGGCAGAAGACGCTTTGACCGAAAAGGAACTACAGCATTGGAAAAATGTACTAGATGAAGCTATGGAAAGGAGGTAACCCCGATGGCAGACATCAAAAAGATAGGAGTTGAAATCGTTGCTGAGGTTGGCGACGCGGTTTCAGCCATCAAGAAATTTTCGACAGCTGTCAAAGAAACGCAAAAAACTAAAGTTGATAATCGGAATGCCGAAGCGGTAAAAAATGTTGGGAATGCAGCTGATGAATCGGCAGGGGCTGTTAATAAACTATCTAAATCTACAGGGGGGCTTAATACCTCTTTAACAAAACTAAAAACCATGGTAGCAGGTGCATTTGCTGTTTCTGCGGTAATTGGCTTCGGCTCTGCTGCACTGCAAGCAGCGGGAAAAGTAGAACTGCTACGAAAAGGGCTTGCTTTTACCCTGGGAGAAGCTGACACTAAAAAACTCATCCAGGGCATCCAGGGCATCGGGGAGGCTTCGGCTTATGATACGAACCAGCTTATCCCGATGTCCCGTGCTTGGATCAATATGGGAGAGAACGCAGAACAAGCGTTAACTCGGATCCGCAAACTGGTGGATTTAGGCTCTGCCTTTGGGCTTACGGCGGAAGAAATAGACCGAGCAAACCTCGCCCTGTCCCAAATGGCTGCTGCGGGTAAAATAAACGCCGCTGATATGATGCAGCTGACGAATGCGAATATCCCGGCCTGGAAGATGCTCGCCGATGCAATGGGCTTAACCGTTGCACAGGTCCGGGATATGGCCGCAAAAGGAGAGTTGGCAGAAGATGCTATCGCAAAGCTTTGGGATGCTTTCTCGAATAAGACAGAGGGAGCTGCAGCTACTCTGGCAAACTCCCTTACAGGTCAGGTCAGTAATATTCAAGAGGCAATAGCGAATAGTATGGCCTCCACCGGAGAAATCATCCGGAGCGCATTAAATGTGGATGAAATTCTTTCTGAAGTGGGAGATGCTGTACAAGCAATTAAAGCGCACCTGAACAATATCAATGAAGCTGCAAAGTCAATTGGGTTGAAAGCAGCTATTGTGACTGAGCTGAACGGGATTTCTCCAGCGACAGGAGCTGCGGCAAATGCTATTATTAGTAGTTTTGTCGGGATAAAAAATGTAGTCGTTGAAAACGCAGGGCTAATTAAAGGGCTTATTGAAACGATTTTGTTGGTCAAGGGGACGGGGTTAGCCGTTGCTGCGGTAACAAGTGCCTTTGCTAAGCTTACTGCTACGATAAAGGCTTTGTCTGTAGCAACAAAAATATTTGCTGCAATGGAAATCGGCCTGCACGGGGTAAGGGCCGCTGTGCTTGCAGTGACAGCAGCCATGAACGTTAATCCGATTATTCTCGCTATTACATTGGTTTCTGCTGCACTGGTAGCGTTATACCATAATTGGGATGAGGTTAAAGCGATTGTCGCATCCGCTATGAACGCTATGCGAGGCATTGCTGCGGATGCGTGCGGCGTGGTCGTTCGCCTACTGGATGGGTTGTCCGTGGGCGTGGTTAACGTAGGCAATGCTTTTATGGATTTGGCCAGAGCGGTATTACCGGATTGGGCCAGCGAGTGCCTGAGTGTTATCGGGGATATGGTCGGAAAAGCAAGTGCCATGTTAAAAAGCCTGGCGGATTTTGCCCGGGGTGTGATGGGTGATATTCAAAATGCAATTCATGCCCATGAAACTTTACAGCGCTATTCCGGTGTAAATACGGATGTTAATGTTGTTCCCGGCAGTGATCCGAATAAAGACTTTATTATGCCGGAAAGGCCGTCACCAAAAGCACTTACGAAGCCTGCAAGAAGCATCGGAGGAGGATTAAAAACAGCGGGTGGCAGATCTGCTGTAAATGAAGAATTGAAAGCCGTAGAAGCTCTTGTGAAGAAATATGCGGATGCAGCGAAGCAAAAGGCTAACCTTGTTAAATCTGCTATGGAGCTGGCAAAAGTAAACGTATCCATGCTTACCAGCGAAGCCCGCGAAACTGAAGAGCAGCGGATTAAGTTAGAAGCCTTGAAAATTGCACACGAAGAAGTTTTGGACGGCTACAGAAGCGAATTGGCCGTAGCAAAAAAAATAGGGGACACTACCGCTCGAGAAAGAACCATCGGGGCTATACAAAAGCAAATCAAGGCTGAAAATCAGCTGTATGCCGCGCGGGCAAGATCCACCGATTTTGAATTTAATCTGAATCAGAATCAGGAGTCCACACAGACTTTACTGGATAAGGTGTTAGGTGATCCGAAGAGTGCCGCGGCAAAGATTAAAGAAATTACGAAGAATTTGGAACAAGACTTAAACGATTTAGACATTATACAATCCTTGGACACCGGGGAACAATTAACAGGACTGGCCGGACTTCTTTCTATGTCGCCGGAAGCTTTGTCGGAAGAGCTGGCGCTGAAAAACCAGTCGATCACAGACTTTATAGCACAACGGAAAATTGACCTGGCTGAAATGGCTAAAGTGCAGAGTGATCAGGCAAAAGCTACAGAATCCTGGGGCAATGTTACAGTTCGCTACGCAACTATGGTAGGGGATGCTATGGGAGAAGCTATGTCAGACTTCATTACAGGGGCAAAATCCGGTAAAGCTGCCTTAGCAGATTTTGTGGCCGGGTTATTAAAAACGGCAGCACAATTATTGACTCGGTGGCTATCCTTGTTTGCCATCTTTTCCGTGGTGGGAGATCCTACCTTAGCGGCAAGAAATGCAAGTGCCGCTGTATTTGGTGCCTACGACGGCAAGGTGAATTTGAAGAAGGCCCAGGGCGGTTTTATAGCCGGTCCTGGCACCGGAACATCGGATTCAATCCCCGCAATGTTGTCCAATGGTGAGTATGTGGTGAGAGCTGCAGCAGTTCGCAAAATAGGGGTGCCTACTTTAAACGCATTGAACCGAGGAAGAACTCATTTTGCTGAAGGTGGATATGTGGGGAAAGAACCAGCCGCCACGTCGGTTTCTGCTGGCAACAACATCACGCTGCAGGTCAGTGCGTTAGACGCCGCATCCTTCGCGTCGTATCTTCGGGGTGCTGGCGGGCGTGTGCTGAAGCAATTTTTATTCGATAACGGGCGAGAGTTCGCTACAGAAAGTGAGGTGTGGTGATTGACTCTTAAAAAATTCCCTTCGCTGCGCCTTGCTTGGGATAGCGAAAAGACGATGGACTTTAACACAAAGGTTCAACGGTCCGGGGCCGGAAGAGTCCGGACTATGACCAACCTACACTACCCGGATTGGACCATTACCTCTAAGGTGAATTACCTGACGGATCAGGACGCCCGGGCACTGTTCGGCTTTGTCGCTAGCGTAAAAGGCGCCTATGAGCCGTTCTTATGGAAAGACCCGGAGGACTACCACGAAATGAATATTCAGCTCCCCATGATCGCACCAGGCAAGTATCAATGCGTGATGAAATTCGGTGCTTATGTAGAGCCGGCTGCCCATGCGGAGAATGTAAAGGTATACGTTTCCGGGGTGGAACAGGCCGCCAGCGCTTACACAGTTGCAAACGGGGTGATAACTATTACACCGGCACCCGCTGCAAGTGCAGTTGTTACGGCGACTTATGATTATTGGTGGAAGGTCCGGTTCAAAGACGATGGCCTAGGTATAAAAAAGGTATTTGCGGATATTAACCGCAGCAAATCCTTCAAGTTGGAGGTGACAAGATGAAGGTAGTGAATTCTGCGTTGGAGACACATCTGAATACCGTCACCGAGATCATGAGCTGCGACTTATACGAGTTGGCGCTGTTCAACGGAAACAATTATTATTACGCCGATACAGATAAGGACATCACATATAACGGACAGATTTACAGCCACAATGCGCTGCTGCTGAAGCGGCAGCAGGTCAAGATTAATGCCCGTGTGGTGGTGGACAGCATGTCAGTCACGATTCACGCCGGAAAAACGGACCGGATTGAGGGCAGATCTTTGTTCCAAGCGGCCCATGACGGGACATTGGACCGCGCAAAATTATTCCTAAAACGCTGCTTTTTTAATGGACCCAGCATTATCGGAGCCGTGGATCTGTTCGGTGGTACTGTCGAGGTTAAGAATGCCGGCGGCATTAAATTAAGCCTTCTGGTTAAGGCTAAGACACAAGGGCTTAATATGGAGTTCCCCGTCCGCCGGTATTATCCCCAGGGCAGCTATACAACCAGCACTAATGGCGTGACATACAGTAAGGAGACGGACAGCGGAGCTGTGATTGCTCCGTTCGTCCCGCTGAAAGAGGTCCTGCTATGACCGGCGATGATGTGGTACGCACCGCCCGCACATGGCTGGGAACGCCGCATGTTAACGGTGCAAAGGTCAAGGGAATCGGGGTGGACTGCGGGCAGCTGTTGATTGGCGTTGCAGAGGACTGCGGAGCCGTGCAGCGGGGCAAAGTAACACCCGCACCATACAGCAATGCCTGGCATTTGCATAGGTCTACACCGTTTTTCGAAGAATTAGTGAAAGCATATTGTGATTCGGTAGACGGGCAGCCGCAGCCGGGTGATTATCTGGTGTATCAATACGGCCGCTGCGTGTCGCATGGAGCAATCTATATGGGGAATAACATGGTCCTGCATGCGTATATTAATCAGGGCGTGATCCTGTCCGCTTACAATGATGTGATGTTTTATGACGCCCGGGGGCGCTTCCGTCTCCGTGGGATATACCGATTGAAGGAGCTGAGTAAATGAGCTTTTTAAAAGGCAGAAATACCGTGACCCGCGCGGATAAGATCGCGGATTTTATGGTCAATACTGCGGAATATGGAGCAACGGTCCCGGAAATTTTGGGGACTACGCGCATCAGCGGGAACGTAATCTATTACGACGATTTTACCTCCCACGAACACCGGGAAACACATAAAACCGGCAAAGGCGGCCGCAGCAAGCAGACTAATATTACCTATACATATACCGTAGCGTGTCTACTGGGATTGTGCGAGGGACCTATTTCCGGGATTGGAAAGGTATGGCGCGGCAAGGACGTTTATACTTATCCGGCAGATGAGATTCAGCTTACAATGTTTAGTGGGGCTGATGGACAGGCTCCGTGGGCATATACTGTCGGCAAGCATCCGGAAAAGGCTCTGTCGTATGACGGGTTGGCTTATATGGCAGGGGTAATCGATCTGGGTGAGAGCGGCAGCATGCCGTCTTTTAATTTTGAGGTAAAAGGGAAGCTGCTGAATACGGGTGACGGGGTAGACGTCAATCCTGCCGATTATATCCGCTACATTCTGGACAAGATCGGTCTGTCTGATGTGCAGATCACGGGCCTGGACAGCTACAGGGCGTATTGCCGGGAGGCGGATCTGCTGATTAGCAGTCCCGGGGACACCGAGGCCTGCTCTGCCCGGGAAATCATTAACGAGAT
>OGUM01001773.1_pt1 | contig 14246 bp, 15 predicted proteins | sample 1553631 | NCBI WGS metagenome assembly OGUM01 (sample SAMEA2580228, study PRJEB22360) | human gut metagenome | biome: human gut; feature: human-associated habitat; material: faeces | place: Denmark | collected 2008/2010 | reverse complement strand
GAGCACCTGACTGTTAATCAGGGTGTCGCCTGTTCGAGTCAGGCAAGAGGCGCCAGCAAAGCGATGGAAATGTTCCATCGCTTTTTTCTTTTTGTTGACAGCGAATGCGGCGGGGGATATACTTATAAATAACGATTAAACCTCTCAGTCCGCCTGGCGGCGGCCAGCTCCCCTGGTAGGGGAGCCCTTGGCAGAAGCAGAACGTTTTTCGGAAAAGGCAAGGCGGAGCAAGGAGACTTTTGAGGAGAAGAATTACAATGAAACAGATCATTCTGACCGGCGACCGTCCCACGGGCCGCCTGCATGTTGGCCACTACGTTGGCTCTTTAAAGGAGCGCGTGCGCCTGCAGAACACCGGCAAGTTCGACGAGATCTATATTATGATCGCTGACGCGCAGGCCCTGACGGACAATGCCGATAACCCGGAGAAGGTCCGCCAGAACATCCTGCAGGTGGCACTGGACTATCTGGCCTGCGGTCTGGACCCCAACAAGGTTCACATCTTCATCCAGTCCATGGTGCCGCAGCTGACGGAGCTGAGCTTCTATTATATGAATCTGGTCACGGTGAGCCGCCTGCAGCGCAACCCCACCGTGAAGAGCGAGATCCAGATGCGGAACTTCGAGACCAGCATCCCGGTGGGCTTCTTCACCTACCCCATCAGCCAAGCAGCGGACATCACGGCGTTCGGTGCCACTACTGTGCCGGCCGGTGAGGATCAGATGCCCATGCTGGAGCAGTGCCGCGAGATCGTGCACAAGTTCAACGCCGTCTACGGCGAGACCCTGACCATGCCTGAGATCATGCTGCCCCAGAATGCCGCCTGCCTGCGCCTGCCCGGCATCGATGGCAAGGCCAAGATGAGCAAGAGCCTGGGCAACTGCATCTACCTGTCGGATGAACCCGAGGACATCAAGAAGAAGATCATGTCCATGTACACCGACCCCAACCACCTGCGGGTGCAGGATCCCGGCAAGGTGGAGGGCAACCCCGTGTTCATCTATCTGGACGCTTTCAGCCGCCCCGAGCACTTCGCCGAGTTCCTGCCGGAGTACCAGAACCTCGATGAGCTCAAGGCCCACTATCAGCGTGGCGGTCTGGGCGACGTGAAGATCAAGAAGTTCCTCAACGCCGTCATGCAGGCCGAGCTGGAGCCCATCCGCAACCGCCGCAAGGAGTGGGAGCAGCGCCTGCCCGAGGTCGTGGAGATCCTGAAGGAAGGCAGCGCCGTGGCCGAAAAGACCGCTGCCGCCACCCTGGCCAATGTCCGCAAAGCCATGCGCATTGACTACTTCGCGGATAATAACCTGCTGAAGTAACAAATGGTAGAAACAAAACCGCCTGTGCCCATGCGATTATGCTGGGTGCAGGCGGTTTTTGCGTGGCTGCAACCGCTGGTTGACAAATTTCAAGCCGCAATTGGTGGTTGTCAACTGGAAAATCTGCTATGATAACAGCATAGAGGACGTCCGCCGGAATCCATTGATACGCCGCCCTGCGGCAGAAAAGAGAACACTATGATCTTAGCAGAAAAAATTGCCCTTCTCCGCCGCCAGAATGGATGGAGCCAGGAGGAACTGGCCAATCAGCTGAATGTCTCGCGCCAGGCGGTCTCGAAGTGGGAGGGCGGAATGTCCATCCCCGACTTGGATAAAATACTGAAGCTGAGTGCTCTGTTTGAAGTGAGCACCGACTACTTATTAAAAGATGAGCTGGAACAGCCCGATGCCACGGCCCCGCTGCCGAAGGAAGAGCGGGTGACGGAACCCTGCCGCACCGTCTCATTTGACGAGGCAAACGCATATCTCAGCACGGTGCAGGCCGTGCATGGGAAGATGGCGGCGGGTGTGAGCTTGTGCATCCTCAGCCCCATCACGCTGCTTGTTCTGGGCGCATGGAGCGATGGTACACCCAGCGAAGAGCGGATGACAGGGCTCGGTGTCATCTTCCTGCTGCTCTTCGTCGCGCTGGGGCTGCTGCTCATCCTGCCCGCCGCCATCCGGCTGGAAGCGTTTGAATATCTGGAAAAAGAGCAGATCGCCCTTGCCTATGGTGTGGAGGGCATCGTGGAGCGGCAGAAACAGGAGTATGCGCCCACCTACCGCCGCAGCATGACCCAGGGCGTGGTGCTCTGTGTGCTGGCCGTGGTGCCGATCCTGGGTACGGCCATGCTGGGAGTACCAGACTTCTGGGTCGCTGCCGCAGTCGGCCTGCTGCTGGCCATTGTGGCCGGTGCAGTACAGTTGTTCATCCGGGCCGGGATGACCCAGGGCAGCTTTGATAAGCTGCTGCAAACGGGGGAATACACCGTCCGCGAAAAGTGGACGAACCGCCGCGTCGGTTGGTTTGCCGGGGCCTACTGGTGTCTTGTAACGGCGGTGTACCTCGCTGTCAGCTTCTGGAACAACAACTGGGAAAAGAGCTGGATCATCTGGGCCGTGGCCGGGCTTGTCTTCGCCGCCCTCTACTCCGCCGTCCGTGCGTGGGCAGACCGAAAAAATCAGTAAACGAACAGCGCCGCTCTCCCGGTCATGGGAAAGCGGCGCTGTTTGTTTCGCATTATTTGTTGAATAAATCGCTGTGGCTGCCGGTGCGGGCCAAAGTCAAAACGAGCACATTGTCTTCGATGCGGTAGATGAGCAGCCAGTCTGGCTGGATGTGGCATTCGCGATGGCCGATCCAATCGCCGGTCAAAGCGTGGTCTCTGTTTTTCTCTGGGAGCGGTTCCCCATGTGATAAGGTGCGGATGATATTATCCAGAAGATCAATGTCGAGATGCCGTTTTTGAGCAAGTTTGTAGTCCTTCTTGAATTGGTTCGTCCAGACGATATCGCGGTTCATCGCTTCAACTCCCGAAGAGCCTCTTCTACATCAGAATAGTGCTTTACATTCGGGTCTTTTGCAATGCGTTCCGCTTCCAACATGGCGGCCATGGTTTCCTTGTTGGGCTGATCCATCTTGATCTCAAAGGGAATGCCGCCGTCACGCAGAGACTGACGGACAAAGACGTTGAATGCGGTGGAAAGATTCATGCCCAGCTCTGCAAACAGGGCTTCTGCCTGTGCTTTCAGGTCGGAATCCATCCGGATGCTGATATTCGTGGTTGCCATAAAAATCAACTCCTTTCAATTGAATTATAATGCATTGCACGAAAAAATCAATGCATTGCACGAAAAATTAACACAAAAATTCGGAAAGGCAAAAATCAACTGTTCGATTCTTGCAAAAACAGGAGAATATGATATACTTAGGCCAGAATCATAAAAGGAGGGCTGCGAAATGAAACAAAAAGGCATCTGGCTGAGAAAAGGTCTGGCACTGTACCACCTGGCCCCGTCCGAACTGGCGCTGGCGCTGCTGGTGCGGGAAAAGCCACTGACAGCGCAGCAGCTCTCTGCGGCGTTGACAGAAAAGGGAACCCGGCTGGATCGTAAACAGTTGGGAAAAATTCTGGCAAAGCTGGAACGTGCAGGCGCAGTTGAAACGGCGGCAGGAAAATGCATCTGCCAGAATGAAACGATTCTCCACTATCCGACGACGTACAGTGAAAGTCAGCTGCTGGATATTATCGGCATGACCCAGAACACCGTAAATGGTCAGGCGGTGTTCAGCGGGGTGCCGCCTATGAGCATCAGCTCCCGTGGCAGCAGCGGGGTTTGAAACAGGATATTATAAAACCAGCGCCGCGCTCCCGGTTTGGGAACGCGGCGCTTACTGTTTATTTCAGGCGAAATCAGTTGTTATATGCGCGGGTCTTGATCTCCTCGGTGACCTTTGCGATGAATTCATCCACTTCCATCGTGGTGGTCTCGCCCTTGCGGTCACGGACAGAAAGGTTGCCGGCCTCGGCTTCCTTTGCACCCAGAACCAGCATGTAGGGCACACGGTCCACCTGCTGTGCGGCACGGATCTTGTAGCCGATCTTCTGGTTGTCATCGTCCAGAGCCACGCGGACACCGGCCTCCACCAGCTTCTCGGTGATGCTCTCCGCATACTCGAGGGTCTTTTCGGAAACGGGCAGGACCTTGACCTGAACAGGTGCCAGCCAGGTGGGGAACTTGCCCTTGGTCTCCTCGATCAGGTAGGCCATGAAGCGGTCCAGGGAGCCCAGGATCGCACGGTGCAGAACAACGGGGGTCTTTTCGGAACCGTCCTTGTCCACATAGGTCAGGTGGAACTTTGCGGGCAGGCAGAAGTCCAGCTGGCAGGTGGACAGAGTATACTCAGCACCCACGGCGGGCTTGACGTTCACGTCCAGCTTGGGGCCGTAGAAGGCGGCCTCGCCGATCTCCTCGGTGAAGTGGATGCCCAGCTCGGTCAGCACCTCGCGCAGAGCGTTTTCGGCGTGGTTCCACATGGCATCGTCGTCGTGGTACTTCTTCTTGTCGGCAGGGTCGCGCAGGGACAGAACGCAGCGGTAATCGGTGATCTTGAAATCCTTGTAGGTCTCGAAGATCAGGTTGCAGACATCGGCGACCTCGCTCTTGATCTGCTCCGGAGTGCAGAACAGGTGGGCATCGTTCTGGCAGAAGTGGCGGCCGCGCTCAATGCCCTTCAGGGTGCCGGAGGACTCGTAGCGGAAATCGTGTGCGATCTCACCGATGCGCATGGGCAGGTCACGGTAAGAGTGGGGACGATTTGCGTAGATCATCATGTGGTGGGGGCAGTTCATCGGGCGCAGGACGTAGCTCTCGCCCTCCATCTCCATGGCAGGGAACATGTTCTCGCGGTAGTGATCCCAGTGGCCGGAGGTCTTGTACAGGTTCACGGTACCGATGCAGGGGGTCATCACGTGCAGGTAGCCGCGTGCACGCTCCTTCTCCTTGATATAGTTCTCCAGCTCCTGCCAGACGGTGTAGCCTGCGGGCAGGAACATGGGCAGGCCGCGGCCCACCAGGTCGTCGGTCATAAACAGGCCCATCTCCTTGCCGATCTTGCGGTGATCGCGCTCACGGGCCTCCTGCTGCTCCTTCTCCCAGGCTTCCAGCTCTTCCTGGTTGTGGAATGCCACACCGTTGATACGGGTCAGCATCTTGTTTTCCTTGTCGTTCTTCCAGTATGCGCCGGACTGCTGGGTGATCTTGAAGGCCTTCAGCGCCTTGGTATAGGTCAGGTGGGGTCCGATGCACATGTCAACGTACTCGCCCTGCTGGAAGAAGCTGAACTCGGTCTCGTCGGCCAGATCAGCCATGTGCTCGATCTTGTAGTGCTCCTGGCGCTCCTCCATCAGCTTCACAGCCTCGTCACGGGGCAGGATGAAGGGCTTGATGGCCAGATTTTCCTTGCAGATCTTGCGCATCTCTTTCTCGATGTTGGCCAGATCGTCATCGGTGAGCTTGGTGTCGCCCAGATCGACATCGTAGTAGAAGCCGTTCTCGGTGGCAGGGCCAAAGGCAAAGTCAGCCTCGGGGTACAGGCGCTTGATGGCCTGCGCCATGATGTGAGCAGCGGTGTGGCGGATAACATGCAGTTCCTGGTCCTGCGGGCACTCGTCCACATGGCCGTCTTTGTAGATGATCTTCATAGTGGTTCTCCTTTTGATGAAAGTTAAAACAAAAAAGCGCTCCATCCCGCTCAAATTTACGGGATGAAGCGCCTGAAGATTTCACGCGTTCCACGGTTCCACCCGAATTGCGTGCCCTTGAGAACACGCCACTCGCTGTGCTGTAACGGGCGCACCCGGCAGAGGTTCTCCTCTGCGCTCTGCGGTGGTAGAAGCCCGATGCACGGCAGGCTGCTTGCAGCACCCGGTATCCGGGGCAGCCCTCTCTGCGTCATGGGGAACGAGCTTCGGTTTGTCCGCATCATCGCTTTGGTCAGGATGAAACTACGCTGATTGTAGCACGATGGCGGCAAAAAATCAAGCTCTCCGCGGCGAAAATCTGCGAAAAATCATTCTTCTTTTTTCTTCAGCTTGCCCCGCCACTTGTGGGAGGCGTACTCCGGCCGCAGCTTGTTGGTGACAAAGGTCTGGCTGCTGTAGAGGCCGTAGTGGCCCGAGAGCATGTAGCACACGCCGCAGCCCAGCGCAATAAGCTCCAGCCCCTGCCCGCCAAACAGCTCGAATCCCAGCAGGATGGAGGGGATCAGGGCGTTTGTGGCTCCGCAGAACACGCAGACCAGACCGATGGCACCGGCAAACCCGGCGGGCAGGCCCAGCCATGGCCCGGCGATGCAGCCAAAGGTCGCCCCGATGTAGAAACTTGGGACCACCTCGCCGCCTTTGAAGCCTACTGCCAGGGTCAGGGCGGTCAGGAAGATCTTGCAGGCAAAATCCCAGGGCAGGGCTGTGCCCTGCTCCACGGCATCGGCAATGACGGCCATTCCGGCCCCGTTGTACCGCCCCACACCGAACAGATACGAGAACGCTACCACGGCTGCACCGCCCGCAAAAGCCCGGAGCCAGGGATTCGGGATCCGTTTGGGGATCCCGTGTTCCAGGGTGTGAAGCGTCCAGCAGAACAGCCGGGTCACGGCGGCACAGGCAATGCCCAGCAGGGCGGTCTGAAGCGCGGTTTCCAGCGTCAGGTGCGGGATGGAATTGAGCACAAAATTGGTCGGGGCGATCCCGAAGAACAGGGATACGCCGTAAGCAATGAGGGCCGAAGTGAACGCGGGCATAAAGGCCGAAGTGAACGTCAGGCCCACGTCCTCCACCATCATGGCGAAGAGGGCGGCGGTCAGCGGGGTGCCGAACAGAGCGGAAAAGAACGCGGCCATCCCGCTGATGGTGGCGGTGCGGCGGACGTAGTCGCTCAGGTGGAGCAGTTTGCCCACGTTCCAGCCGATGCTGCCGCCCATCTGCAGGGCTGCACCCTCGCGACCGGCAGAACCGCCGCACAGGTGGGTGAGCACCGTGCCCAGAAAGATGGCGGGCACCAGCAGCGGGCTGACCGGCTCGCCGCTCTGCACGGCGCGAATGACGTTGTTGGTGCCCACGCCTTCGCACTTTGTGACCTTGTAGAGTGCCACGATGGCAAGGCCCGCCAGCGGCAGGCAGAGCAGCAGCCAGCTCTGCGCGGCCCGCAGCTCGGTGACGTACTCCACGCTCAGGTGGAACGCTGTGCCGACTACGCCGCAGACCAGACCCGTGGGCACGGCCAGCAGCAGCCATTGCAAGGCCACCCGCAGGGCGGCTTTGGCCTCGCGGTTAAAATCGTTCAAGTTGCTCATAGAAACTCCTGATACAAAAAAACTGAAAATTTTACACTCCAAAATAACACGCCCGCACGGGGATGTCAACCCGGAACCATTGCAAGGGGGCTCACATTGTGGTGACAACGACAAACCCCTGCTTCCTTGTGCGGAGGAAGCAGGGGTTCTGCCGAATGGATTTCAGAAAAAGGAAAAGGAGAACAAGGAGAACAAATATCGTCACGCTTTCAAAGCGGGACAGCGGTTGAAATTGTGCGGAGCGTTACTCCACATCCTGCAGGGCGGCAAAGTCCTCTTCGCCGGTGCGGATCTTGACCACGCGGGTCACGTTGTAGACAAAGATCTTGCCATCGCCGATGTGGCCGGTGTACAGGGCCTTCTTGGCGGCATCCACCACAGCGTCCACGCTGATCTTGGAAACGATGACCTCGACCTTGATCTTGGGCAGCAAGGTGCTGTCCACAGGCACGCCGCGGTATTTCTCGGTGGTGCCCTTCTGGATGCCGCAGCCCATCACCTGGGTCACGGTCATGCCGGTCACGCCCAGATCGTTCAGCGCGGTCTTGAGCTGATCGAACTTGGAGAGCTTTGCAATGATGGACACTTTGTGCATACCGGTGTCGTAGATGCCATCGTGGATGACGGCAGGCTCCTTGACCACAGGCACGGCAGCGTTCATCTGCACGGCGCTTGCCTTGGAGGCATCATCCTCGCCCAGATCGGTGTTCTCGTTGGGCACCATGGCAGCGGCGTTGGCATCGTTCTCGTACTTAACGACCGCGTCGGGGCAGTGCTTTTGAATGGCGATCCTCAGCTCGGGCAGGTTAATGGCAATGTTGGCCTTGACCTTGGCATCGCCCGATGCCGGGATGGGGCACGGAACGGCCAGGCCAATGCCCGCCACAAAGGCACGCGGAATCTGCGCCTTGGCGACCACCTGGTCGATAGCCTCGGTCACCGCGGCAAAGCCCGCAGCGTCAACGATGGGAGGCGTGGGCACGCTGGCCTTGGCAAGCAGGTTGCCGTCCTCGTCGAACAGGCCCTCCTTAACCGAGGTGCCGCCGACGTCGATGCCGATGTAGTACTGCTTAGGTTCCATGGGAGCCCACCTTTCTCGTTTAAACATTGCCTGTATGGTACCGCTCCCAAGGCAAAAACCTACCAAAAAGGGACAGGTTTGTTTTGGCAGGCTTTATCTGGGGAAACGCGAATGGTCGCTTAATAGGTCGCGCAAGACCTTCCCCAAATATAAAGGCGCCGGGAGGCGGAGACTCCCGGCGCCCGTCAAAGGGACTGTGTTGTCTGTTGGACCGCACGGCCCATCGCGGCGATAACGCCGACTAGGCCTGAAGTACCTGCAGCTGCTTGTGAATCTCGATGAGCTCCGTCGCCATGACGCGCATGGTCTCGGTACCGGCCATCTGGTCCTCGGCATGCAGCAGAATCAACGGGGCCTCGCCGTTACGCTCGCCGTTGGCCTCCTTCTTCAGAAGCCCCATGTGAACATCGTGGCCACCGTTATAGGCCTCGTCGCCCTGCTTGATAAGCTCCTCGGCGGCGTCAAAATCGCCCTCCTTGGCCTTTTGCACGGCATTGATGTACATGCTCTTGGCGGTACCGACGTAGCTGATGATCTCGAAGCAGGTCATCTGCAGTTCGTTCATATCCTCCATGCGGAGCACCTAGCCCATCACGCTGACGCAGTGGTCGATGATGCCGGCAGCGTTCATGCGGCCGTAGTCGACCATGTTGATGACCTCGACCGGAAAACGACCGGCGGCCTCCTTCTCAAAATCGCCCTTGGTGTAGCCGATCTGCGGACCAAGCAGCAACATGTCGCACTCGTCCAGGTGATCGTGGGCCTCGTTCATGGGACGAGCCTCGACCTCAATATCCAGACCACGGTTTGCAACCTCGGCCTGCATCTTCTGGACCAGCAGGCTCGTGGACATGCCGGCATTGCAGCAGAGCATGATCTTCTTCATGGTTTCCTCCTTATAACTGCGCGGCGCGCAGACGACAACTGGTTGTATTCCTTGCGGCTATTGTGCCCGCTCCCCTGTATCTTTACGCAAGGGAGAGAGCCGCGGGCACCGGCACCGCGTACCGGCGCCCGCAAAGGTGAAAGGGACGAACGTTAGGCGTTCTACTCGGCGAGAGCCTCCTGCTTGGCGATTGCCTTCTCGGAAATCTTCATAAAGGGCAGGTAGACGGCCATGCCAATGACAATCTCGAGAGCCTGCCACACGCCGGCGCGCCAGTCAAAGCCCGTAGCGAGCAGGGCATTGATGACGGGAGGCATGGTCCAGGGCACCTGGGCGATGCAGGGGCTGATGATGCCTGCGCAGGTAAGGCCATAGGTGATGCCGATGAACAGATCGGGAAGAAGGACGAACGGGATCATGAGCGGCAGGTTGTACACGATGGGGTAACCGTAGATAACCGGCTCGTTGATGTTGAACAGACCAGGCAGGATAGCCATCTTGGAAACGGTCTCGGAAGCCTTGTTCTTGGAGAACAGGAGCGTGTCGAGCAGAAGCATGAGGGTGCAGCCCGAGCCGCCGATGAGGGCGAAGCTGTTAACGATCTGCATGTTCATGTAGTGATCGGGCTGGATGGTGCCACCGGCGGCAAAGGTAGCCATGTTGTCGACGATGAGCATGGTCAGGATCGGCTCGACGGTAGCGCCAGAGATGGTGGACTGGTGAATACCGACGCAGAACAGCAGGTTAGCAAGGGTGTAGATGAGGATAACAGCCCACGGACCGGCGTTCATGATGCTCTTGAGCGGGTTGGAGATGCACGTGGAGATGATGGTGCACAGATCGGTGCCGGCGCACACGGCGAGCAGGGCTGCGGCAAGAGCGAAGATCGCGAGGTTGAGCAGCATCGGGATCATGACGTTGAAGGAGTTGGAGACCGCGGGAGGCACGCCCTCGCCCAGCTTAACCTTGAGCTTCTCGACGCCAGAAATCTTGATGAAGAGCGAGACGGAAAGCAGGGCGATGATAATAGCCGAGAACAGACCGTTGGTGCCGGTGTTGGCAGTCGAAAGGGCGCCCGTGACCTCGGCGGAGGTGATCTTGTCGGTGAGCAGCGGGCTCGTGGCGGCAAGCGAGGCGGTGATCTGCTGCGGCATCATGATGACGAAAGCAGAGATAGCGACGACCACGCAAGCGAGCGGGTTATCGAAACGCTTGTTCTTAGCGAGGCTGTAGCCAATCAATCCGGCCAAGATAATGGCAGAGACGTTGAGGGTGCCCAGCGTAATTGCCGAACCCCACGTCTGAAGGTTGGCAAGGCCCGCCGCATCGAGCGGGAACAGAGGGAACACGACGTTGTTAATAAGAACCGCGATACCCGCAAGGATATAGAGCGGCGTGATGGTCGCGAAGGCGTCACGCAGGGAACGCAGGTGAACCTGGTTTCCCACCTTCGCAGAGACCTCGGCAAACTTGTCGAGGAAGCTCTTTCCGTTGTCACTGGCCATGATTGCTCCTAACTTTCAAATCCGGCCTTTTCCTATGCGCACGGTGGTCTGTCGCCCTCTGCCACCAGATGTGCCATGTGTTGCGCGCAGCGGCGCGCGGTCTGGGCGTTCGCCCGTTCGCTAATCAACCACGTGAGTCGTGGCGACCTGCTTGAGCCAAGCTGCCGACTTCTTAAGGCGGCGCTTGTAGCCGTCCATAAGGTCGACCTCGACAAAACCGTAACGGTTCTTAAAGGCATTCGCCCAAGACCAGTTATCGATGACGGCCCAATAATGGTATCCACGGCACTTGGCGCCCTCGGCAATTGCCTTGGCAACCCACTCCAGGTGCTGGCGTACAAAGTCGACGCGGTAGTCATCCTGGATGGTTCCTTCGGCGTCTCGGTTCTTGTATTCGTCCATGATGCCGATGCCGTTCTCGGAAACGAACCACTCAAGATCGGGGTAGTTCTTAGCGCAGTCCATGCCAAAGTCGTAGAGGCCCTGCGGGTAGATCTCCCAGCCGCGGCTCTCGTTCATAACGGCGTCGGGCCACACGTACTCGTCGGCAAAGTGCGGCAGACCGTACTGGTCGATCTTGCTCGCCGGCGCCTGAACGCGCGTGGGGTGGTAGTAGTTGCAACCGAGCCAGTCGACAACACCCTGCTTAAGAATCTCTTGGTCGCCGGCACGGAACGGAAGCTTAACGCCGCCCTCGGCCAGGCTGTCGAGCACGTCGGCGGGGAGCTTGCCCTTGGTAATGAGGTCGAGCCACCAGCGGTTGTGCCGCTGGTCATACGCACGGCCTCGAGGTCCGCCTCGCTGGGGTTCTCCTTGGTGTAGACCGGGGTAAAGCAGTTGATCATGCCGATCTTGGCATCGCTGCGAACGGCGCCCTCGTCATAGGCGCGACGGTAGTTGGCCACGGCCAGCGCATGTGCCAGCGAGATGTGATACTGCACGGTGCGAGCGCGGCTAAAGTCGTGGAGCTGCGGGAACCACACGCCCTCCTGATAGCGCTGCTCGGGCTCGACGATGGGCTCGTTAAAGGTGAACCAGTACTTGATCTCCTGGCCAAACTCGTGGAAGGCGACGTCGGCGTAATGTGCGTAAGCCTCGACAACCTCACGGCTCTCCCAGCCGCCACGGTTAAAAAGGTAGGTGGGCATGTCAAAGTGGTACAAGTTGACAAACGGCTCCAGGCCGGCTTCGCGAGAGGCGCGGAACAACTCGTGATACCACGCGGCGCCTTCCTCGTTGAGGTTGCCGTCGGCATCGAGCAGACGGCTCCACTGGATGGAAGTGCGATAGGTATCCAGGCCCAAGTCCTTCAAAATGCGAAGGTCTTCCTGGTACTTGGCCATAAAGTCATTGCCGGCGTAAGAGCCAACGCAGTTGTAGAACGAGCCCAGATCCTGGATGGACCAGGTGTCCCACAGGTTCTCGAGCTTGCCGCCCTGGTTCCACTGACCCTCAGTCTGCGGGCCGGACATAGCAGCGCCAAAGAAGAAGTCGTTGGGCAGCTGATACTGTGCCATCAAAGTCCTCGCTTTCGTGTTCTAGAGCTTCCGGTTGGAGACGGGTTTGCTTTGGCAGGTTATCCGGCGCGGGCGCGCACCGGTCATACCGATATCCAACCCGCCAAAACAAAACCGTCCCCAAACGGTCGATCCTGTTCTGCGGAAAGATTCCGTTCGTTGCTTAAACTATAGCGCTCTAATTCTAAAAGTAAAGCGTCTTTTTCTTTTTTCTTTCTCGAGCTTCTTAGATAAAGGTTATATGGGTGCCTTGTTAAGGGTTATACTTACTTGCGTATTGATATATGTCGGAAAGGAGGTTCAATGATTCCCAAATACGAGGCAATAGCTGCAGATATTCGTCGAAGCATCGAGGATGGCACTCTTAAACCGGGCGACAAGCTTCCCACCGTCGTTGAGTTCTGCGAGCTCTATAGCGTTTCCAAAATCACCGTCAAACGAGCTATCGAGCAAATCACCGAGGAAGGTCTTATTACCAGCCGACGCGGATCGGGTACCTACGTTAAGGACACGGCGGGACTTCCCGGTCAGGCGTTTTTCCAGGGCAAAAACGACCGTGCCCAGGGCTTTTCGTATGAGCACCGCGGGGAGAAGGTGACCTCGGTGGTCTACGATTTCTCGATTGTTAATCCACCAGCGGACATCGCAGCCCAGCTGGGAATTGCCGAGGATGACTTTGCCTATCACATCGTGCGCGTGCGTCAGGCCGATGAGAAGCCCATCGTTATCGAGTACACCTACATGCCCCTCGAGCTGATTCCAGGCCTTAAAAAGAAGGACCTGTACGGATCGGTCTACCACTTCATCCGCGAGCAATGTGGGCTGAAGATTTCGAGCTTCCACCGTACCATTCGCGCCGTGGCAGCAACCGAGGAAGAAGCCGAGCGCTTGGACACCAAGCCTGGCTCTCCCCTGCTCGAGCTCACCCAGATTGGCTTTTTGGACAGCGGCGCCGCCTTTGAGTATTCGGTCTCGCGCAACGTTGGCGACCGCTTTGAGTTGCACAACGTAACGTTGGCATAGGTTTTTGTAGTCATCCGGGCGCTCGCTTTGAGCTGTTTTGTGCAGCGCCCGCGCAACACAATGGGGGTATGAACATGTCCGATTTGATTAAGCTGACGCCGATCTTCCACGAGAAGATCTGGGGCGGTCGCCAGCTCGAAACCGTATTTGGCTACGACATTCCCGATGGCCCCATCGGTGAGTGCTGGGCCATCTCGGCCCACCCCAACGGCGACTGCCAGATTGCGGAGGGCCCGTATGCCGGCCACACGCTGTCGTGGCTGTGGGCCGAGCATCGCGAGCTCTTTGGCAACTGCGAGGGCAAGGAGTTCCCGCTGCTCATTAAGATTCTGGACGCCAAGGACGACCTTTCGATCCAGATTCATCCCAACGACGAGTACGCTGCCGAGCACGAGAACGGTAGCCTGGGCAAAACCGAGTGTTGGTATGTGCTGGACTGCGAGCCCGACGCCACGATCATCGTCGGCCAGCGTGCCAAGGACCGCGCCGAGGCCGCACAAATGATCGAGGAAGGACGTTGGGACGACATGCTCAACGTGTTGCCGATTCACAAGGGCGACTTTTTCCAGATTGATTCCGGTACCGTGCACGCCATCAAGACCGGCACGCTCATTTTGGAGACGCAGCAGTCGAGCGACGTGACGTATCGTCTGTACGACTACGACCGTCCCGGCACTGACGGCAACCTGCGCCCGCTGCACATTGAGCAGAGCCTCGACTGCATCGACTTTGATGCTCAGGCTCCGACCGACGGCACGGTGACCGCGCCCGAGGTGGACGGCGTGACCGAGCTCGAGTCCAACCCCTGCTACACCGTCGATCGCGTGCGCGTCAACGGCAGCAAGACCCTCGACCAGCGCTGGCCCTTCATGTGCCTGTCGGTCATCGACGGCGAAGGCACCGTCTGCGGCGACCCCGTCCACAAGGGAAGCCACCTGCTGGCCCCGAGCACCGTCAGCTCCATCGACCTCGAAGGCAAGATGGAACTGATCATCAGCCACCTGTAGGTCGCACCAACAACCCAAACGCAACAAGGGGCTCTCCCGTCCATGTGCGGGAGA
>OGUM01001764.1_pt1 | contig 14328 bp, 8 predicted proteins | sample 1553631 | NCBI WGS metagenome assembly OGUM01 (sample SAMEA2580228, study PRJEB22360) | human gut metagenome | biome: human gut; feature: human-associated habitat; material: faeces | place: Denmark | collected 2008/2010 | reverse complement strand
GCAGACCCAGCTTGGCGATCAGGGCACGATAACGCTCGATGTCCTTCTTGGCCAGGTAGTCCAGCAGACGACGGCGCTTACCGATCATCATCTGCATACCGCGGCGGCTGTGGAAGTCATGGGGATGGACCTTCAGGTGCGCGGTCAGCTGGTTGATACGCTCGGTGAGGATGGCCACCTGGACCTCGGGGGAGCCGGTGTCGGTCTCGTGGGTGCGATTGGCCTCGATGATAGAGGTCTTCTGGTCTTTCAGCATCATAGTCGTGTTTCCACCTTTCTTGAAATACGCCCGCAGCCTGGGCCGTGGGAGAGATGGAACGCTCCGCAGGGCTAAGGCAGGGGTCGGACGCGCTTAGCGCGTACTTTGAGATGATACCACAGAAAATCACCGTTGTAAAGTGGTTTTTGCGGCATTTCCGGGGATTTTTACGCCGTTACCTGAATGGCGGCCACGGGACAGCTGTCCGCCGCCTCCTGCACGCCGATCTTCTGCGCGTCCGGGATAGGGTCCACCGTCACCCGGGCGGGCTCGCCGCTGTTCAGCTCGAACACCTCCGGGCACAGCCCCGCGCACAGTCCGCACTGGATGCACGCCTTTTCCAACACCATTGCCTGCATGGAACACACCTCCTTTTGATTGATGGAAGTATTTTCCCCGGTTTGCGGTGGGGTTATTCAGCTCTCCGCGATGTGCCGGGCGAAGGCCGCCGCCTGCGCCTCGATGCCCGGCAGCTTCACAAGGCTGCCGCGCTCATTGGCCGTTTCCAGCAGGGAGAAGCGGGGCGGAAGGTAGAAGGACTTGTTCATATTCAGGGCGGAGATCAGCTGGCGGGCCAGCAGGTCGCCGCCGGAGTAGCCGGAGACGATCAGGCCGAAGATCCGCTTGTCGTACATACGGGTCTGGCGGAACAGGGCCGTGAGCCGGTTGACACAGGCGGTCAGATTGGCAGCCAGGGCGTCGTTGTAGTTGGCGCAGAGCATGACCAGGGCGTCGCATTTCCGCACGGCGGGATAGACCTCGTCCACCATGGGGCCGCCGTAGAAGCAGCCGCCCTGCTCGCCGAAGTGGAGACAGGCGGTATAGCTGCACCCGTTGCAGTCGGCCATGGTGCCGTTGCGGAGGCAGATCTCCTGCACGCCGAGGTCCGACGGAAGACCGGCCTTCACCAGCTCCCACAGGGCAAGGGTGTTGGACGTGGCGCGCTGGGAGGCGTGGAGAGCCAGCACATGGCGGATGGGGGCGGGCTTTTCCCAGCCGTTCAGGCGGGAGAGCAGCTCCGCCACGGCGGCATGGAAGGCCGTGACCTCGTCGGTGCCGCCGATCTGGGCCTGGGTGCGGAAATTCCGCAGGGAACCGGTGGCCTCCACCAGCGGGCGGCCGAGGAAGCCGCAGCCCGCCTGGTTGGCGGCGAAGACCATGTCCCGGGCCACATCCTTGGTGTAGAACTCGCCCACGCCGGTGACGATGCACGCGCCGATACTGTCGGAGAGCAGGTCTGTGCTGCGGCGCAGGCGGGAGAGCATACGGTAATAGGCCATATTGCAGCCGCCCTCGTCCAGCGCCACGGCGAACAGCAAACGGCGGCCGGCCAGGTCCTCCAGCCCGTCATCGGGGTCGCGGATATCGCTGCCCGGGGGCAGCAGGGGCGCCAGCAGGTCCCGCAGGGCGGGGCTGTGGTCGTTTTCGGGGAGCAGAACGGTGAGCATGGCGGATACCTCCGTTTCCGTTATTCTATGGCGTTCAGCTTTGCCCGCGTCTCATCCAGACGCTTTTGCAGGGCGGGCGGCAGGGTCAGCGCCTCCGTCTCGATGCCGGCGGGGGTCAGACGATTGCGGCATCCCATGAACACCTGGCCGTCGTAGACGGAGGAATAATGCCACTGTCCCCGCAGCAGGGCCAGCAGGCTCAGCGCGCCGGAGGACAGGGCCGGGGCCACATAGGGCTTGTAGCCCAGCTTACGCATCTCCAGATTGGCGTGGGCCACCTTCTCCGTCAACTCACGGGAGAGGGCGTCGTCGTAGTGCGTAATGGAGTTGGCCAGCACCAGATCCTCGCCGTGGGGGCCGAAGGCGCGGCCCTCGGTAAGGTAGGACGCGAAGCGAGGGTCCCTCCGGGCGTAGTACAGGGCGCGGGCGTGCATAACGCCCAGGCCGAAGCCCCGGACCTGGGCCGGGGACAGGCCGCTTTCACGCAGGACAGCGCGGCAGAGGGGGTCCACCGGGTCGCTGACCACACAGAACAGGCCCCTGTACCGCCTGTCCCGGGCCATGCGGGCGTAGATGGACACCAGCTCCCGGTTCAGGCCGTACTGGGCCATGCGGACATCCCCCGCCGTAACGGAGGTATCCGGGATCATCCGGGAGGCGCAGAACAGGAACACGTCGCCGTCGAACAGCTGCTCCGGCGCGATGATGTCCACCGGGGGCAGCGCCGCACCGTCCGGGGACTGTATCTGGTTCAGCTCGAACTCCCAGCGGTCGGAGACGCCGGGGCGCACGTCGCAGATGCCGATGGAGCCTATCACGTCGCCGCCCATGAGCCGCAGGCCCGTCAACAGCGTGCTGCCCACATCGCCCAGGGCCAGCAGGGTGACGCGGCACTTAGACGGGATGCGCGGCAGGGCGGTATCGTTGAGATCGATCATAGTAGCTTCTCCTGTTTCTATCTTTTTGCCTCCGGCGGGGTGCTGACGCGCAAATTTCACGCCAAGGCAGGCCCCCTGAGGAGCAGAGAATATGCCGGATCTTGCGTCCTGCCGATGACGAGGCGGCGCCGCATAGTCTTGATAAAGGTTCAGATTTTGTGTCAAGCCGAGGCGCGGAGGCGCAGCCCCCCCCCTTGAGGAATAGAGAATGTGCCGGATTTTTCGTCCTGCGATAGCGGGACGGCACACGTCATGCCCGTAAAAGCGATGGATTTTGCGTCCTGCCGATGACGAGGCGGCGCCGCACAGTCTTGATAAAGGTTCAGATTTTGTGTCAAGACGAGGCGCGGAGGCGCAGGCGTACCGTGTGTACGTCAAGCCGACGCAACGAAGTATTGGCGCAAAAGATGTGCCTTTATCTGGGACGCATACGTTTCAGGAGCTCTATATCTCCCTCAAGATACGTGCTGGCGGCGCGGGAGAGATCGTAGGTCATGCAGCCGCCCTTGTCGGGACAGAGGGGCAGGATGACCGCTTCGCCGAGACGGCTGAGGGTGAGGTTGCGGGCGTAGAGGGAACGGAACTCGGTCTCGAGGGCCAGAAGAATGTCGCGGGCGTTTTCGAGGCAGCAGAGGGAGAGCTCCCAGGCGGTCTCGTCATCCATGCCGGTGTACTCGGGGGCGGCGTAGGGCAGGATGCGGTTGACGGCGGGCTGAAGGCCGCCGGGCAGGGCCTCGCTGCGGCGGACGGTGTCGCCGCCGATGAAGGGATAGAGCGTGGACTCGACGAAGCGCAGGCGCAGGTTGGGCAGGTAGTAGATGGCGTCCACGTCGTAGCCCAGCTGCTCCATGAGGTCGCGGCCCATGCCGGTGAGGTAGCCCACCAGCACCTGGTCCACGGGGGTGTTCGTCTCGGCGAGCAGCGGGGCCAGGCGGCGGATGCGCTTGCCGTCGTGGAGCATATCGTCCACGAGAATGACGGGGCGGGCAAAGGCGTGGATGGTGCGGACCTGGTCGGGCAGGGGCGAGTAGTCCGGGTAGGCCTCGATGGAGTAGGCACTGAGGTCCGGCTCGTAGACCTTGTCGGTACGCAGGGTCTTGGTGACGGTGTTGGGCACGGCCACGCCGCGGAGGATCTTGCCGTAGGGGACGCAGATATCCGGGCCGAGGACACGGGGCGTGGTGGGCTCCGCGGGGACGCCGTTGCGGCCGGTGATACGCTGGAGCAGCCGGTGGTAGATGACGCCGGCGGACAGGCTGAGCACCAGAGATCCGGGCTGCAGCTTTGTCAGCGCCGCCTGCAGGCGGCGGTGGGCGGCGGCGATGGCGGCAAGCACCCGGGGCGAGGAGCTGAAGGGCGCCTTCACCGCGGTGTCCACGTTGCGGCTGAGGACGATGGGGCAGCGCATATCCACAGCCAGGGCGTCCGTGCTTTCACCAGCCGGGACGAAGCCCTGAAGCGTCAGCAGCTGGCGGCCGTAGCCGGAGACGGCGCCCTCCAGGGGAAGGTAGAGGGCATAGGTGAACTCACGGCTGAGAGCCAGGGTCAGCACCTCGGTGATGAGCAGCTGGCAGAGGTCGCTCTGGCGCTCGCCCCGGGGCACGAACAGCCCGCTGATGAGCAGGGTGCGGCCGCCGGCGTTCTGGCGGACCAGACCGGAGAGGGCCGGGTCGCCCAGGCGGGCGAAGAGGCGGGCGGAGTCCAGGCAGGCGTAGCTGGCCGCGCCCAGAATGGTGCCGTCGGTGTCCCGGCAGACCATCACGTCGTCGCCGCGGCTCTCGATCTGCGTCCGCAGCGCCGCGGCGGTGGGCACGGAGAGCATGGTGCGGAGGAATTTCTCCGCCGTCTCCGGCGAGGCGGGTAGGAAGCTCAGGTCCTCGGTGCGGAGAACGGGCTTGTCCTGGGGCTCGCGGAGGTACAGGCCGCGGCGATAGATGAACTCCTGCACCGTGGGATCGATGAGGTTGGAGATGTCGCGGTTGGCATCCACCGCCTCGCGGATGCGGGTGGAGCTGATCTCCTCCAGCTGGGGCGGGAGCGTCAGCTCCAGCACCTTGCCGGTGATGCAGCTGTAATCCGCCGGCTCGGCATCCGGCTCGGTGCGGCGGAAGACCACGTGGTCGAAGGTGTGGATGGAGTCCGGCGTGACGGACTTTTTGTAGGACGAGGCGTGGAGCACCACGTCGCTGCCCACCACGATGGACACGCTGCGGCCCGGGAAGGCGGCGCGCAGCTCGTGGAGGTTCTCCGGGTTGGCGATGTTCACCGGGAAGTCCTCCGGGAAAATGCTGACGTGGAACACGTCGGCCACGGCCATGGCGGCGATGCGCCGGCGCAGGCGGTAGGGCTGGGTCTTTTTGGACCAGGAGAACTCGTCAATGGCCAGCAGGACCTCGAAGCCCTGGTCGCGGATGGCCCGGACGATGCCCTTGTGGGACAGGGTGAAGGGGTCGAAGGTGCCGGGGAAGAAGGCCACGGGGCGGGGCGCGCCGAAGTCAAAGCCCTTGTGGAACAGGCGCTCCTCGGTGATGAAGCGGTAGAGCTTGCCCAGCATGGCGGCCCGGTAGTAGAACGTCAGGCCCTCGCCGGGGAATTCGTCCTGGGCGGAGAGCAGCTTGCGCTGGGTGAGCATAAAGGCGCGGCGCTTTTCGTGGCGGCCCAGCTCTCCGGAGCCGAAGACCCGGCGGCCCAACACGAACAGGGCCTCCTGCCGGGTGGCGCCGTCAATGCCGCTGAGGCCCCGCATCAGCAGGCCCAGCAGCCGTTCACGGCGGCGGCGGTAGGCGTCGTCCGTCTCCGGGAAGCGGGCGCGATAGGCATCGTACGCCTCATAGATGACGCCCACGGTATCCAGCACGGAGGCGGTAACGCGGCTGTCGGAGGAGCTGAGGTTCACGCGAAGGTCGTCCAGCACCTCATCCAGCTCCGCCGGGGGCAGCCACAGGGCAAAACGGCCCAGGTAGTCGGGGATATACTTGGTGAACTCCTGCTGGCCCAGCTCCAGGCCGCGGCACAGCTCCACCGCCACCTCGTTGCGCTGGTCGGCCGTCAGGCGGGGCGCCAGGGCCAGCAGGGCGTTGCCGGCGCTGTGGCGGACGGTGACGCGGTCGCTGACCTTGATGAGATTGGACAGGTGGGTGGCGATATGGAGGGCGGGGCTTTTGCCGCTGCGGGCAAAGTCCGTCAGCAGGCGCAGGTTGCCCTGCTTGGTGATCCAGGGGGTGGCGGTCTTCAGGTTGTCCAGGAAGATCTCGGAGACCACGTCCTCCGGCAGAAGAAGGGGCGCGCCCTGAGAGAGCACATCCTGCTTGAGATAGCGCAGGGTGCCGCTGTCGCCGTCGGGGACGGCGGTCACGGCCTCCAGCGCGCGGCCGTCCTCCGGGTACAGGCGGGCGAGACGGTCCAGCAGCAGCACGGCGGCCATGCGGATGGTCAGGTCCTTACGCAGGGACAGGGCGGCGGCGAAGGCCGTCATCTGCCGGGCGCGGCTGGCCGTATAGGCCGTATCCGGCAGGGCGGCGGCGGTATCCAGCAGCTGGAAGGCGGTGTAGTCGTCCAGATCCTCCGGCCTGCGGTAGTAGGCGAACACCGGGGCCAGGAAGCGCTCCTCCCGGCCGGGGCAGTGGCTCAGCAGGGAGCCGACGGCGAATTTCAGGGTATAGCCGATCCAGCGGCGGTGCTGGGGCATGAGCTTATGGTCGGGATACAGTATCTTGTCCAGATAGAGCCTCCACTGGTCCACGTCGGTGATGGCCCGGGGGTCCGGGCGGATGTCGGCGGGGCGCTCCTTGGCGTAGCCGGCGTGGAAGCCGGCGATGATCTCGCCCAGCAGTGCCGCCGCCTGACGGCGGATATCGCCCTCGCGGTGCATCAGCAGCTCGTAGAGGAACGTCAGGGTCTGGACCTTCTGTGGGATATGCAGATAGAGGGAGTAGGACTCCATCACCGCCAGATAAGCGCGGAGACGGCGCCAATCCGTCTCGCCGCGGGCCTCCTCCAGCAGACGGGCGAAGCTGCGCTGGTCGGTGAGGCGGTGCATCAGCTCCATATTGTGGCCCACGCAGCGGAGCGTCAGGGCGCGGAGGGCCTCGTCGTCGGTCATAAGGGCGGTGTGCTTCTCCGGCAGCGGGGGCGTATCGCCGCCGGACATGGTGACATCCACGCCACAGCTGACCATGAACTGCTCAAAGTCCTCCAGCCGGGCGTAGACCCGGGTATAGCGCTTCTGCTTCTCGCCGTCCACGTCATCCAGCTTATCCAGGATCACCTGAAAGGCCTGAGCCAGGGTGGAGATACGTGTGATCTCCCGGCCCTGTGCATCGTGGAGCTGCTTGACGCGGAAGTCGGCGTAGATCAGCAGCAGCGCCTCCACGGAGAGGTAGTCGGGCTCCAGGTCCCAGACGGAGTGGTTGGCGGCCACGTGGCCGATATCGGTCATCCGGCGGCGGCGGAACCACTGGTCGGTGTAGAAATAGTGCAGGTAGGGCACGCGCTCGCCGGGGCGGCAGCCGAACTTGCCCAGATCGTGGCCGGCGGCGGCGCCGGAGACCAGGGCCACGTCCACGGCCACGCCGCTTTTCCGCAGGGCGCGGGCGGCGGTGACGGCGAGGTGGTGGACACCGGCGATATGCTCAAGGGTGCGGTAGGGCGTGACCTCCAGTCCCAAACGCATCAGCTCATAGACGAACTCCCGCCTCCACAGGCGCAGGAAGCGCTGATAGGACGGGGCACAGGGACTGCCGGCCAGCTCATCATCGGTCAGGAAATCGAAGGTCCAGGCCGGGTCGTGGGGCAGCAGCTCCGCCTCGGCGGCAAACAGCACCTGCAGCACCGACAGCAGGAACACCGCACCGGGGGCGAAGGGCTCCGCATCGGTCTTTTCCGGGTAGAGCAGGCGGCGGGCATAGTCGTAGGCATAGGCCAGCCAGCCCTCGGACGGTTCGCCGGGGCACAGCACCTCCAGCTCCGGGCGGCAGAGGGCCAGCACGTCGGCGCAGCGGAGGCGCGCGCCGCTGAACAGCCCGACAAAGCGCTGCATATAGCCCTCGGTCTCAATGGCGCGGAGCAGGGCGTTCCCGGGGGCAAAATAGTCCGCGGCGGGACGGTCGGAAAGGCGGCGGCGCAGGGCCAGGTCCATCTGGCGGATACGTTTTTTGTTCATGGCAAAACCTCCTGCCGGTGGTATCGTACGCGGGCCGTGTCCGCCGAAAGGCGCCCGTACACCGGTAAGATGTCCGGGATGGACACGGCACACCATAACCATAATAATAGGACACTCCCCCGCACGCTGTCAATATTCCGCGGGGCGTTTTGCCACCGTTTTGATACGGAACCTTAGTAAGGTCTTAAGCGTGTGTTCACGATTTGTTCACATTTTGAGGGGCAGGCGCATGATATGATATTGTCGGGGGCAGCGGCGGAACGGAATGACAATTTCTGCCGTCTAAGTAAATAGGAAAATCATCCCGCGGGCGCGCGGGAAGGAAAAAGGAGAACACGACATGAAAAAAGCGGCTTTTGTACTGGCGCTGGTGATGCTGCTGGGCTGTGTGTCCGGCTGCGGCGCAGCGGAGGGCGAGGCCTCCGTGCAGTCGGTGTCTATGATCTGCGGGCTGGGGTCCGTAGGTCTGGCGGACCGGTTCGCAGGCATCGTCAGCCCGCTGGGCGAGACGACCATCAAGAAAAACGACGCCATGACCATCGACACCATCAAGGTGAAGGTGGGCGACAGCGTGAAAAAGGGCGACGTGCTGCTGACCTATGACCTCAGCCAGATCCGCACCGACCTGGAGATGGCCCAGCTGGAGCTGGAGCAGCTGAACGCCACGCTGGAGGACCAGCAGGCGGAGCTGGAGCGTATACAGAAGCTGATGGACAGCACCTATGACGACGCCACCAAGCGGCAGTACGCCCTGGATCTGCGGGAGCAGAACGTGAAGGTGCTGGAGACGAAGGCCAACATCGCCACCAAGAAAAAGGACATTGAGAAGCTGAAGGCCAACACCGCCGACAGCACCGTCAAGTCCCCGGTGGACGGCGAGGTGCAGTCCCTGAACCCGGACGGCGGCACGGACAACTCCGGCAACGCCCTGCCGTTCATGACCATCGTGGAGACGGGCGGCTTCCGCATCAAGGGCTATGTGAATGAAAACAACGCCAGCGTGCTGACCGAGGGCACGGCGGTGGTCATCCGTTCCCGGGTCAGCGACCAGACGTGGAAGGGCAGCATCAGCTCCATCGACTGGAACAACGCCCAGCAGAGCCGCAGCGACTACGGCGACAGCGACACGGCTATGTCCAGCAAGTACCCCTTCTATGTGACGCTGGAGGGCGACGGCGAGGGCCTGCTGATGGGCCAGCACGTGTACATAGAGCCGGACTACGGTCAGGAGGACACCCAGGACGAAAGCCTGATCAACCTGCCCAGCTACTTCATCAACGACGCCGAGGGCAAGCCCTGGGTGTGGGCTCAGAACAGCAAGGGCAAGCTGGAAAAGCGGAGCATCACCCTGGGCGAGTACAACACGGAGACGGACACCTATCCCGTGACGGACGGCCTGACGGCGGAGGACTACATCGCCTTCCCCGACGACAGCCTGAAGGCGGGCATGACGTGCATCACCTATGACGAGGGCACCTTTGACCCCGGCGCCAGCGGCGGCGAGGTATACCCCGAGGGCGACGGTGAAAAAATCGACGAAAACGTGCCCATGGACGGCATGGACGGCGGCGATATGCCCGCTGAGAACGACACCGTCACGGACGACGGCGGCACCGCAGTCGTGATTCCCGGCGGCATGGCGGAGGCCACTGCGCCGGTGATCACACCGCCGATGGAGGGCTGACCATGATTTTGGAAATGCGCGATATATGCAAGGACTACCCCATGGGCAAGGGCGTTGCACATATCCTGAAAAACGTGAACCTTGACGTGGAGGAGGGGGAATACCTGGCTATCATGGGTCCCTCCGGCAGCGGCAAGACCACGCTGATGAACCTGATCGGGTGTCTGGACGTGCCCACCAGCGGCAGCTATCTGCTGGGCGGACGGGACGTGACCACCTGCAACAACAAGCAGCTGGCGGAGGTGCGGAACAAGGAGCTGGGCTTCGTGTTCCAGAGCTTTAATCTGCTGCCGAAGCTGACGGCGCTGGAAAACGTGGCGCTGCCCCTGCTGTACGGCGGGGTGAAGAAGGCGGAACGGCTGGAACGGGCCCGGGCCGCGCTGGAGACGGTGGGGCTTTCCGACCGGGTAGAGCACCGCCCTGACCAGCTGTCCGGCGGACAGTGCCAGCGGGTGGCCATCGCACGCGCCATCGTGGGCAATCCGAAGCTGCTGCTGGCCGACGAGCCCACCGGCGCGCTGGACAGTGCCAGCGGCGCGGCGGTGATGAAGCTGTTTCAGCAGCTGCATGACGGCGGCTCCACCATCATCATGATCACCCACGACCATTCCATCGCCAACCACGCCGCCAAGGTCATGACCATACGGGACGGCGTACTGTCGGGAGGTGACGACTATGAGTGAGAAGCTGACGCTGCGGGAAAAGCTGCACATAGGCGAAAAGCGCACCGACGGCGAAAAGCCCCGCATGAGCAAGAAGCTGAAAAAGGGCATTATCGCCGCCGCCTGCGTGGTGGGCGTGTGCGGCGCGGTGTGGGGCGGACTGACCATCGCCCGGAACGCCCAGCGGGGCGACGTGAACGTATACGCCGTCAACGAGTGCGCCATGACCGACTATTGGGGGGACACCTCCAACACCAGCGGCATGGTGACCACGGACAAATTGCAGAAGATCTACATCTCCCAGAGCCAGACGGTGAAGAAGGTGTGGGTCAAGGAGGGCGACAGCGTCAAGAAGGGCACGGTGCTGGTGAGCTATGACTCCACCCTGACACAGGCCACCGTGGAGCGCGCCAAGATCGACTATGACCGGCAGGTGGAGAACCTGGAGGTCATGAAAAACGAGCTGGAGCTGCTGAAGAAGGCGAAGAACAAGGAGACGCTGGAGGCGGAGCGCAACGGCCTGCAGAGCAAGCTGGATAAGCTGATAGAGGATGCGGACAAGGCCGCCGGGTACAAAGACCCGGTAACCCCCGGTTTTGTCACCGTGGAGGGCAATCTTGGCAACACCAAGGATAAGCCCCTGTACTACATCTACACCGGCACACTGACACTGGATCAGACCACGCTGGAAACGCTGCTGGCAGAGAAAACGGAAGCCTATATCGTTGCCTTCAAGCGGGAGGGCGACATCGCCGGCGGCGCCATTACAGAGAGCTGGGGCCTGCACCTGAAGCTGGTAAACGCAGCTCCCGACCCCACCCCTGGCGGTGAGACCGGCGGCAATACCAGCTCCGGCGAGGACACCGGTTCCGGTCAGACCACCGTCACCGTACTGACCAACGAAGGCAATGGCAGCGACAACAACGACAAGCCCGCCGCAGCTGAGAAGAAAATTTCCCTGGAACTGCTGAATGGTATGCCCGACTATCCCGAAAAGGCACGGGAATACAACACCAAGGAAATCCAGGACCTGCAGAAGAAGATCGCCCAGATCGACGAGCTGCTGGAGTCCTCCATGACCCAGCTGGATCTGAACAAGGCCATTCTGGAGAAGGCTCAGGCGGTAAAGGAGCAGGAGGTCAACCTGAAGGTGGCGAAGCTGAAGCTGGACAAGAAGCTGGCGGAGCTGGGCGACGGCAACGTGTACGCGGAGTTCGACGGCACGGTGAAGGCCGTGCGGGACCCGGACGAGGCCTATAACAACAGCGAGGCCGTGGTGGAGCTGTCCGGCGGCGGCGGATATTACGTCACCGGCACCCTCAGCGAGATGGATCTGGGCAGCGTGCAGGTGGGCGACAGCGTATCCATCAGCAGCTGGATGACCGGAGCGGCCTGCGAGGGCACCATCGTGTCCATCGACGACTATCCCACCAGCAACGGCAACAACTGGGGCGACGGCAACAGTAACGTGTCCTACTACCCCTTCAAGGTGTTTGTCACCGAGGACGCGAATTTGCAGCCCAATGACTATGTGGATATACAGTACCAGAAGGACACCAGCGCGGAAGAAAGCGGCAGCTCACTGTATCTGCAGAGTATGTTCATCCGGACCGACAACGGCAAGAGCTATGTGATGGCCCGGGGCGAGGACGGCAGACTGGAGCAGCGGTGGGTGCAGACCGGCCGGGATCTGTGGGGCAGCTACACCCAGATACGGGGCGGGCTGACCATCGACGACTACGTGGCGTTCCCCTATGGACGCGACGTGGTGGAGGGTGCCCACACCCAGGAGGCCACGACCGACCAGCTGTACAACTACGGCATATAAAGGAGGCGGGATAACCATATGTTGGAAAATATAAATCTCGCCTTTCAGGGCGTGTGGAGCCACAAGCTGCGGTCGTTTCTGACCATGCTGGGCATTATTATCGGTATCGCCGCGATCATCACCATCGTGTCCACCATTCAGGGCACCAACGAGCAGATCAAGCAGAACCTGATCGGCGCGGGCAACAACGTGGTGCGGGTGACCATCGGCGCCACGGACAGCCAAAACTATTTCGACCTGAACTACTCGGCGCTGCCGGAGGGTATCGACCCAGTGACCCGGGAGATGCGGGATGAGATGGAGAAGCTGGGCAGCGTGTCGCTGGTGAGTATGTACTACTCCCGGGATTGGTGCGACAACGTGTACGTGGGCAATACGGCGTTCAGCGGGTCGCTGTACGGCGTGGACGACCACTATCTGACGGCCGTGGACTACGCGGTGAACTACGGACGGTCCTTCACGGCGGCGGACTATGAGAACCGGCGGAATGTGGCGCTGATCGACGCGAAGTCGGCAAAGTCGCTGTTCCAGGGCGAGAACCCCATCGGCGGCACCATCGAGATCAACGGGATGCCGTTCACCGTGGTGGGTGTGGTGTCCTCCCGGTCCAGCAGCGGACCGGTGATCAACAACTTTAAGGATTATCAGATGTACGCCGGCAGCACAGCGGGGACCATTTTCATCCCGGACGTGTGCTGGTCGGTACCGTACCGGTATGATGAACCCCAGTACGCGGCGGTGCGGGCCACCAGCACCAACGACATGACCGCCGCTGGCGACAATGTGGCCAAGTATCTGAACGAGAACGCCATCCGGACCACGAAGTACAAGTACGAGTCCAAGGATCTCCTCCAGCAGGCCAGCGACCTGCAGAGCCTGTCGGAGAGCACCAACAAGCAGCTGATCTGGATCGCGGCTATCTCGCTGGTAGTGGGCGGCATCGGCGTGATGAACATCATGCTGGTGTCCGTGACAGAGCGCACCCGCGAGATCGGATTGAAGATCGCCATCGGCGCGCAGCAGAGCCGCATCCTCTGGCAATTCCTGACGGAGGCGGCGGTGCTGACCAGCATGGGCGGCATACTGGGCGTGGCTACGGGCATCGGCCTGGCGGAGATGATGTCCCACATCATGGGGACACCGGTGGCCATCAGCATACCGGCGTGCATCATCGCCGTGGCCTTCTCCATGGTCATCGGCGTGGTGTTCGGCCTGGTGCCGGCCATGAAGGCATCGAAGCTGAACCCCATCGAAGCCCTGCGGAGAGAATGATACGCAGAAAGAAAAGACCGGCTTTCGCCGGTCTTTTTCTCTGTCTGCTCCCGGCGAAGACACAGCGAAAGCAGAAAACAGCCCCCGGCAGGGGGCTGTTTTTATTTACTGCGGCAGCTCGCCGGGGGCGACCAGGATGATCTTGTCGGCCCGGTCATAGTCGCTGTACGCCTCCTTGGTGCTGCGGAGGAGCGTACCGTCGCCGGCGTAGACGTTGCGGTAGGTCTGGACGGCCTAGCCGTTGTGGCCGTACTGCTCCACCTCGGTGGTGCCGGGGGCCACGGACTCGGACTCCTGATAGACCGTCTTGCGCTCGGAGTAGGAGAGGAACTGGTTGGTCATCTCCACATAGTGGTCGTCGGTCTTGGTGCCCAGCAGGGTGATGGTCAGCTGGTTGGTCTCGTCGTTGTAGCTGGTGGTGATCTTGATGGGGTAGTTGGTGCTGTTGCGGAAGGCAAAGTCCGGGCCGCCCCAGCTGACCGTGGCATCACAGCCCGTGACGGGCATATAGCCGGGGTCGAACATATGGGCGTAGCGCAGGACGATCTGCAGGTCCGCCATGAGGGCGGAATAGTACAGCGTGGAGGATACCTGGCAGATACCGCCGCCGATGGAGGTAACGGTCTTGCCGCCGGAGTAGGCGGCGGCGGGCTGGAAGCCCCGGGCCTCGGTGCGCTGGCCCACAGTGGCGTTGTACCAGAACTCCTCGCCGGGGTTATAGATACGGCCGTTGATGGCGGCGGAGGCCAGCTTGATGTTCTGGCGGCGGCCCCAGGGGCCGGCGCAGGTGGTGGTGCAGGTGCCGATCACGTCCCGGAACATGGCCTGCTCCAACTCCTCGGTGGCGGCGGGCGGGAACTGCACCTGGGCGTCAGCCAGGAATTCCTCGCCCGGCTGGGCGGCGTCCAGTTGCTTTTGCACTGTCTCCACATCGAACTGTACGCCCACGCGGGACTGGGTGGGCTTGCCGGTGGATTTGTCGCAGATGGCGGCGGCCATGGTGCCGGCGATCTCGTCGTGGAGCGCCTGCACGTCCATGGGCGGGGCGGGGCGGGCCGGCAACCCCAGAGCTGGTT
>OGUM01001761.1_pt1 | contig 14340 bp, 8 predicted proteins | sample 1553631 | NCBI WGS metagenome assembly OGUM01 (sample SAMEA2580228, study PRJEB22360) | human gut metagenome | biome: human gut; feature: human-associated habitat; material: faeces | place: Denmark | collected 2008/2010 | reverse complement strand
CACCGGCTCCGGCCCGATCAGCACTTCCCGGGCTCCCGCCTGGTACGTTGCCTCCTCCACAGCCTTCCGCTCTACTTCCGTCACACCGGACGGCACACAGATGCTGATTCTCGGTTTCCGGAATGCTCTTCTTCCCATTGCCTTCTGGATAAAGTAGCGCAGCATGCGCTCGGTGATCAGAAAGTCCGTGATCACGCCCTGCCGCATGGGCCGGACCGCCATAATATTGCCCGGTGTCCGTCCAATCATCTGACGCGCTTCTTCTCCAATTGCCCGTACTTTATCTGCATCTTTATCATACGCAACTACGGACGGCTCCTTTAATACAATGCCTTTTCCCTTGGCATAGACCAGGATGCTGGACGTCCCCAGATCAATTCCGATATCGGTCGTTGCAGCCATAGTAATCCCCTTTCCTGTTCTCTTTTATTTTTCTTTATTTTAATCTGTTTGAAATTTGTATAGAATAAGTTCGGGTTCAAAACACCCGAAACACAAAAGGATCGAATGTGTTCTGAACCCAACCCGCTTCTTATTATATACAATCCCTTTTAAAATGGAAAGGATTTTTTAGAGATATTTTTCGACATATTTTCCGGTGTAGGATACCGGGCTCTTGGCCACTTCCTCCGGCGTTCCGCACGCAATCACGGTTCCGCCGCCGTCTCCGCCCTCCGGTCCGATATCAATAATATAGTCCGCCGTCTTGATGACATCCAGGTTGTGCTCTATCACAATAACGGTATTACCTGCGTCCGCAAATTTCTGCAGTATCTCAATGAGCTTCTTCACATCATCGGTGTGCAGGCCGGTGGTGGGCTCATCCAGGATATATACTGTCTTGCCGGTGCTCCGGCGGGAAAGCTCTGTCGCCAGCTTCACGCGCTGTGCCTCGCCGCCGGAAAGGGTCGTCGCCGGCTGTCCGATCTTGATATACCCCAGCCCCACATCGTACAGGGTTTGCAGCTTGCGCTTTATTTTTGGCAGGTTCTCAAAGAAGGTCAAGCCCTCTTCCACGCTCATCTCCAGTACATCATAGATGCTCTTGCCCTTATATTTGACCTCCAGCGTCTCCCGGTTATAGCGCTTGCCCTTGCACACCTCGCAGGGGACATACACATCCGGCAAAAAGTGCATCGGGATCTCCAGAATACCGGCGCCCTCGCACGCCTCGCACCGGCCGCCCTTCACATTAAAGGAGAACCGCCCAATCTTATACCCCCGCATTTTGGCCTCGTTGGTGGAAGCAAAAACCTCCCGAATGTCATTGAACACCCCGGTGTAGGTGGCAGGGTTGCTGCGGGGCGTCCGCCCTATGGGGCTTTGGTCGATATCAATGACCTTATCCACCAGCTCCAGCCCATGCAGCGTCTTATATTTGCCGGGCCGCACATGGGCCCCCATCAGCTCCTTGCTCAGCGCCTTGTTCAAGATCTCATTGACCAGCGAACTTTTGCCGGAACCAGATACACCGGTCACCGCCACAAAGCATCCAAGCGGGAATTTGACATTGATGTTCTTGAGGTTATTTTCGGCAGCGCCCACAATCTCCAAATAGCCGCCGTTGCCGGGTCTGCGTGACTCCGGCAGCGGGATCTTCTTCGCCCCGGAAAGGTACTGCCCGGTGATGGATTCCTTGCAATACTTGATCTCGTTTGCCGGGCCGCTGTATACCACATGGCCGCCGTGGATGCCCGCGCCCGGGCCGATATCCACAATGTAATCAGCGGCCTCCATCGTCTCTTCATCGTGCTCCACCACTATGACGGTATTGCCCAGGTCGCGCAGGTTCTTCAGCGCCTCTATCAGCCTTGCATTATCCCGCTGGTGCAGCCCAATGGAGGGCTCATCGAGGATATACAGCACCCCCATCAGGCTGGAGCCGATCTGGGTCGCCAGCCGGATGCGCTGGCTTTCCCCGCCGGAAAGAGTGCTGGCGCTGCGGGCCAGGGTCAGGTAGTTGAGCCCCACATTCGCAAGGAAGGAAAGCCGGCTTTTTATTTCCTTGATGATCTGTCCGGCGATTTTCTGCTGCATATCGGTCAGTTCCAGCGTGTCCATAAATTGCAGCGCGTCCCGCACACTCATCTTGCAGAAATCGCTGATATTGATGCCGCCCACTGTCACCGCCAGTATTTCGGGCCGCAGGCGGTCGCCGTGGCAGTCGGGGCAGGGGACAGAGGACATGAAAGTGGCGATATCATACCGCATCCATTCGCTGCTGGTCTCCTTAAAGCGCCGCTCCAGGTTATTCACGATGCCCTCAAAGTCATTGACGAACTTGCCCTTAAAGCCCGCCGATTGCCGCACCATCTCAAATTTTTCGCCCTTAGTGCCAAAGAGCACCAGGTCCAGCTTGTCCTTTGGCATATCCTTTACCGGTACATCTAGCGGTACGCCAAAGTGCTTATTCAGTCCGGTAAAGTACATCTCCCCAATGGAGCCGGGGTCGCAGCTCCAGCCCGTCACCTTAAAGGCGCCGTCCCGGATGGAACGGTCCGGGTAACGCACCACCAGCGCCGGATCGACCTTCTGGAACACACCAAGGCCGGTACAGGTGGGGCAGCTCCCGGCGGGGTTATTGAAGGAGAACATATTGGGCGAAAGCTCCTCGATGGAGATATCATGGTCGGGGCAGGCATAGTTTTGGCTAAATAGCATCTCCTCGCCGCCAATGACATCTACCAGGGCCAGCCCGCCGGTCATGGCGCAGCAGGTCTCTATCGAATCCGCCAGCCGGGAGCGGATCTCCGGCTTGACCGAAAGCCGGTCCACCACGATCTCGATGGTGTGTTTATAGTTCTTCTCCAGCTTTATTTCCTCGGTCAGCTCGTACATATTGCCGTCCACCCGGGCTCTTACATAGCCGCTGCGGCGGGCCGCGTCCAGTTCCTTCTGGTAGGTGCCCTTGCGCTGCCGCACGATGGGCGCCATCACCTGGATGCGGGTCCCCTCCGGCAGGGTCAGCACCTTATCCACCATCTGGTCCACTGTCTGCTGGGTGATCTCCCGCCCGCAGATGGGACAGTGGGGGATACCGACTCTGGCATATAAAAGACGCAGGTAGTCGTAGATTTCGGTGACGGTGCCCACGGTGGAACGGGGATTTTTACTGGTGGTTTTCTGATCGATGGAGATGGCTGGGGAGAGCCCCGAAATTTCGTCCACATCGGGTTTTTCGGCCTGCCCCAGGAACATCCTGGCGTAGGAGGAAAGACTCTCCACATAGCGTCTTTGGCCGTCTGCGTAGATGGTATCAAAGGCGAGAGAGGTCTTGCCGCTGCCGGAAAGCCCAGTAAAGACAATCAGCTTATCTCTGGGGATCTCCAGGTCGATATTTTTCAGGTTGTTCTGCCGCGCGCCGCGGATCACGATTTTATCTAATGCCATTGGTTCCTCCTTGCCGCAAAGGCCTGATGATATCAGCGTTTTGCGGCAGTAAAGCTTACTTCTGTTACAGGGTCTCTTTCAGCTTGGCTATCTTATCCCGCAGGTAGGCGGCGTGCTCAAATTCCAGCAGCCTTGCCGCTTCCCGCATCTCGGCGGTCAGCTTGGCGATGGCCGCCTCGGTCTCCTTGCGGCTCATCTTCTTGCCACCCTTGCCGGTCTTCTTATCCGCCACGCTGATCTCCAGCACATCCCGGATCTCCTTCTGGATGGTCTGCGGGGTGATGCCGTGTTCGGTATTGTATCTCTGCTGGATCTCCCGCCGGCGGTAGGTTTCCTGGATAGCCTTCTGCATGCTGTCGGTCACTTCATCGGCATACATAATGACCTTGCCCTCAGCGTTTCGGGCCGCCCGGCCGATGGTTTGCACCAGCGAGGTCTCGCTGCGCAGGAAGCCCTCTTTATCGGCATCCAGGATCGCCACCAGCGAAACCTCGGGGATATCCAATCCCTCGCGCAGCAGGTTAATGCCCACCAGCACATCAAATTCGCCTTTTCGCAGGTCGCGGATGATCTCCATTCGCTCGATGGTATCCACATCGTGGTGCATGTACCGCACCTTGATGCCGGTTTTTTCAAGGTAGGCGGTCAGATCCTCCGCCATCTTTTTGGTCAGGGTGGTTACCAGCACCCGCTGTCCCTTGGCCGACCGCTCATTGATCTCCCCGATGAGGTCGTCGATCTGCCCCTCCACCGGCCGCACATCAATTTCGGGATCGAGCAAGCCGGTGGGACGGATGACCTGCTCGGCAATGAGAGCGCTTTCGCTCTTTTCCAGGTCGCCGGGCGTAGCGCTCACGCAGACGATCTGTTTGAGTTTGCCCATAAATTCATCGAATTTCAGCGGGCGGTTATCCAGCGCCGAAGGCAGCCGGAACCCATACTCGATGAGGGCTTCCTTGCGGCTGCGGTCGCCGCCGTACATGCCCCGGGCCTGCGGCAGCGTCACATGGCTTTCATCGATGAAGATCACAAAATCCTCGGGGAAATAATCCAGCAGGGTGTAGGGCATGCTGCCGGGGGCGCGCCCGCTCAGCACGCGGGAGTAGTTCTCGATGCCCTTGCAGAAGCCGATCTCCTGCAGCATCTCGATATCGTAGTTGGTGCGCTCGGCAATGCGCTGCGCCTCGATGAGCTTATTGTTGGCCCGGAAATATTCCACCCGTTCATCACATTCCCGCCGGATCTCCTCGATCCCGGCCATGAGCCGCTCCCTGGGGACGATGTAGTGGGAGGCCGGGTAGATGGCCACATGGCTCACCACATTTTTCACTTCGCCGGTCACGGTATTGATCTCGCAGATGCGGTCCACCTCATCACCGAAAAACTCCACCCGGATGGCAGTCTCGCTGGAATAGGCCGGGAAGATTTCCACCACATCCCCGCGCACACGGAATTTATTACGGACGAAATTGATATCGTTGCGCTCGTACTGGATCTCCACCAGCTTGCGGATCAGCTCGTCCCGGTCTTTTGTCATGCCCTGCCGCAGAGAGATGACCATGTTGCGGTAATCGATGGGGTCGCCCAAGGTGTAGATGCAGGAGATGGAGGAAACGATGATCACATCCCGCCGCTCCGAAAGGGAGGAGGTGGCGGAATGGCGCAGCTTTTCTATCTCCTCATTGATGGCACTGTCCTTCTCGATGTAGGTATCGGTGGAGGCGATGTAGGCTTCCGGCTGGTAGTAGTCGTAGTAGCTCACAAAGTATTCCACCGCATTTTTGGGGAAGAATTCCTTGAATTCGCTGCACAGCTGCGCCGCAAGCGTTTTATTGTGGGCCAGCACCAGCGTGGGCCGGTTGATGCGCTGGATGATATTGGCCATGGTAAAGGTCTTGCCGCTGCCGGTTACGCCCTTCAGCGTCTGCATCCGGTTGCCGGTCTCTATGCTTTTTACCAGGGCATCTATGGCCTCCGGCTGGTCGCCGGTGGGCTGGAAAGGGGATACCAGTTCAAATTGGTCCTTGCTCATACGCCCTCCTTGTCACTTCTTTTCCATCTTCTATTGTACCACAAAGAGAACGCGAACACAAGTTCGTTTTGCAAAAATCCATGAGGAAATTTGCGGGAGAAAAAGATGCAATTTTGTGCGAAAGCGACCAAAACAGCCGGTGCAAAACGCCAACAAAAAAGGCGGACGCCGCGGCACCCGTCTTTTGGGATCATTCTTTTGCCAGCACCTCCGTCAGGATCTTTTGGAACCGGGGCAGCCACCACAGCAGATAGCCGGCCCGGGTGGGGTGGACAGCGTCATTCATGTACAGCGCGCGTTCCTCCGGGGAAAGGGCATTAAAAGCGGTATCGTGCCACAGGTCCAGCAGGGCAAAGTCCCATTTTTCCTGCAGATTCACCAGCAGGTTCACCAGCCTGTGGTAGCGGGGGTTATCATACCGGGCGGCGGTGTAAAAGACAATGGGACAGTCCCATTTTTCCCGTACCATGGCCAGTATGGCCTCCATGCCGCCGACAGTGGTGGAAACATCAAAGTCCTCCGCCCGGAAGCAGCGGCTGACCCGGCCCGGCACACTGCGGAAGGTGGCGTCATTGGTGGAAAGCTGACACAGGAAGCAATCGGGCGCCTGCGGCATGCGGGCCATGCGGCGGCGCAGCCGCTTGAGGTAGGAATAATGCCCGCGGTCGGCCAATGTCGTGGCGGAAACAGTCTCCTGAATGATGCGGCAGCCATCAATGCGGGCGAGATAATCTAGGAAGGAGACCCCGCCGGAGGAGAACCCGGAGGAAATGGAGGAGCCGAGACACAGGATGGTTTTTCCCCGCAGGGGGCTGTTATCCCTGGGCAGCTGGCGGCGCAGCGCATAGGGGGCGGCATTGCCGGGGTGGCCCAGCCCAAAGAATACCCGCAGCGCAATAATGGCGGCGATGAGGATTATTATGCCAATCACGATGAAAAGGACTTTCATTTTTCTTCCTCCTGTGCTATAATTACAAGAGTTGGCTCCGATAGAGCGGCCCGTGTGGTGGTTTTCTACCTCCATTAAGCAACAAACGGGTGGGTTTTGTCAATACGGGAGCCGAAAGAAATACCCAAAGGAGGAAAAGCGCATGGGGAGACCATCACTGGCGGAGCAACGCCGTGTGGAAATATGCCGGGCGCTGCAAAGCTGTGTCATCCGCAACGGATCGTATGAGATGACCTCGGTGAAGGACATTGCGCAGGAGGCGGGGATGGCCGCCGGAATGTTGCATCACTATTTTGAGAGCAAGGATGATATTCTGCTGGTGACGGCGGAAATGGTGCTGCTGGAGCTGCAGAACCACCTGAGCGACCTGCTGCGCATCAAGGATGCCGCGGAGAGAGAAAAGATGCTGGAGGAGCTGCTGGGCGATAACGAGCAGAACCGGTTTTACATCATGCTGCAGGCCATGGCTCTGGCCATGCCGGCGGTGAATGAGCTGCTGCTTGGCAAGCAGGAGGAGATGCGGGATATCTTGGCAGAACGGCTGGAATTCCGCGGGAGTGACCCGGAAAAGGCCAAAGCCGATGCGGATCGGATGACCTTCCTGCTGTGCAGCGCGCTGACCACCCCCAAGGGCGTACAGAGCGCCGCCGCGCGGCAGATGACAGCGGATACCCTGCAGGAGCTTTTCCCATTGGGCTAAATTACAACAGGCACGCCTTCCGGGGCGTGCTTTTTTGTGGGGTGGGGAAAGGATTTCTTGCGGCAGGTGTTGCGGTGCGGGAGGATTCATGATACAATATAGGGTGGAAAATTGTAAAAAGAGAGGGTGGCGGGCCTTTGAGCCAAACCGAAAAAACCATACAGAATTACCGGACGCTCCGCGAGCAGCAGGGGTGGGCCGATGCCATAAAAAAATACCTCAGCGAAAAGTACGAGACCCCGCCGCTGGCCCATGTGCATTCCTTTGGCTGCCAGCAGAGCGTTTACGATGGTGAACGCTTTAAGGGGGTGCTGGCCCAGCTGGGCTATGGCTTTACCGATGAGATCCGTCAGGCGGATCTGATCCTGTATAATACCTGTGCCGTACGGGAAAATGCAGAACAGCGGGTCTTTGGCAATGTGGGGGCGCTCAAGGGCCTCAAAAAGCAAAAGCCAGACCTGGTGATCGCCCTGGCGGGCTGCATGACCGAACAGCAGCAGGTAAGCGAAAAGCTGAAAATGAGTTATCCCTATGTGGATCTTGTAATGGGCAGCAATGCCGCCGGCCGGCTGCCGGAGCTTTTGTACCGTGTCCTTATCGAAGGACGGCGCAGCATCCGGCGGGACGCCGTGGAAAACGGCACCGATACCACTCTGTACGAGGAGATGCCGGTGCTGCACGAAAGCCGGTTCAAGGCCTTTGTGCCGGTGATGTACGGCTGCGATAATTTTTGTTCCTACTGCATTGTGCCCTTCGTGCGCGGGCGCGAGCGCAGCCGCCTGCCCGCGGATGTCGCGCGCGAGGTGAAAAATCTGGTGGAGAACGGCTGCCGGGATATCACCCTACTGGGGCAGAATGTGAATTCTTACGGTAAGGGGCTGGAGGAACCGTGCAGTTTTGCAGAGCTTCTGCGGATGGTGAATGACATACCGGGAGATTTCCGCATCCGCTTTATGACCAGCCACCCCAAGGACTGCACCCATGAACTGCTGGACGCCATGGCGGAGTGTGATAAGGTGTGTAAACACCTGCACCTGCCGGTACAGAGCGGCAGCGACCGCATCCTAATGGCGATGAACCGCCACTACGACTTGCGGCATTACGAGGAATTGCTGCGCTATGCCAGGGAAAAAATGCCGGGGCTTTCCATCACCAGCGATATTATTGTGGGTTTTCCCGGAGAAACAAGGGAAGACTTTGAGAAAACGCTGGAGCTGGTACGGCGGACCAAATACAGCGCGCTGTTTACTTTCATCTACTCCCGGCGCAGCGGCACGGCCGCCGAAAAGCTGCCCGATCCCATTCCGGCCGAGGAAAAAAGCTGGTGGTTCAGGGAGCTGCTGGATACCCAGGGGGCCATCGGCAGCGAACTGCTGAAAAACTATGTGGGCAAAACGCTGCGGGTGCTGGCGGAGGACGAGGGCAAGACCCCCGGGACTCTTAGCTGCCGGGCGGAGGATAATACCATTGTGGAGGTGGCCGCCCCACCCGAAATGATCGGGGAGTTCCTGCAGGTGCGCATCACCGCCGCCATGAACTGGGCGCTGCGCGGAGAGCGCATTTAAGCCCCGAAACAAAACTAAGTCAAGTTAAAACTGAAAATATAAATTCAAGCCAAACGGAGGATAAAACGATGACTTACAACGAGCTGGTAGAGAAAGCAAGAGAGCTGGGTGTTGCTATCCAGGATACCGATGAGTTTACTGCCTTTATCGTGGCCAAAACTGCGGCGGATAAGAGTGAAAAGCTACAAGATAAGCTGGGACAGTTCAACCTGAAAAAGCTGGATCTCAACCGGGCCATCATCGCCGAGGAAAAGGACAACGAAAAAATAGCGGAGCTGAACGGAGAGGTGAAGAACCTGTACGAGGCGATTGTGAGCGATCCCCTAATGATCGCCTATTCCACCACCAAGGACGAACTGGATAACACGGTGCGATTCATCATGCAGATCATCCAGGGCAGCGCCAATGGCGATAACCCCTACGAGATCGAGGAACAGTCCTGCGGCGGAGATTGCTCCGCCTGCGGCGGCTGCCACTGACGCCAACTAAGACCTGACGAAATGACAAAAAAGAGGGTGCCGAAATGTCGCTGATACCGCAGGACCGCAGTAAATTATCCCCCATGATGCAGCAGTATCTTTCCACGAAGGATGAGCATCTGGACCAGATCCTCATGTTCCGTCTCGGAGATTTCTACGAGATGTTCTTTGATGATGCCGTGACCGCCTCCCGGGAGCTGGAATTGACGCTGACCGGGCGGGACTGCGGCCTTCCCGACCGTGCGCCCATGTGCGGGGTGCCCTATCACAGTGTGGAAAACTATATTGCGCGGCTGGTGAAAAAGGGCTACAAGGTTGCCATCTGCGAGCAGATGGAAAACCCGGCGCTGGCCAAGGGGATGGTCAAGCGGGATATTGTGCGGGTGGTAACCCCCGGCACCCTGATGGAAGCCAACATGCTGGAGGAGGGCAGCAATAACTACATTTGCAGCCTGTGCCCGGCAGGGGAGCGCTGCGGTCTGGCCTTTGCCGATATTTCCACCGGCAGCGTGCTGGTGACCGAGGTCTCCGGGGAAATGGCGGCCATCAACGAGCTGGGCAAGTACGCGCCGCATGAGGTCATCTATGCCGAGGAGTTGCCGCAGCTGCGTTCAGTGGTGGGCTTTCTCAAGGACCGGCTGTGCTGTGCGGCCCAGGCGGGAGACCGTGATGCCTATACCGAGGAAACAGCCAAAAAGCTGGTAACGGAGCAGTTTGGCGCGGATCCCGTGACCCGACTGGCGGGTACCCCGCTGGCGGTGCGGGCCCTGGGCGGGCTGATGGCCTACCTGAAGGTGACACAGTTCACCGGGCTGGAGCGCCTGCTGGAGGCAAAAAGCTATCTGCCGCAGGAATATATGCGGCTGGATGTGGCGGCCCGGCGCAACCTGGAGCTGACCGAAACGATGCGCAGCCGGGAAAAGCGGGGAACACTTTTCTGGGTGCTGGATAAGACCAAGACCTCGATGGGGCGGCGACTGCTGAGAAGCTCTATCGAGCAGCCGCTTTTATCGGTCAATGCCATTAACCGGCGGCTGAATGCCGTGACCGAGCTGACCCGGAACAGTATTCTCATCAGTGAGCTGGCGGCGGCCCTGGATGGCGTGTATGACCTGGAACGGCTGATGACCCGGGTGGTGTACGGCAATCCCCCGGTGAAGGATATGATCGCCCTGGGGGCCACTACAGCCCGTCTGCCGGCCATTAAGGAGCTGCTGGGTGAGGTGCAGTGCGCCCTGCTGCGGGAAATTGAACAGAACATAGACCCCCTGGAGGATGTGGCCCGACTCATTGGCTCGGCCATCGATCCGGACAGCGATATTCCGCTGAAAGAAGGCGGTGTCATCCGCGAGGGGTACGATAAGCAGCTGGATGAGGCCCGGCATCTTTCTAAGGATATCCGGGGCATTCTGGCGGAGATAGAGGAACGGGAAAAGGATGCCACCGGCATCCGGACGCTGCGCATCGGGTATAACCGGGTGTTCGGCTATTACATCGAGGTTTCCAATTCCTTCAAGGATCAGGTGCCGGCGCATTATATCCGCAAGCAGACCCTGACCAATGCCGAGCGGTACATTACCGAGGAGATAAAGGAGCTGGAGGAGCGGGTATTGCACGCCCAGCAGGAGGCCATTGACCGCGCGGCCGAGCTGTACGAGCAGGTGAGAGCGACGGTTGCGGCGGAGCTGCCGCGCATCCAGCAGACGGCGGCGGCCGTAGCCGGGCTGGATATGCTGTGCGGCCTGGCCACTGTGGCGCTGAATAACAACTACTGCTGCCCCACGGTGGATCTCTCGGATGAAATTGAAATCAGCGAGGGGCGGCACCCTGTGGTGGAGCAGCTGCTGGACGGCGCACCCTTTGTGCCGAATGATACCAAGCTCAATAACCGGGAAAACCAGATTGCGGTACTGACTGGCCCCAATATGGCGGGTAAATCCACCTATATGCGGCAGGTGGCGCTTATCGTGCTGATGGCGCAGGTGGGGTCTTTTGTCCCGGCGGCCAGTGCCCGTATCGGCATTGTGGATGGCATCTATACCCGTGTGGGCGCCAGCGATGACCTGACCACCGGCCAATCCACCTTCATGGTGGAAATGAGCGAGGTGGCGAATATCCTGAAGGAAGCCACCGAAAAGAGCCTGCTCATTCTCGATGAGATCGGGCGGGGAACCTCCACTTACGATGGCATGAGCATTGCACGGGCAGTGATTGAATATATTGCCGACCGCAAAAAGCTGGGGGCCAAGACGCTCTTTGCCACCCACTACCACGAGCTGACCGAGCTGGAGGAGCTTATTCCCTGTGTGAAAAACTACAATGTGGCGGTGAAAAAACGCGGTGAGGATATCGTGTTCCTGCGGCGCATCATCCCCGGCGGGGTGGATGAAAGCTACGGTATCGAGGTTTCCAAGCTGGCAGGTATCCCCCGGTGGGTCATCGACAGAGCCTACGAGGTGTTGTCTTCTCTGGAGGAGGGGCAGACCGTGAGCGAGGCAAAGGTAAAAACCCGCGCCAAGCCCAAAGAGGAAAGCGAGCAGTTGTATTTCATTGATGAAAAGGCGGAAGCCATAAAGAAACGGCTGCGCGGTGCCGACCCAAATACCCTAACGCCCATCGAGGCGTTGAACCTCATTTATGAACTGAAGAAGCTGCTGTAAGCGGCAATATAAACCAAAGACACCATGGCAAGTACAGTGAAAGGAGATGAGCCTGTGCCGAAAATCAATATACTGGACCGGGAAACCGCGGAGCTGATCGCGGCGGGTGAAGTGATAGAGCGTCCCGCCTCGGTGGTGAAAGAACTGGTGGAAAATTCAATCGATGCCGGGGCGACCGCCATCACGGTGGAGATCGGACACGGCGGGGTACGGCTCATCCGTGTGACCGATAACGGCTGCGGCATCGAGCGGGAGGATGTGCCAAAGGCATTCCTGCGGCATGCCACCAGCAAGGTGCTGCGCCCGGAGGACCTGGACCGCATCGGGACGCTGGGCTTCCGCGGGGAGGCGCTGGCCTCCATCTGCGCGGTGAGCGAAACGGAGATACTGACCCGCGCGGCGACCGAGGAGATCGGGACGCGGTACACGCTGGCCGGGGAGTGCGCCGGAGAGCTGGCGGAGGCGGGCTGCCCGGTGGGAACCACCATCACGGCAAAAAATCTCTTCTACAATGTGCCGGCCAGGATGAAATTCCTGAAGAAGGACAGCACCGAGGGAACAGCGGTGGCAACGCTGATGGATCGGCTGGCGCTTTCTCACCCGGAAATCGCGTTTAAGCTTATCCGGGATCGGGAAGTAAAGCTGGCCACCCCTGGCAGCGGCGACCTGCTGGCGGCCATTTTTGCGGTATATGGCAATGAATTTGGCCGGGGACTCATCCCGGTGGAGTGTGAGAGCGGGCCCATCCGGATCAGCGGCTACCTGGCAAGGCCGGAATGCTGCCGGCCCTCCCGCAGCATGGAGCACTTTTTCATCAACAATCGCTATGTGAAAAGTGTTACCATCATGGCGGCGGTGGAGGAAAGCTACCGCAATCATATTATGGTGGGCAAGTTCCCGGGGTGTATTATCAACCTGGCGGTAGACCCTTCCCAGGTGGATGTGAATGTCCACCCGGCCAAGCTGGAAGTGAAGCTCAGCGATGAGCGGACGGTCTTCGATGCGGTGGTGAACGCCTGTCGCGGCGCCCTGGCCCGGATGAACAGGACGGTGGCGGTGCGGGATGTGGGCGGCAAGCGCTTTAGCGATTTTGAGCTGCGTAACCGCCCCACCGAGGGAACCCAGACTCGCATGACTGTGGAACAGTACCGTCAAATGGCGGAAAGCCTGCCGGAGAAAAAGAGCTACGGCAGCATGGGTACCCTGATGAGCGGCGGCGGAAGCGACCAGTACCGCCGTGGCCTGCCGCCAAAGGGGACAAGCTATGGCATGGGGGCGCAGCCCCCGGCAGAGCCGAGAAAATGGGAGCCGGTAAAGCCAAAAACATCTGTAGAGGAAATTGGCGTTACAGATGATGAACCGCATAAAAAGGCGGAAAACCCGGCGGTAACTATTACAGATAAGAGCAATGAGGCAGTAGCACTGTCGGCCATAGGCGGCAGGCCTGTGGTAGTTGATCTACCGGTGGAGGAAGCAAAAGCCGAGCACCATGAGCCGGTGACCCTGCCCATGTACGGCGGTAAGCCGGTGGTGACTGAGCCCCTGGAACCGACGGCACAACGAGAGAAACCTGAACAGGCGCAGGAACCGGAACCGGATTACCGACTGATCGGAGAGGTCTTTGCGACATATATCATGGCGGAGCGGGACAATGAAATGTTGCTTATTGATAAGCATGCGGCCCATGAGAGGATCCTCTTCAACCGGCTGAAGCGCCAGCACCAAAGCGGCGCTGTGGAACGCCAGGTGCTGTTGGTGCCTTTGACCATCCATATGCCGCGGGAGCTGTACGATGCCGCCATAAAGAACCTGGATTGCTTTGAGCGGGCAGGCTTTGCTGCGGAGGACTTTGGTGAGGGGTGCCTGCGGGTGCGGGAAGTCCCGACCATCCTGGAGGATACCCCGGCGGAGGACCTGCTGACCGAGCTGTGTGAGCGGCTGCTGCATCGCGGCGGCATGGATGAGGAAGCTATTTATGATGAGCTGTATCATTCGGTGGCGTGCAAGGCAGCCATCAAGGGGAATATTCCCTCGATGGAGCGGGAGCAGCAGGAGCTGCTGCGGCTGCTGTGGGAGGACCCCACAGTGCGCAACTGTCCGCATGGGCGGCCGGTGGCCATTGTCATTACCCGGCGGGAGCTGGAAAAAATGTTCGGGAGGATCGTTTGATCCATTTTGCGTAGAAGGAGGGGAGTGCCGTGCGGCTGAAACCGAATACGCTGATTGTAGTGGCGGGGCCCACGGCCTCCGGCAAAACAGCGCTGGCCATCCAAATCGCGAAAGCGGTGGATGGAGAGATCGTTTCCGCCGATAGTATGCAGATCTACCGGGGAGTGGACATTGCCACGGCAAAGCCCACCCCGGAGGAGCTGGCGGCGGTGCCTCACCACCTTATCGGCTTTTTGCCGATGGATCGGGCTTTTTCGGTGGCGGATTACGCGGAGTTGGCCCGCAAGGAGATCAATGATATTCTAAGCCGGGGCAAGGTGCCGGTGCTGTGCGGCGGTACGGGGCTTTATCTTGATTCGCTGCTTGCGGGACCGGGCTTGAGCGCCGCAGGGGCGG
>OGUM01001758.1_pt1 | contig 14345 bp, 13 predicted proteins | sample 1553631 | NCBI WGS metagenome assembly OGUM01 (sample SAMEA2580228, study PRJEB22360) | human gut metagenome | biome: human gut; feature: human-associated habitat; material: faeces | place: Denmark | collected 2008/2010 | reverse complement strand
TTATAATTAGTTTCATATTTTAGGCATCTGACTAATCTTGATACAGCATCATCTTTAGCTTTAGCCTCAAGCATTATATCAATATCTTTATCTTGTTTTTTAAGTATATTAATAAATTTTATAAAACACTCTTTGTTTATGTAGTCGCTATGACTTCTAAACTCTTTTTTTAATTTACTTTTTGGCGATGAAAAATGCATTTTTGGAATTTTCCCATCCCATGTATCTATTATTTCTTTTAAATAATCATTTATGTCTTCTTTCTCGTTATTACATATAAAGTGATGATAATCTAGCACCATAGGAACATTAATTTTATGACATAACTCTAATACATCTTTCATATTATATACTTTATCATCGTTTTCCACAGCAATACATTTTTTTATATGATCTGGCAATTTATTAAAGTTGTTAATAAACCTTGTTATGGATGCTTTCTTTCCGCAGGCACTAGAACCGACGTGAAGAATGATTATTTTATCTTTAATTCCAATGGCATCCATAATTTTATAATGATATTCTAAGATTTCCACAGTATTTTTAACTATTTTGCTATCCATGCTGTTTAAAACTGCATATTGGTCGGGATGAGTATCAACTCTAATATTATTATCATTTATTAATTTGCCAATTTTTTTATACTCATCTAAAAGAGGTGTAATATAGTCAAAATCTACTTTATCATGTGTTGCAAGTGGTACTAATTTAGAAGTTAATCTATAAAAATGAAAATTATTTTTAACGTTATATTTAATTATTTCATATAAAGAATCTAAATTATTTTTAGTTATTTCTAGTAGTTTAGACGTATTATAATTCTTATTTATATAATTAGTATACGTTATAGTACTTGATGTTGTAACATCATCTAATGCCTTAGATAACGCTACATATCCTAATCTTACTTTCATTTGTATCACCATTAGTTATTATGCAAAATAAAAAAGGAAATATTTAAATTCCCTTTAATCTTTTTCAAAGAAGGCTTTGTATCCTAAATAAGCCTGATATATATCGAATTTACTTGCAACTTCATATGGTGAATGCATTGAAATTATTGGAACACCACAGTCAATAACATCCATTCCTTTATCTGCTAAAATGTATGCTATTGTGCCTCCACCACCTAAGTCAACTCTTCCTAATTCTGATACTTGGTATTTAACGTTATTTTCTTCAAATATTCCTCTTACTTTTGCAACGAACTCTGCATTAGCATCAGATGCTCCTGATTTACCACGTGAGCCTGTATATTTGTTAAATTCAACTCCGTATCCAATAAATGAAGCATTATTTTTTTCAGATGCACTTTGGAAGTTAGGATCAACTCCTGCACCAACATCTGCAGAAAGCATCATAGAATTACAGTATGTTTTGTTTATAGCACCAGGATTATTTTCCTCTTTTTTATTTAATAATTCGTTGATAAATAGGTCAAACATCTGTGAACACATCCCGGTGTTTCCTACACTTCCTATTTCTTCTTTATCAGCAAATATAGAAACCATGGTTTTATTTCCAGGTTTTGCGTTAACTAATGCTAAAAGGTTAGCATAAGAGCATACTCTATCATCTTGACCATACGCTGCAACCATAGATTTATCAAAACCTAGGTGCCTTGCTTTAAATGCGGGTACGGCTTCAAGTTCTGAACTATAAAAATCAATTTCATTTATACCATATTTTTCGTTTATTATTTTCATAACGTTTTCTTTGATAGAATCACTACTTGATGGAATACTTCCAACTAATATGTTTAAATCTTCACCCTTTATTGCTTTACCAATTTTATTTTCGTATTGTTCTTCTGCTAGGTGAGGTAATATATCAGTTATTGTAAATACTGGTTCATCTTCTTTTTCACCTATATTTATTTCTACTTTCTCACCATTTGGTTTAACTACTACACCTTTAAGTGATAACGGAATAGTTGTCCACTGATACTTTTTAATTCCGCCATAATAATGTGTTTTAAAAAGTGCAAGTTTTGCATCTTCATAAAGTGGATTAGGTTTTAAATCTAGTCTTGGTGAATCTATGTGAGAACCAACTAAATTAAAGCCATTTTCTAATTTTTCTTCTCCTATAACCGCCGCATACACACTTTTGTCTCTGTTAAGCATATATACTTTGTCACCAAAACTTAGTTTCTTTACGTTTTTAATATCGATAAAACCATTAGATTTCAGTTTTTCTATGATGTATTTTGATGTTTCTCTTTCTGTTTTACATTCGTTTAAAAACGATATATACCCATCAGAAAAATCAAATATTTCATCTTTTTCTTTACTGCTTAAATTTTTCCAACCACAAGTTTTTTTATTTAAAATATTCTTTTCCATAATATCCTCCTAATTATATGATACCACGATAGCGAAAAATTATTGCATAAAAAAATGAACTAAATTAAATAGTTCGAGTATTAATCAATTATGGTGCCGCTTGTAAGAATCGAACTTACAGCTAATCATTACGAGTGACTTGTTTTACCATTAAACTAAAGCGGCATTTTAAGTTCTATTTAAAGAACCCGTTTACTACGTATTTTGTTTCATTAATTACCATAAACGCATTTCTATCAATAGTATTAATTATTTTCTTTAAATCGTCTAAGTGTCTTTTATCAACTTCAATAAAAAGCATTTGCTTCCTTTTGTTATCCATACCAGTACATTCTACTTTGGAAAACGCATAACCTGAATCCGTTATTTTACTTATTTTATTTTTATCATCCATGATAACTTGGACTGATACTTTTCCTTTTATAAACTTGTTAGATAAAGTTGTTCCAACAAACGTACCAACGGCATACCCACCTGCATAAGAAAGTGCTATCCACAAACTTTTGATGTTGGTGTTTAATGCTTCTTTTACAACTAAAAACCATATTATTACATCAAAAAATCCTATTACGGTTGCAAGCATTCTTTTGTTTTTAACAGTTAGTACCGTAACAAATGTACCTAGTGATACATCTACTATTCTTGCTAGAAAAATAGTTACACATATCTTAAGTAATCCCATATTCGTCTTCTCCTTATTGCATTTTTATAATAACATAATTATTTTCAATCTTCAATAAAAAAATGACTTGTGATATAATAAAATTATTGGAGGCATCATTATGAATAAAAAAATTAATATTATAAAAAATGCTTATATATTGTTTATTATTAACGTTATCATCTTTATTACTATGGTATTTTTTAGAAGTTTATATTCTAAATTAGGGTACAATGCTACTTTAATTAACGTTTTTATGGTAGTTAATATTGTTTTACTAGTCCTTGGAATAGTATTTAACGTTTTATTCTTAAAGGATCCTAACAAATATGATAATAAAAGAGATAGAATTATAATTATCGCGTCTTTTGTAGTTTATTTACTTTTGAATATAGTGGGTACTTATTTTATAAATAAAAGTTTAAGTAGTGGTTATACAAAAATGAATAGTAAGTTATCTTCATATTGTGATACTTATGGATGTGATAGGTATGAGACTATACAAAAAAATGGATATGAACAGTTTATTATTAAAAAGACGTACTTTGATTATAACAACGTAGAAAATGATATTAAGATAACAACTGAGTATGACAAGGACAAAGTATTAGGCGTAAAAGCAGAAGTATATTCTCAAAACGAAATGTTTTCTGAAACATTAATAAAGGATGTATTAAAAGATTATTTTTATAATTTCGGATACGAAGTAAAAGAAGATTTAATAAAGAAGGCATTTGATGAGAGATTTTCATCTAGCACAAGTGATGATAATGCAACGTATAAAGTAGAAGAAATATATGATGGTGATGAATTAGATAAAATTAAAACAACCATATTTTTGGATTTAAAACAAGACTAGTTCTTGTTTTTTTTTAATTTTTTTGTTATCATTATGGAAGATAATAGGGGTGATATTATGCAGATATTAAGTGCTAGTCCAGCGCTTATCGCATCAGTTGTTATATTTGTTGTTTGTGTTGTAATAGGTTTTTTTGGAGATAAAAGATTGAAGGACGAAAAAATGTTAAAAGAACAATCAGAAAAGGATGAAAATAAAGTTCAAACAACTAGCGATATAGAAAGTAGTGGAGATAATAAAGAAGACTCTCCTTTAATTACTAGTCAAAATATTAATAATTTAGATAGTAATAATAATGACCTTAGTAATTTATATTCAATTGGAAATAATGTGAATAATAACGTTAATAACGTGGCTATGCCAGAAGTTCAGGATTCTAATCAAAATCTAAATGATTCTATTACTAGTAGTAATTCAGTAATTAATGAAGAACCTTTAGCACCAAATCCATCTTTTAATATGCCAGTTCAAAATGAACCGGTAAATCCGGAACCAATAAATCAAAGTAGTGCGGGTATAGAACCTAATTTAAATACGCAAAATACTTTAAATTCTACCAATAATGGTATGCCGCAACCTTTTGATGGACAAATTACTTCTGACGATTCTATAAATAATATGTTTTAAAAAAATTCCTTATAAAATAAGGGGTTTTTCTTTTTGACTAAAATTTAATTAAAAAATATCTGATAATTATGGTATAATTTTGATATATATCATTAAAGAGAATAAAAAGGTTTTAGGAGGAATTATGACAGTAGATAATATATTAACTATTATAAAAGATATAATTGATGTCTGTCTTGTATGGGCAGGTGTATACTTTATATTAAAAAGTATAAAAAATAACGTTAAGTTTACGATGTTATTTAAAGGGATAATAATAATTGTGATAATTAAGCTTATAAGTGATTTATTTGACTTAACTGCAATAGGACTATTATTAGAGTATGTAGTTATGTGGGGACCACTTGCACTTGTTATTATTTTCCAACCGGAAATTCGTTCTGTATTAGAACAATTAGGTAGGTCACAATTACTTGGAAGACATAAGGTGCTAACTATATCTGAAAGAGAAAGAATAGTATATGAAATAGGTTTATCCTTAGAGTATTTAAAAAAGCATCGTATAGGAGCTTTAATTGTAATTGAAAGGGATACTTCTCTTTCTGAATATATAGAAAGATCTAAAAAGTTGTATGCCGATATATCTAACGAACTTTTAGATGCAATCTTTTTCCCAGATAACCCGCTTCATGATGGTGGCGTTATAATACAAGGGGATAAGGTTACTTGTGCTGGAGCTGTATTTCCTACAACAGTAGAAATGAAGTTTAGCAAAAGACTTGGTACAAGACATAGAGCAGCAATCGGAATAAGTGAAGAAAGTGATGCTATTGCAATTATAGTATCAGAAGAAACTGGTAGAATTTCGATAGCAATAAATGGTGATTTAAATTATAATTTATCTTTGGATGAGGCTAAAATGCTTATATTAGATGAATTAAAGCCAAAGAAAGCTGCAGAGTTTGACTATGAAATAGATGAGGATGGTGATATTGATGAGTAAATTATTTAAAGCCATTGGTCATTTTATTGATAAAAAAATAGTTCTTCCGATAGCAAAATTCTTTACTGGAATTTCTAAAAAGTTTAAAGGAAACGGAAGAAACTTTGAAAAAATGCTTACGATGAAGCCTGGAATGATAATAGTTTCCCTTTTAATAGCTTTAGGCGTGTTCTTTATAGCGGATAGTAAAACAACGTCTTTAATTGAAACTTCAGCAGAAGTACTTTATGACCAACCAATATCTGCTACTTATAATGAAGAAGCTTATGTTGTAGAAGGACTACCTAAAACGGTTGATATAACTTTAATAGGTAGAAAGTCAGACGTTTATTTAGCAAAACAATTGCCAACTAATGATATAACAATAGATTTAACAGGGTTAAAGCCAGGGGTTCACAAAGTTAACTTAAAGTACAAAAAGGCATTAAGTTCTGTTGAGTACAAACTAGATCCATCGGTTGCTACAATTGTTATATATGAAAAACAATCTAAAGAAAAAGAAGTTAATTATGAAGTTATAAATAAAGATAAGATTGATTCTAAGTTAATGGTTGAGGATGTTTCATTAAGTACTGATAAAGTATTTGTAAAGGGAAAAGAAGCAACTATTAATGAAGTTGCATCTGTTAAAGCTTTGGTTGACTTAAAGAACTTAGTTGACCCAGGAGTAGGAGAGCAAGAATTAAAAGACGTTAAGTTAGTAGCTTATGATAATAAGGGTAAGAAAGTTAACGTTGAAATAGTTCCATCAAAGGTAACTGCAACGGTTAAAATAGCATCTCCTCAAAAAGAAGTTCCAATACGTGTTATTCCTAAAAATTATAAAAACATCGTATTTGGTAAGTCTATTAGCAGTATAACTCCAAACATATCTAAGGTTACTATTTATGGTAACTCAAGTAAGTTAGAAAAGATTTCATATATACCAGTATATGTTGACGTAAGTGATCTTAAAGAAGATAAACAATTTGCTTTAACAATTAAGAAACCTACTGGTGTAAGAGCGATGAGTGCATCTAACGTAACAGTTAGCGTATCACTTGGAGATGAGGCAACTAAGGAATTTGATAATATTTATCTAGAATATGAAAACTTAGGTGATGGCTTAGTTGTTCAAGCAGCAAGTCAAGATAGCACTAAAGTAACGGTTAGCGTTAAGGGTGTTCAAAAGGTATTATCGGATATGGATCCTACAACGATTAAAGCATACGTAGATTTAAAAGGATTAAAGGCAGGACAACATGAAGTACCAGTTTTAGTAACAGGTTCTGACTTAAGAGCTAAGTATTCTTCTAAGACTACTAAGGTAACTTTAAGAATAACTGAAAAAAATTAGAAATATAATAAAATAAGTTGACAAATGTACCGATTTAAAGTAGAATTTAAATTGGTACATTTTATAAACCCACATAAGTTTGCCGTGGGAAAGCGAGCTTATAAAGGAAAGGAAATAAAATATGACAACATTTATGGCTAATGCCTCAAACATTGAGCGTAAATGGTATGTTATCGATGCTAAAGGTAAACCACTTGGTAGAGTAGCTGCTAAAGCTGCTGTTATGTTAAGAGGTAAACATAAGGCTACTTATACACCACACGTTGATTGTGGAGATAACATAATCATTATAAACGCTAAAGAAGTAACATTAACAGGAAACAAATTAAACAATAAGATCTATTATAATCACAGTGGATACACTGGTGGATTAAGAGAAAGAACCGCTAAAGAAATGCGTGAAAACTATCCAGTAGAAATGGTTGAAAGAGCAGTTAAAGGAATGCTTCCAAAAGGAAGATTAGGACGTCAAATGTATAAGAAATTATTCGTATACGAAGGCGCTGATCACAAGCATCAAGCTCAAAAACCAGAAATAGTGGAAATTTAAGGAGGAGAGTAAATGGCAAAAACATTCATTGGAACAGGTCGTCGTAAACGTTCAATAGCACGTGTAAGAATGACTTCAGGAAAAGGAAAAATTACCATTAACGGTAGAGACGTAAACGAATATCTTCCTTTTAAAACATTAGTTATGGATTTAAAACAACCATTAGAAGCTACTAAAACTGCTGATAAATTTGATATTGAAGTTTCAGTATATGGTGGTGGATTCTCAGGACAAACAGGAGCTATCCGTTTAGGTATTACTAGAGCATTACTAGAATATGATAAGAATACTGATCCAACTTCTGATGCTTCATTTAGAAAGATTTTAAAATCAGAAGGATTTATAACTAGAGACGCAAGAGTTAAAGAACGTAAAAAATATGGTCTTAAAAAAGCACGTCGTGCACCACAATTTTCAAAACGTTAATATGTTACTACAAAACCAGGTTTGTTCCTGGTTTTTTCTTTTGTTTTGACATATTTTATACAACATAATAAATTATTATTTAGTTAGTACCTAGAAATGACAAATTTTAACATTATTTAATAAACTTTTAATAAAATTATGATATAATTTAAAATAGGTGATGCTAGGTGAAAACAAAAGAGTTTAAAACCTTAGATGAGCAGATTGAAATATTAAAAAGCCGTGGGTTGGTTATTAATGACATTGATAAAACAGAGGAATTATTATTAAGAGAAAATTATTTCTTTATTAATGGTTATAGACATATTTTTATGAAAAATCATAAAGATAGTTTGTTTATACCTGGAACTACTTTTGAAGAATTGTATGCTGTATTTCAATTTGATAGAAGTTTTAGGAATGTTTTATTTAAGAATTTGCTTATTGTGGAAAATAACTTAAAATCAATAATTGCATATAAGTTATCTAAAAAATATGGTATTAGAGAAAAAGATTATTTAAAACCATCTAACTTTTCTCAAGATATAAAAAAGGTAAGACAAGTTAATGATGTTTTAAATAAAATAAAAAGACAAATAAAACTAAATGGAAGGCAACATAGTGCAACACTTCACTACATTAGTAATTATGGTTATGTTCCTTTATGGATTTTAGTTAAATTGTTATCTTTTGGAATGATTAACGAATTATATTCCATACTAAAACCAGATGATAAGCTTGCAATTGCAGAGTATTATAATCTTGATGTAGAAACTTTAGGTATATATATTGCACTACTTTCTAATTATAGAAATTTATGTGCTCATGAAGACATTGTATATGATCATCGTACTCAAAAAGAAATTCCAGATACTAGGTATCACATGGAGCTTGATGTTCCTACTACTAATGATGAATATGTATATGGAAAAGATGATATATTTGCAGTTGTTATAATGCTTAAGTGTATGCTTACAGAAAGTGATTTTACTGATTTTGTAAACGAAGTAAGTTATGACCTTAACCTTTTAGATGGTAGGGTAAATATTATTCCTCAATCTAAGATTTTAGACAGAATGGGCTTTCCTTCAAATTGGGAAGAAATAGCTAAAATAAAATAGGAAGTGATAATGTATGCAAGATAAAATTGAATATATAGAGTCTAAAAAAGAAGAAAAAAAGCAAAATAAAAAAAGTAATAATGGAAAAAAAATTCCAAATGGAATTAAGTTTGCTTTGGTTATTTTGTTAGCATTTACTTTAGGATTAGTTATAATGTATGCTTATACGGAATTGAATCCTAAAATTATTACTAAAAATAAAACTATATCAGAAACTAAGGTAACTGATGAAGCTATGGAAGATGCTATAAAAAAGGTATATGATTCTGTTTTATGCATTGAAGTTATGAATAGTGATGGTTCTGTTTTAAGTACTGGAACTGGTTTTGTTTATTCTAAGGATAGTAAGTATGGATACGTTTTAACTAATGCTCATGTGGTTTCTAGTGGAAACAATATTGTAGGAGTACTATCAAATAATAACACTACTTCTTTAACTGTTTTAGGTAGTGATACTTATACTGATTTAGCAGTATTAAGAATGGATGTTAAAGATGTACTTGGGGTAGCTAGCATTGGTAATAGTAAAAATACTCCTGTTGGTAATACGGTATTTACGGTAGGTTCTCCAATGGGTTCTACTTATGCAGGAACGGTAACTAAAGGTATATTGTCTGGTAAAGATAGATTAATAGAAACGAGTGCTTCAAATAGTAATTCACTTGCATCAGAATCTTACATTGTTAAGGTACTTCAAACTGATGCTGCTATAAGCCCAGGAAATAGTGGTGGACCACTAGTTAATTTAGCGGGTGACGTAATTGGAATTACATCATTAAAATTAGTAGATGAACAAGTAGAAGGAATGGGATTTGCAATTCCAATAGAAGATGCTATGAATTACGTTGATACATTAGCGCAAGGAAAAACTATTGAAAGACCATTAGTTGGCGTACAAATCCTTGATTTAACTAATAAATATACTTTATATAGATATGGTATAAACGTTGATTCTAGTATTAAATCAGGTGTTATTTTAATAAAAGTAAATAGTGGATATCCTGCAAGTGATGCTGGATTAAAAGACGGAGATATTGTAACTAAAATTGATGGTGAAGATGTTACTACGGTATCAGAGTTTAAATATCAGTTATATCAACATAAGATAGGTGATACAATAGAAGTTACGTATTACCGTGATGGAAAAGAAAATAAGACTAAATTAAAATTAAATAAAACAAGTTAGGAAACTATTGATTTGGTTTCCTTTTTCTTTACACTTTAAGTTTTTATGTATGTTAATTATATTAGTGTTTTGATATAATTACGTTAGGTGGTAATATGTTTAATAATTTATGTTTTTATTTTGTATTATTTTTAATTTATTCTTTTATAGGATGGTTAATGGAAATATCTTTTACATTATATAAAGATAAAACGTTAGTAAATAGAGGATTTTTAATGGGACCATATTGTCCTATATATGGCTGTGGATGCATACTTATAATACTTCTTCTTAAAAGGTATTTAAATGACTTTATAGCGCTATTTATAATGTCTATGGTAATATGTTCTATCCTTGAGTATTTAACTAGCTATATCATGGAAAAATTATTTAAAGCTAGATGGTGGGATTATAGTGATAGAAGGTTTAATATAAATGGCAGAATATGTTTAGAAACCATGGTTCCATTTGGACTTTTAGGATGTCTTTTGATGTATGTTATGAATCCATTTATAAGCGGAATTATATCTAACGTACCAAAGAATATATTAAATCCAATTGCAATTGTTTTATTTATTTTGTTTGTTATAGATAATATAGCATCTTATTCAATAATTACTAAGTTACATTTACATACTAATAAAATAGTTATGGATAATACTGAGGAAATAACTAAGAAGGTAAGGGAATATGTTTCAAATCATTCTAAGTTTGGTAAGAGATTAATGAAGTCATATCCTAATTTAAAAGTACTAAATGAAAGATATAAAAGAAAAATTACAAAGTTAAAGAATAAAAAAGACAAGAATTAAGTTTCTTGTTTTTTTGCTGTGGATAAGTTATTTATGTAACACCATATTGGGTATTAATCATAAAATACTTTGAAGGAGTGATAATATGGTTATAGTTGATGCTGGACACGGTGGGACAGATCCAGGCTCTTCAAGTGGGGATATAATAGAAAAAGACTATACTTTAAAGATTGCAAATTATATGTATAATAGATTTAAAGATTTAGGAATACCTACTGTTATAACTAGAACGGAGGATGTTACTTTAAATCCAACTGATAGAATAAATGTAATTACACCAAACATTACTAGTAGTGATGATATAGTTATATCTAATCACTTAAATGCAGGTGGTGGCGAGTTTACTTACCATTACATAATTTGATTGGGTATTAAGACGGATGTATTTAATCGATTAAGTTAGATAGTATAAATTTCAAGAACGATATTAAATACTGTAAAAATAGTGTTTATTTAATGGATAAATGCTTATTTTAGTCATGACTTCTTAAAGTTATTAAAAATTATGTTATAATACCATTATATGAGGTGATGGTTCATGATAATTAGTAGATTAAAAATCAAAAATTATAGAGGATTAGATATAAATATTGATACTATAGAGAAAGTGTCAATAATGATAGGACAAAATGATAGTGGGAAAACAAATATATGTTCAGCAATATTAAAAGTATTAGATTATAATAAAAGAAGAATTCCTTTTGTTGCTTCTGATTCAACAAATTCAAATAAAGAAAATATTGAAATTGAAATAAAACTTTTAGCAAATGATTTATCTAATGAGCAATCTGCGATTGTTGGTAATTATATACATATAGATTCTGATGATAATAAATATATTATTGCAAAGTTAATTTCTGTGTATAATAGTGATACTTTAGAATATGAAGATACATTAATATATGGTGATCCAGATCTAGACCCTAAAGAAATTAAAATAAATTCACAGACACAGTTAGATAAAATTCTTTCTATAGTGTATATTGACCCAGTATATGATATTGAAAATTCAAAAAAAGATTTTTTTAAATTTAAGGAAAGTGATAATAAAGAGAATGGTATATTTTTTAGTGAAAATATTTTAAAAGAAATAACAAACTTAAATAATAGTATACAAGCTGAAGAAATAATAAATGATATTCAAAAAGAAATAAATGAAAAAGGAGAATTCAAAGATTTATTTGAAGATTTGAATTTTAAAGTTGCACCAAGCATAAAAGAGGAAAATATATATAAATCTTTAAATGTAAATGCTTATGACACTAATGACAATGAATTTGGAAGTATTGGTGACGGAAAAAGTAAAATATTTTCTATGATATTAAAATCAAAAATATATAAAAAAGATAAACAAAAAATATATATTATTGAAGAACCGGAAAATCATTTATATGTATTGTTACAAAAAGTATACATTAGTGCATTGCTAAAGATGAATCCAAGTCAACTTATAATTACTACTCATTCGCCATATACAATTGATTTTGAAAAGGTTAATCAAATAATAAAAATTACATATGATAGAACTAATTTTAAAAGAATTGTAAATAGTTTTGATAATATAGATAATGAAGATTTTAAAAAATTTGGTTATTTAATTAATATAGAGGTTGCCGAAATGCTATACTATGATAATGTTCTTTTGATTGAAGGTAATTCCGAAAAATATTTTTACAGTTTATTAATGACAAAAGACAGTAATTTTTTAAAATTGATAAATGAAAAACGGTTTGGAATTTACTCGGTTGATGGTATTGCATTTAAAACAATAAAAATGCTTTTAGAGAAACTAGGTATAAAGGTTTATATTAAGACGGATAACGATATTTTCAAAGTTCCACATGCTGCTGAATATAGATATGCTGGTTTGGAAAGGTGCATTGAGTATTTATCGAAAGAAGCAAAGGAAAATTTAAAAAAAATTTTGGATATAAAAGAATTAAAATTTAGATTTAAAAATAAAGATACTAAATTACAAAACGTTGAAGGCAAGATAGAAGCAATATCTTCGTTATTACTTAAAAATAATATATTATTTTCTAAACATAATGAAGGTTTCGAAAAGGATTTTATTGACTATATAAGAGCAAATCCAAATAATGATATTACTGACGATGCTATTTCTTATTTAAAACAAGCAAAACTTAAAAATTTACATTCATTTATAAATGATTATGATATAGATATAAAAATTTGTAAATCAAATGAAGATTCAATATTAGTGAGTTTTTTGTATGAATAATATTTCAGATGATATAAAGAAAATTTTAGATTTAGAACAAGAGAAAATTATAAACGCCAATGACAAATACATTTTTGTATCAGCCTGTCCTGGATCTGGAAAAACTTATACTATTGTTAAAAAAATAGAGAAAGAATTAAATGATATTGAAAATTATCAAGGAATAATAGCATGTTCATTTACACGAGAAGCATCTGAAGAGTTAAAATCTAGAATAAATGCCAAATTGGATATAGAGAATAGTTTTATAGGAACAATAGATTCGTTTGTTAAAGATATTATATGTATGTTTGTAAATAGGACTTTAATTTTGAACAATTTATTTGAAAAACAAGTTGTTATAGATAAACAAATCATTTTTCCAGAAGCGTACATTAAAATAAATGGTAATTTTATAATAAAAAAGAATGGGAAACCACTTACAATTAATGAATTAACAAAATATTATGATCAAAATCAATCATTAAGGACTATTGGGAAAAAATATTCTTATGATTGGTTGGAAAAGTTAAAGAGCAATCAATATGAAATTTCATTTCCATCCTATTTTTTTGCTACAAAGATTATAAAAATGCAAATTTTTCAAGATTGGTTTAATAGCAAATTTACCACTTTATATGTGGATGAAGCACAGGATTTGAATTTTTTTCAGCATTATTTTTTTAAAGCAATAAAAGAAAACACTAATATAAATATTGTAATGGTTGGTGATGCCAATCAATCAATATATCAGTTTAGAGGTGCACGCCCAGAGTTATTCAAATCATTAGTAAGCTATGGATATAATAAATATAAAATAAGTGTGAGTGTAAGATGTCATCCTAGTATAATTTATTATGCAAATAAAATATATGAAATGGATTTACAAAAGAAATACCAAGGAAATTCACGCGTTAAAATACTTAGTGAGTTAGACATAAAATTTTTAAAAAATCTTAAAGGTTCTAGTTTTATTTTGACAGAAAGTAATAAAACTGCACAAGATACATATGAATCGTATAAAGATGATTATGACATTATTTATACTAAAAAAATAGATTTAGATAATAAAAAGTTTAATGATTATTATGAAAATTCGGATATTATTGATGAATTATTAAAATATTATTTAAATTATAATAATGATTTAGATAAATATAAGTATCCATACGAAAAGATTGAACCGATATTGTTGAATTGTAATATTAAAATAAAACAAAGAGAATTTTCTTTAAGAGATGAAAAAGATTTAAAAAAGTTTTTAATAAATAGTTGTTCAAAATTAGGAATATTGTTATCT
>OGUM01001751.1_pt1 | contig 14376 bp, 13 predicted proteins | sample 1553631 | NCBI WGS metagenome assembly OGUM01 (sample SAMEA2580228, study PRJEB22360) | human gut metagenome | biome: human gut; feature: human-associated habitat; material: faeces | place: Denmark | collected 2008/2010 | reverse complement strand
TAATTTAAATAAGAAATAAGGATTAAAGAGGTTTATATCAGCAAATCCTTCACTACCCATTTCTTGCAAAGACTTATACATCAACAATTTATTTCTAATAGGAGTAATAGGTATGTTTTCAATTAGACTTTGATTTAAAAGAAAATAAAAAGCATATCCTATAACAGGCAAAAAAATCCAAAAAAGAAAAGTTTTAGAACTTAGTTCTTTCTTTCTGAAAAAGAAAAGCATAAAATATAGTAAGCTAGAAAAATGAAATAGACTTGCTAATAGTATTAGCAAAAGATATTTTTTCATTTTCCTTTGAGCTAAATAAGGCACAGCGATAAGAAATAATGCTGTTGCAACTCCAGCTCTAATTTGATTGATGTCTTGCAATAAAGCAATATTAGATATATAAATAATTATCGCTACACAAGGCAAAGAAGAATTATGATATATAGTATGCATTTTATAAGAAACCCCAATAGATGCATAAAAAACAAATAAAATGAAAGTTGGCAAACCTAAAAGCTGTATTAACGAAGATATAAAAATAAAAGTTGGTTCGCTAATAGTCAAATAATTACCTATAGAAGCGACATAAGTAGTATAATCATTATCTACTCCCGGACCTCTCAGCCCAATAGATAAAACTAATACTATTACAAGACAAATAAATTCTTTTTTACTAAGGGTTTCATAAATGCCTTTATTATATATCTTAAAAAAAAGATATAAAAAGACTAGTAATAGAATAATAATTAAATGCATTGATGGAAGATTATGAAAATTTCAACTTAAAATAGAGGATTGCTAATAGCCTCTTTTAACTTCTTATATGCATTATCCCAAGTATACTCTTTTATCAAGTTTAGGCCATTATAAGCTAATTTATATCTTAAATCATCATCTTCAATTAATCGGATAATATTTTCTGCTAATTTATTATAATCACCAACTTTTGCTAATAATGCAGTTTGTCCTTCCTTAGCTACAACTGTATATCCACCTATATCAGTACAAACTATTGCACATCCACACAGCATCGCTTCAGGAGGAGTTAAGCAAAAACCTTCCTTAGAACTAGGACCTAAAAAAATAGAAGAAGAATTATAGATTTCTAGATGTTTTTGCGGAGAAGGAGTTTGGGTATATTCAATCCATTCCGGCAAATCTTTAGGTTTATCAGGAACTCCAAAAAAACGAGCTCTAAATTGTGGATATTTCTTCTTAACTAAATTCAAAGCTTTCAATCCTACATTACATGATTTTAACGGATGATCATGCCAAAGCATAGTAACAGCGTATTTATCTTTTTTCTCTATAGGGATAGTCAAATAAAATTTTTTTTGATCGAAACCATTTTCAATCAAAAAAGACTTTTCATTCAGATTATCCGCTATCTCTTGTAACCACGGTGCAATTACAATTTTATTCATTTGCATCTTCCATGTACTAATAACAAAATCTTTATCCCCATTCCAATCCTCAAAAGATTGTAACAAATAATATTTTTGATTTGAGGGTATCTCATTATATAGATCAACCCAATAAGCTGTAGACCAAGATGTAGCAAATAGATAAGTTGTATTTGGCATTGATGCTTTATTAAGCCTATATCGTAATAAATGATTTATTCTATTATCTGTAACAAACCAACTATCTGGCTTATAAGAACAAAACAATTTATACTTCAGCCACCTAAACCATCTACAAAAATAATATCCATAGCGTATGACCAAATTAGAGACAGGACGAGAAGTTATTCCATATACAATATTTATGTGATATCCATCTTTTGCTAGGCGATTCGCATATTCATAGACAACTTTAAAACCTCCAATAGGTTCTTCACCTGTTCTTGGTAATATGAATGTAATTATTGGGATCATATTTATAAAGTTTAAATGTAACTCCATTAATATAGAGCTTTATAATAAATTTTAAAAGGAAATATAAGAGTATAATAAATCATTTTTGATAAATAATTTTTCTTATTCAATCCGATTTTATCCAACAATAATCTTATATAAAAATCATATCTATTAAAAAAGATAACATCTAATCTTGCATATTTTCTAATATATTTTTTATATACTATATTTTCAGTATTATAAAATCTTTTAAACAAAAAACCTCCATTTTCCTTTCCCATTATAGAAGATTTAGTAACTCTATACTTTGATGTATATTCATCTAAAAAAGCAATAAAGTGTCCTTGTTGAGTAATTTTTAGCCACATAGGCCAATCTTCACACATAGAAATTTGTTCATCAAAACCTCCAACTTTCTCAAAAAGAGTTTTGTGCATAAATACAGTAGAAGCAGCGATCACATTAGACAAGCAAAGCATTAAAAATTGCTTGTATGAATCATTGCATTCTATAAATAAAGCAGGAATGATCAAATCATCTTTTATTAAATTCTTTTCCAAAAACGTATTTTCAAAAACTAACATTTTAGAATGACAAATTAACACTTCCCTATTAAGACAAATAAATTTTATATATTTTTCAATACCATCTACACATAAACAGTCATCTCCAGCAATGCATTTAATCCATTCTCCCTTAGCTTCCCAACATCCTCTATTACAATTTGCTGACACTCCTGTATTACAAGTTGTTGTAATAAGCTTAGTTCTTACAAAATTAGACTTGTTTTTTTCAATCCAATTTTGACATAGAAAAATAGTATCATCACTCGAACAATCATCTGTTACTATTAATTCTATATTTTTATAAGTCTGTGATTTTATACTTTCTAATGTTTCTAAAACATAGTGAGAAGAATTATATGTAATGACAACTATTGATACTAATGGATAAAAATCATTCATAACTTATTATCAGATTACTATTACTTATCTATTAAATCTTATAAAATTCATTCTTTTATTTAAACGAAATAAACAAAACAAGCTACATAATAAAGTAAATAATACCATACATGCATATGAGAATACTGAATTATTTAGAAATGTCGATAAAAATGTCAACAGAATGAAAAATATTAATATTATAAGAAGTCTAAATATAAATGCATTCAATCTTAATTCATACAATCGTTTTGTAATAAAAATATAAACACCTCCCCAAATAAAATAAGTAAGACACAACGAAATTCCCATACCAATAATTCCCCAAATAAAATAACTTACTATACTTATTAATAACAATAACAGATTACTCAGAACCCCCTCAAGCCAGAAGAACGTCTTTTTATCTCCTTTGGAGAAAGATATATATCCTAAAGGAAAAGCAAAAGCTTTAAAAAATAAACCTAGTCCCATCCATCTAACCAAAGGAATTATCCCCATAAATTCATCTGTCAAAAGTATTTTTATAATCAATGGACTTAGTAGAATAAGGATACAACATAATGGAGCCATAAATAGAAGAACTATTTCAATTTCCTGATTAACCAACTCTTTCACCTTGCTATTATCCTGAGATATAGCAGCTAAACGAGGAAAATAATCCAATCCCATTGCGGTAAAAACCATACCAACATATTGATTAGTTATAGAGTTTGCAGCCTGATACATACCCACTTCATTTAATGAACCGCATCTTCCAATATAGGTATTCAATATATAATTTGCCAAAGTACCTAATAAAGCAGCAAACATCAAAGTCATACCCAGCAATAACATTTTCTTTATTAATAAATAATTTTCTTTCCACTTAAACACAATTCTTTCTACAAAAATCCTACGACTTGTATTTCTATAAAAAAGGAAGTTAACTAACGAAAGAGCAATCATAGCTGGAACTATAGCATCATATCCCATCCAATAATACAAAGGAACACCCACAAAAAGTCCCGTGAAGGCTCCTACAATAGAAGCATAAGCCAACTTCTTTATTGCCCTATATCCTTGAAGTATTGATAACTCCCCATTAGACATTGTTGTAAAAAAGATAGCTATTGATAACATGATAAAATACCAACGATAGTCATCATTACCAAAAGTAATATTACTTAAAAATCGACTAAATAAAATAGTAAATAATGCCCCTATTATTGCCGTTATTCTTAACAAAGTTCGAGCTATTGAAATCACAAGTAGCAACTTTGCTTTCTCACCAACCTCCTTGGCATTTGAGATTTCTTTAATTATAGACAAATTCAATCCCAAAGAACTAAATTGCTGAATTGTATTCATTGAAGCGGTCATCAATGAGGATATCCCCATCCCCTCTGGACCTAAAAATAAAGCAACAAACTTTCCTCTTATAAGATTCACTATAATTGTAAAAGCTTGAGTACCACCAAATATGGCAGCACCTTTAACTATAGACTTATATGCATTTATAGGCATCATACAAATGATTAAATAAAGAATATATCTATCGAAAGATTTTTTTTACACATTCTTTTAATGCTATAAAAAACAGTAACAAATGATAATTTGTACCTACTAACAAATATGTCCATAGACTTACACAATATCTTAGTTCTCCCCATCTTAGACTATTCCAGGCTGCATTTATATTATTCCTAATAATTGTTCGCTCATTTTGTGGGATTTTAAAATAATTATTCACATATAATATACTACACCATAAAATTCCATTCCATACTTGTTTTTCCATCTTCCTAGATTCTTTTGTGTTTCTACCAAATTCCTCTACAATGATATCTCTCAATTGAGCATTGATAATAAGAATATGAAAATGTTTTGTAGAAAATGTGTGAGTTATTGAGGCCTGATTATCTCTAAAAAAATAGTTTACATTACAAAATGAAACTAGTCTAGAACACAATAACAATTTTCTAGTTAACAATTCATCAGTATTCATACCTATGAAATGCTCTTCATATTTATTCCAAGCCTCATTATAAATAGAACGCCTTACTAAAGCACCATTCGCACCTATTGACCAGTTACCTATAGTTTCCATACAAGCCTCTTTACCTGTAATAACCTTAGACATATCAAAATTCACTTGTGGACATATAAATCTACCATTTTGTTCTCCCTCTTCACTTACTGATATCATTCTTTGTAAAACAATATCACACCCTGTGTCTATTGCCCGATTATACAATAATTCTAGATTCTTGGTATCAAGATAATCATCTGCATCTAAATTAACAACCCAATTAGAAGATGACATTTCTATTGCTTTTTTTCTAGGAAGATAAGCAGAACCCGTATTTCTATCTAATCTAAACAATTTTATACGTGTATCTTGCAAAACATATTGACTAACGATTTTATAAGTAGTATCGGTAGAGCAATCATCTACAATTATCAACTCCCAGTCGCTAAATGTTTGATTAATAACACTCTCTATGGCGACACTAATATATTTTTCTGCATTGTATGCAGGCATAACTACAGAAATTAAAGCCATACTAATATTTCCAATTATTCAATAAATCTACAACCTCTTTTATCTCATCCATAGTCATTACAGGACTCATTGGCAAACTTAACTCTTCATTATGTATCTGCTCAGTGATAGGAAATGAAAGATCATTCCATTCTTTATAACATTCTTGTTTGTGTGGAGGAATGGGATAATGAATAATTGTTTGAATTCCATTATCTGCTAGATATTTCTGTAACTCATCTCTGGATTTACATCGTATCGTAAATATATGAAACACATGAGCATCCCAATCCTTCACTACCGGAACTGTTATTAATGAATTCTTTATATTCTCAATATAATATTTAGCAACTGCTTTACGCAATATTACATCCTCATCCAAATGTTTCAACTTCACATCTAAAACAGCAGCTTGAATTTCATCCAAACGACTATTACGACCAATATATTTAAATACATATTTACGAGTAGAACCATAATTGGCAACAGCGCGAATAATTGTCGCTAATTCTTCATCATTGGTTGTAACTGCACCCGCATCTCCAAAAGCTCCTAAATTCTTTCCCGGATAAAAGCTATGACCTGCCGCATCTCCAAGTGAACCAGTCTTTTGACCATTGTACTTACATCCATGAGCTTGTGCATTATCTTCAATTAGCTTCAAATTATATCTCTTACAAAGATCTCCTATTTTTTCAGTATACGCACATTGTCCATATAAATGCACTATTAAAATAGCCTTAGTGCGTTCTGTTATAACTGCTTCTATTTTATTTTCATCTATCTGATAAGTGGTAATATCCGGCTCTACTAATACTGGTTTCAGTCCATTTTCCGAAATTGCTAAAATCGATGCTATATAAGTATTAGCCGGTACAATTACTTCATCACCCGGTTTCATTATACCCATTTCTATATAAGCCCGAAATATCCAAATTAATGCATCCAATCCATTTGCACACCCTATTGTATATTTAGTACCTATATATGCAGAATAGTTTGCTTCAAACCGCTCATTCTCTGAACCTTGCAAATACCATCCAGAGTCTACAACACGATTCACTGCTTCATGTATTTCATCAGCATATTTAGCTGTTATCTTTTGTAAATCTAAGAATTTTATCATAATAAATCTAGTATATGTGTATTTCCTTCTTTATCTTTATAATTAATATCCAGTAAAACACCCTCTTTGGTTACATATCCTTGGTGTTTTGCCGGATTTCCAAACCACACTGTGTAAGGAGGTATATCTTTTGTTATCACACTTCCTGCTCCTATAAAAGCATATTCCCCTATAGAATGCCCCGCTATAATTGTACTATTGGCACCGATAGAAGCACCTTTTTTGATTATTGTCCGAGCAAATGATTGAGGATAAACTTTTGACCGTGGAACTAAATCATTGGTAAAAGTTACATTAGGACCAATGAAGACATTATCTTCAATCTCAACACCATCCCATATTTGCACACCTGACTTGACTGTTACATTATTTCCAATTATAACATCATTCTCAATCAACACATTAGCACAAATATTACAGTTATCCCCAATTCTGGCTTGAGGAAACACAACACAAAATTGCCATATATTTGTCTCATTACCAATATTCTGAGACATTACATCTGATAGAGGATGGATTCTTGCCATTAATCTTTTTTGTATCTTATAAATTTATCATAATCTCTAATATAATCGTTCTCATCATATTTATGTGAAGCTAAAACCAAACATACCGACCCTGACGAAAAATCATCTAATGTTCTCCAGATTCCCGGAACAATATACAAGCCTTGATATGGACGATTCAATAAAAAAGTTCGTTTAACATTACCATCATCCAATGTTACTGTAAAACTTCCACTAGCAGCAATAATGAGTTGGCTAAGTTCTTTATGAGCATGTCCTCCACGACTTTCACCCCCCGGCACATCATAAAGATAATATGTACGTTTTACTTCAAAAGGAACTGTTTTTCCATTTTCAACCACTGTTATATTCCCTTTCTCATGATGATGTTTATCCAACTCAATCATCGTACAATCATAGACACTACTTTGCTTCATTTCTTCATGCTCTTAAATTGTTCATAATCATATATATAATCAGAAGGAGTATATGGAGTGGATGATAATACAAGAGCCAAAGAATTCGTTGAAAAATTATCCATACACCGCCACAAGCCCTTGGGAACATATAATCCATAGTACGACCGATTCAATGAGAAAATCTTTTGCTCTACCCCATCATCCAGCATCACATCAAAACTACCGGATAGAGCTACAATAAACTCCTGATTTTCTTTATATGCATGTCCTCCTCTGGCTTCTCCCCCAGGTACATCGTAAATCCAATAAGCACGTTCTATTTTAAAAGGAATATGGTTATTTTCTTCTATAAAAGACAAATTACCTCTTCTATCCAAGAACTTTGGAAGATTTATAATATGTGCATCCATCATATAATTAATCAGTTGTTACATTATTAATAGCTTTCTTTCTCTCAATCACTTTATCCATATACATATGCATCCCTGTCCAGGCTGCTACATCCACAATAAATAACAGTGTATTATCAATATAGCTAACTAAGAGGATATTACTTAAACTAAACAAAAAAGAAATGAACAAAATAGTTATCATCGCTTTTCTGACAGTAAATCCCATGGCAAGAAATTTATGATGAATATGCGTTTTGTCCGGCAAAAAAGGACTTTTACCATTACGCACTCTGCGGATGACAACGCGAATTACATCCAGACATGGAACCAGTAATACGCTGAATGCAACCAATATGGCACCATTATAATTGAAATTCATCATTACATATTGGTTCATTGTATATTTAATTGTCAGAAAACTGAGAATAAAACCTAAAGTCAAACTGCCGGTATCTCCCATGAATATCTTTTTGCCACGCTCTGCCTGACCAAATACATTGTAATAAAAGAAAGGAAGTAACACACCGATAGTAGTAAAGGCTAAAAGGCTGTATAGCCAAAGTCCATTATATATAAATAAATTACCATATACAAACAGGGCGACAATGCTAAGCCCGGAAGCCAAACCGTCTATACCATCAATTAAATTGATGGCGTTTGTAATAAATACAACTAGCAAAATAGACAAGGGTACTCCGATGTATACAGAAATGGAATAAATACCAAACATCCCATAAAAATCATTCACATATAAACCTGCCAATGGGAACATAGCTGCCGCAAAAATCTGTACCAGAAACTTCTGACGCCAGCGTACTCCTACTAAATCATCGGCAATACCGACAATGAAAAGCAGGGTCAAACCGCTACACAACAATAAAAGTTCCGGAAATTGAGTGGTACCATCCATCCAGAAAAACCATCCCGCCTTCTTGCATAATGCTACAAAAAATGTAACAGCAAAAAGTATGGTGGGGAAAAAGCAAACTCCGCCCAAGCGCGAAATGGGACGTCTATGAACCTTTCTTCCATCAGGAAGATCAAACAATCCTTTCCTTCTCGAAATGATGATAATATTGGGAATAATAATACGTGCCAAACTGATAGCCAGCACGAAGCCTATTAAGATAATTATCAAATGATCCATCATAATTCAAATTATAAAACCAAAGAATAAGTATTCTCACTACGAGATAAATCATAATTCAAGCGACAGATATGATAATACCTACCATTACCCCATCTTTGCGAAATTACGTCCATTCTTTTAGTTTTTGTGTCTAGTTATTAAGTCTTTCTATATATCCTATGGGCATCTCTACACAAGCAAATCCCAATGCTGCAATGCGAACGGCAACCTTGGTTTTCCCGTCTACAGTAACCAACTCTCCTTGTAGCCCCGATAAAGGTCCTTTTATTACCCGCACTTTTTCACCGGGTATCAAAGAAGGATCGTTGAGTGAAATGGCACTGTCCGAATAATCGAGCATAAACCGAAATCGCTCCATTTGTTCATCGGGTATGACCAACGGCACACTTTCGCCACGATTCACCATATACCGATTCACCGAATATAATTCAAGCACTTTCTTCCGTTCCAAAGCATCTACATGAACAAATACAATCATAGGAATCAATACCCTGGATATTTTTTTCCGGCGGTCACTCCATTGATGAATTTCTTCTTGTATCGGAAGAAAATTTTCAATTCCCATAGTGTTTAGGCGAGCACTTGTTTTCTTCTCGTGATAAAGGCGAACGTACACAGCCAACCACTGCTTTGGGTAGGCTTCGCCGTTACCTGTCACAATAGCAGGTAAATCAAGCGCTTCTTTTTCTGAATTCATAAAACTCATTATTAGCATTTTAGTACATATCTATTATCATAAATTTAACAATAGACACATCCATTATACTAAGACAATGCAAATATAGCGTAATACTGCGTAATAAAACAGTTTTTTTTAATTATTTATCCTATTTTTTCCGCATATCAGCAATCATATTCAAAAAAATATTTTGCAAATGAATTAACATTATCTATGTTAGATAGATACTTATGTTTAACAGAATTAAATGTAAATTGTTTCGGCTGTATCCTATTATCACTACTACCCCTCCGGATTATATCAAAAAGAAGACCGGCTAACTTATTTCAAGTTAATCGGCCTTCTGCTATTTTTTTAAGATAAATACCATTGATACATCTTATGCACCCCTTCCTCAATATCAATCCGATGGTGCCACCCCAATGCGTGCAGTTTACTCACATCAGTCAGTTTTCTCATGGTACCATCCGGCTTGGTCGAATCAAAAATCACCTTGCCCTGATACTTCGTTTCCTTCACTATCAAATCGGCCAGGGCAGCAATGGTGATTTCTTTGCCTGTGCCAATATTGATATGGCAGTTCCGAACATCCTTTGTGCCTTTCTGATAAGTATCTTCAAAATTGACATGTTCCATTATGTAGACACTGGCATCCGCCATTTCCTCACTCCACAAAAATTCGCGAAGCGGTTTACCGGTTCCCCACAACACGACCGATGGTCCGGTGATACCGTATTTATGTAAAACAGACAGTATTTCACCCTCGCTTGCAGTTCCATCTACGCCCTCTACCGGTCGAAGACTCAGGTCTTTACGTATGGCTCCCCAATCAGACTCATTCAAACATTTAGCCAAATGAATTTTACGAATCATAGCAGGCAGAACATGGCTGTTTTCAAGATGGAAGTTGTCATTCGGTCCATACAAATTGGTAGGCATCACTGCGATATAATTTGTTCCATATTGAAGATTAAAACTTTCACACATTTTCAATCCGGCTATCTTGGCTATGGCGTATGGCTCATTAGTATATTCCAACGGAGAAGTCAGCAACGCATTTTCTTTCATGGGTTGTTCTGCATCGCGGGGATAAATACAGGTACTACCCAAGAAGAGCAATTTCTTCACTCCGTGACGAAAACTCTCTCCTATCACATTCTGCTGAATCTGCAGATTCTGATAGATAAAATCAGCCCGATATAGGCTGTTCGCCATAATGCCTCCCACATGAGCTGCTGCCAAAATAACATATTCTGGCTGTTCTCTGTCAAAAAAGGTTTTTACAGCAACTCCATCAAGCAAATCCAATTCTTTATGAGAACAACCTACTAAGTTAGTATATCCTTTCTTCTGTAAATTATTCCATATAGCGGAACCCACCAATCCATGATGGCCTGCCACATATATCTTGGCCGTTTTCTCCATTATTTCCCGATTTGCTCCTTCAAATACAATTTTTTCACAAATTTCATGTCATGCTGCACCATAATCTTCACCAGCTCCGGAAAAGAAGTTTTACGTGGATTCCAGCCCAGCATTGTTTTCGCTTTGGTGGGGTCGCCCAACAACTGCTCTACTTCGGCCGGACGGAAATACTTGGGATCAACAGCCACCAATTCTCTGCCTGTGTTCACATCGATTCCTTTTTCTTCCACCCCTTTTCCTTCCCAACGCAGTTCTATACCGACTTCCTTAAATGCCAATGTACAGAATTCACGCACCGTATGGTACTCTCCGGTTGCTATCACAAAATCTTCCGGTGTCTCATGCTGAAGAATCAGCCACATACATTCCACATAATCTTTGGCATATCCCCAGTCGCGCAAGGAATCGAGATTTCCCAAATACAATTTATCCTGAAAGCCTTGAGCAATACGAGAGGCTGCCAATGTTATTTTACGTGTCACGAAATTCTCTCCGCGACGTTCGCTTTCATGGTTAAACAAGATGCCGTTCACGGCAAACATTCCGTAGCTTTCACGATAGTTCTTTGTAATCCAAAAACCATACTGTTTGGCAACTCCGTATGGAGAACGCGGATAAAACGGAGTTGTTTCTTTTTGAGGCACCTCCTGCACCAGTCCGAACAATTCGGAAGTAGAAGCCTGATAAATTTTGGTCTTTTTTTCCAGCCCCAAGATACGAACTGCTTCCAGCATACGCAATGTGCCTATCGCATCAGCTTCAGCAGTATATTCGGGAACATCAAAACTTACTTTTACATGGCTTTGCGCTGCCAGATTATATATCTCATCCGGTCGGACAGCCTGAATGATTCGAATTAAAGAACTGCTGTCCGTCATATCTCCCCAATGTAAATTTATCAGACGGCTCTTCTTCATATCTCGCACCCACTCATCAAGATAAAGATGCTCAATACGCCCTGTGTTAAACGAAGAAGAACGGCGCAAAATACCGTGTACCTCATAGCCTTTGTCAATCAAAAACTCTGCCAGGAATGAGCCGTCCTGCCCTGTAATACCTGAAATCAATGCTACCTTTTTCATGCTTATAAAAATTTATTTAGTTTCTTTTCTCTAAAAAGAATAATTTAGTCATTCAGCTGAAAATTCCTTAATACGCTGTTCCTCACTCAGTCTGCAAATAAGAAGTGTGTCGTCTTTTTCCGCTACGATATATCCGTCAAGCCCTTGCACCACCACCTTTTTCTCCTGCGTGGTATGGATAACACAATTCCGTGTCTCATATAATTTTATATTTTGCCCTATCTGTGTATTATTATGAGCATCTTTAGGCAAATTTCCATGTAAGGATCCCCATGTGCCTAAATCACTCCATCCAAAGTCGGAAGGGAAAACAAATATCTCATCCGCCTTTTCCATAATGGCATAATCGACAGAAATGTTTTCACACAGCGGAAAATTTTGATTAATCATTTCCTGTTCCTGTTCCGTATAATAGTAAGGAAGTAATCTTTCGAAAATTTTCGAAATGGCCGGTTGATACACCCGCAATGCGTTTACAACCGTACTCACATTCCATACAAAAATACCGGCATTCCAAAAGAAATTATTTTTCTTGATATATCTCTCAGCTGTCTCCAAATCGGGCTTTTCTTTAAACGAATACACTCGATACACTTCTTTGTTGGAAGTGGAAGGTATAGTTAAATCTGCCTCTATATATCCATATCCTGTTTCGGGACGGGTGGGTTTCATACCCAAAGTCATAATTGCATCCGAATCGGCAGTGAACTTCATAGCAGCGTCTATCACCCGTTGAAATTCGGTTACATCCATCACAATATGGTCACTGGGTGTCACCACCATGTTGGCTTTGGGATTACGCGCCTTTATTTTCCAGCTCACATAAGCAATGCAGGGAGCCGTATTGCGACGGCAGGGCTCACGCAAAATATGGTCATCTGCTATTTCAGGCAATTGTTCCTTTACCGTTTCTGCATACTTCTCTGAAGTAACCACCCAAACATTTTCAGGCGGACAAATACCTTTAAAACGCTCTGCCGTTAATTGAATTAATGTACGTCCACAACCTAATACATCTATAAATTGTTTAGGATAATCGGGGGTGCTCATCGGCCAAAATCGGCTGCCTACGCCTCCTGCCATAATAACGAGGTGATTATTCTTAATATTCATACACTTTCATTTTACATTGTATAAATGCAAAGATAACCATTATTTTCAGAAAAAGACATTGTATATTAATTTATATACTCTATATTTGCATGAAATCAACAAATTTCTGTCTACGGACAATTATAAAATTTACCATAATGAAAGGAATTGTATTGGCCGGCGGTTCAGGCACACGCCTTTACCCCATAACGAAAGGAGTTTCCAAACAACTGCTCCCTGTATTTGACAAACCGATGATATATTATCCCATATCTGTGTTAATGTTGGCAGGCATCAGGGAGATATTAATCATCTCAACCCCGTATGACTTACCTAGCTTTCAACGGTTATTAGGTGACGGAAGTGATTTTGGAGTTCGTTTCGAATATGCAGAACAACCATCTCCCGACGGTTTGGCACAAGCTTTTATCATCGGTGAAAAATTTATCGGGGATGATTCAGTATGCCTTGTTTTGGGAGATAACATATTCCATGGAAACGGACTTTCTGCTTTACTGAGAGAAGCTGTACACTCAGCCGAATGTGATAACAAAGCAACAGTATTCGGATATTGGGTAAGTGACCCTGAAAGATATGGAGTAGCAGAGTTTGATAAAGAAGGAAACTGCCTGTCCATTGAGGAAAAACCGGCTCAACCCAAATCCAATTATGCCGTGGTAGGGCTGTATTTCTACCCCAATAAGGTCGTAACAATTGCCAAAAACATCAAGCCATCGGCACGCGGAGAGTTGGAAATCACAACCGTAAATCAATGCTTTTTGCAGGAGAAAGAGTTAAAAGTACAAACACTGGGACGTGGATTTGCATGGCTGGATACAGGAAATCATGATTCTCTGCTTGATGCAGCAGATTTTGTTGCAGCATTCCAGAAACGTCAGGGACTGTACATTTCCTGCATCGAAGAGATTGCATACAAACGTGGATTTATTACAAAGGAGCAGCTTGTTGAACTGGCACAGCCTCTTCTTAAGACTGCTTATGGAAAATATCTGATTGAAATAGCGGAGGGATTATAAAATGGGAAAAATTACAGTAGAGACATGTCATATTGAAGGCCTGAAAGTGATCACACCGGCAGTATTCGGTGATGAACGCGGATATTTTATGGAAACATATAACTACAACGATTACAAAGCAGCCGGAATCGATATGGAATTCGT
>OGUM01001724.1_pt1 | contig 14679 bp, 13 predicted proteins | sample 1553631 | NCBI WGS metagenome assembly OGUM01 (sample SAMEA2580228, study PRJEB22360) | human gut metagenome | biome: human gut; feature: human-associated habitat; material: faeces | place: Denmark | collected 2008/2010 | reverse complement strand
GTTAGCCTTGCGTTTCGCCTTTATCTTCGAGCAGGGTGACGGTGACGGTGAATTCCTCACTCAAACCGGGCACCATCTCGGCAAGGGTATAGTGATTCATACATCCTCCTCATGAGCTGTGAAGCTGCGAAAAAAAGGCGGCACCGGCCGCCTAAAATATTTTTTTGAGGTGTGCACCTGCTTGTAGGGGCGGGCATTGCTCACCCGTGGGCTGCAAAACAGGATGTGAATTACACCATCCGTGCAACCAGATCCAGCAGATCACCGACGTCCTTCAACCCGCGCACGTCAGAGAGCTTGAACTTGATGTTGAACTTCTTCTCGATAGCGGTCAGCAGGTTGATCTGCTCCAGGCTGTCCCAATCCTCAATGTCATCAGCGCAGGTGGCGCGGGTGATTTCCAGGGTATCATCGTCAAAATTATCGCGGAAAATTTCCTGTACAGCTTCCAGAATTGCCTGTTCGGTCATAGTTAGAACACTCCTTACAAAAATAAACACATTATATAATGACAGCAATCATTCAAGATGGCGGCTTGCCGCAGGGGACACTACCACATCTTATTAAATAGAAGTGTACCATAAAATGCCCGGCAACACAAGCGCAGACAGGGTAAAAGGGGGCTACAGGCCGTAATCTTCCAGTTTTTGCTGCAATTCGGCTTCGGTATAAATGCTCACGCCCTGCTGCAATGCCAGGCAGTCCGGCTCCGGCAGCAGGCGGGTGTATACATCGTACTGCGCCAGGGGACCGGTGCCGTCCGGGGTATACAGGGCCAGCCGCCCGGCGTTATCTTTTAACAAGTATTGCGCCTGCGGCTGTTGTTTTTGCACCGGAACAAAAAACACTGTTACGGCTGCGGCAATGCACAGCAGCGCCAGCATGGCCAGCCCCAGCAGGTAGCGGCGATAGCCCCGCGGCAGTTGGTAACGCATGGGCAAAAACCTCCCTCTATTTTGTAGTATTCGCAAATTTCACAAATCAAATAGTACGCTCCTGCAAGCAGTATGCCCGGTTTGGCGGCACCCAAACCGTAAAAAAGTGAAAATTGTCTGCCTGCTACTGTACTTTTGGCAATACTTTGTGATATAATTCATTCTATGGCTTTATGCCCATCTGCGTGACCGCGCTGTGCGGCCGCGTATCAGTGCAGGCGCAGGCAGGCTTCGCGCCTGCCGCAATTATCCCAAAGGAGGCGGTCCCCATAGACCCCAAACAGGAACGGCACATTTCCATGCAAAGTGCAAAAAGCCCGGAAACAGCCGCAACTTCCGCCCAAAAGAAAAACGGAAAAAAGAAAAAAAATAAGCCGCGCCGCAGTATATTCGGCACCATCATGCGGTTCATTGGCTGCCTGCTGTGCGTTTGCGTCATGGCGGCCAGCGCCGGTGCGGTGCTGCTTTCGCTGTATGTGGTGCAGGTGACCGAGGACCCGGATGGCAAGCTGGACCTGGATGAGCAGAAGCTCAAACAGACCTCCATTGTGTATGACCGCGACGGCAACGAGGTGAACACCTTTGCTGGCGAAAATAACCGCATCTGGCGCGATATTTCGGCCATGCCGGAAAACCTGCAGAACGCGGTCATCGCCGTTGAGGATAAGGATTTTCGCAGCGAGCCCGGCATCAACGTCAAGCGCACCATTGCCGCTGCCCTGAACGAGTTTACCGGAAACGCGCTGCTTGGCTCCAAGCAGGGCGCTTCCACGCTGGAGCAGCAGCTGGTCAAAAACCTGACCGGTGATAGTGAACAGGACATTCTGCGTAAGGTGCGCGAGATTTTCCGCGCGTTGGGCCTTTGCAACCGCTACAGCAAGGAAACCATCCTGGAAGCTTACCTCAATACCATCCCGCTGACCGGCACCATCTATGGCATGGAAGCCGGCGCGCAGGAGTATTTTGGCAAGAGCGTGGAGGAATTGAGCCTGGCCGAATGCGCCGAGCTGGCTTCCATCACCAAGAATCCCAAGAGCTTTAACCCGGCTACCAACCCGGAAAATCTGCTCAAGCGCCGCAACCATGTTCTGGCTTTGATGCGCAACCAGGGATATATTACCGATGAAGAGTGCACTGCTGCACAGGCGGAACCCATCACCCTGGCCGAGAGCAAATCGGCCACCGAAAAGGTCACCCGTACTTCCCGCAACTCTTATTTTGACGACGCTTTGTTTGCGGATGTCACCCAGGCAATCATGGAGCAGGAAAGCTGCACCCGTGCCGAAGCACAGGATAAGATCTTCTCCGATGGCCTGCGCATCTACTCTACCCTGGACCAGAAAGCACAGTCTGCCATGGAGCAGGTCATGCTGAACGAGGACACCGGCGACGGTGAGCTCTTCCCGGCCCTGTGGCACGAGGAAGAGGTTTCTTCCAGTATTCCGGCGGACAGCGAGATTACCTATGACGAGAGCGGCCTGCCGCTGAACCCGGACGGCTCTTCTGTGTTCACGGACGATGATGTGCCGGTCTATGCCGATAAGGAAAACACCACCCTGAAAACCAGCCAGGATGACAACGGCAACCTGATCTTCTATGAAAGCGTGCGCACCCAGGCGGCTATGGCGTCCATCAGCATGGAGGATGGCCACCGCGGCGAGATCGTTGCCTTGGTTGGCGGCCTAGGCGAAAAGAAAGTAGACCGCGGCACCAACCGCGCCACGCTGCCCCACCAGACCGGTTCCACCATGAAACCCATTGCTGCTTATTGCCTGGCAGTGGACAGCAAGATCATCAACTATTCTTCGCCCATGGCGGATACGCCGTATTACCTCAAGAGCGACCATCAGGTGCTGGATACCGACCGCTGCCTGAAGCTTGGCCTTTCTACTGACAAGTATAATGCAGTCAACCAGTCCCGCGATGATGTGTGGCGCGACTGGCCCACCAACTATGGCGGTGCAGGCGGCGATGGTGCCACCATGCTGGTGTATGATGCACTGCGCCGCTCTTACAACACTATTGCGGTCTGGATCGGTTCCTATGTCGGTGCGGAAGAGCTGTTCAGCTTTGCGCATGATACCCTCAACTGCACCTATCTGGATCCCGAACATGACGTTGACCTGGCGCCTCTGGTGCTGGGCTCCCAGAGCCAGGGCCTGACGGTTGTGGAGCTGGCTGGCGCTTACTCCATTTTCAATGACGGCAAGTTTACCACCCCGCACTACTGGACCGAGATCTATGACTCGGACGGCAACCTGTACCTGGATAACAGCAAGCGCGTTACCACCGTGCAGGCCATTGACCCTGCAGCCGCTACCATCATGAACCGTCTGCTGAGCAACGTGTGGAAAAAGCCCGGTACGGCAAACGGCATGAAGCCGGAAACCGAGGGCATTGATACCATCGGCAAGACAGGTACGACCAGCGACTTTAAGGACTATACCTTCGCCGGTGTTTCCCCATACTATTCCACCGCTGTGTGGTGGGGCTATGATAAGCCTTACAGCATGTGGGGTGTGGATGGCACCCTGGGCAACAACGGTAAACCGACCCAGCGCGCCTTTAAGCGGTATATGGAAGCTGCCCAGGCCGATAAGCCTGCCAAGGACTTCTATTATGATGACTCCGTTGTGCAGAAGCAGTTCAGCACCTCCACCGGTGCGATCGTATCCGGCGGCGGTGAGACCGGCTACTATACCGAGGACAACCTGCCGGATGACAGCTACGCCACCCTGACCGACCCCAGCGTGAACACGCTGGACCCGGCGGCAGGCTGATCGCGTAAAGTTCCAATAGTCTGAAAATTCAATAAGCCAGATCGGGCACAGCAGTTTACAAAGCTGCTGTGCCCGTTTGTTGTATTGGAATGGAGGACATGCTATAATGGCAGCAGCGAGAACCATGCGGGTGAGGAGAAAATGCACGGCCTTTTTGCGGCCTTAATAAGGCGGGCAGAAGCGTATCAAATGCACGTGCACGAATGAAAGACATACTTCCACCGCATAAAAACAGATAAAAGCACGGGAAGATTCCACCGCACCAACAGGCCAGTTGTGCATCATGCTCAAATACACAACATTTTTTCTAAAATGCTTGCAAGCCGCGCACACTTGTGGTATGATTATCCCCGTTGTGAATACACATGTACATAGGAGGGAAACAACATGGGCGAGCGACGTTTTTTGTTGGTAGATAGCTCCGCTTTGCCGGATGTGTTCCTTAAGGTACTGCAGGCCAAGGAGCTTCTGGCTTCCGGCAGCGTGAGCAATATTTCCACGGCAGCGCGTCAGGCGGGCATTTCCCGCAGTGCGTTCTATAAATACAAGGACTATGTGTTTGACGCCGAAACCGGCCGCGAGGCCATTACCGTGATCGCCACCCTGCTGGATAAAACCGGCGCTTTGCAAAGCCTGCTTTCTGGTATTTCGGCAGCGGGTGCATCGGTTGTTACCATCACCCAGTCCCGGCCGGAAAATGGTACCGCGCAGGTGGAAGTTACCGTGCGCACCGGAACCATGCAGATGACCGTTGAGGAAATGCTAACCCGGCTGGCCCGTCAGTCGTTTGTGGTGGAAGTGCACCGCGGAACCTGAAAGTGAACACACGCCGCCAAGGCGCACAGAACGGAATACCGGATGCGGGCAGCCGCATAAGGAACAAGGGGAGTATAGTATGGCTAAAATTGCAATCATGGGATTCGGCACCGTCGGCAGTGGTGTGCTGGAAGTCTGCCGCCGCAACGCCGCATCCATTGCCCGCCGCGCGGGTGAGCCGGTGGAGGTCAAGTACATCCTGGATGTGCGTGATTTTTCTGATTCTCCGGACGCAGCGCTGTTTGTGAAAGATATCAATGTGATCCTGAACGATCCGGAAGTCAAGGTTGTTGTGGAAACCATCGGCGGCACCCGCTTTGCTTATCCGTATGTGCGCCAGTGCCTGGAAAGCGGCCGCAGCGTGTGTACCTCCAACAAGGAGATGGTTGCCACCTATGGCGCAGAGCTGCTGGCTCTTGCACGGGAGCATAAAGCAGCGTTCCTGTTTGAAGCCAGCGTGGGTGGCGGTACCCCCATCATTACTCCCATGCACCAGTGCCTTGCCGCAAACCAGATCAGCCAGATTCAGGGCATTGTGAACGGAACCACCAACTTTATGCTGACCAAGATGAAGCGCGAAAACATGGGCTTTGATGCCGCACTGAAAATTGCCCAGCAGCTGGGCTATGCCGAAACCAAGGATCCCGGCGACGATGTGGATGGCCGTGATGCCTGCCGCAAGATCGCCATCCTGAGCAGCCTGGCCTGCGGGCATCATGTTTACCCGGATAACATCCCCGCCCGCGGCATCCGCGATGTGACCGTGGAGGATGTAAAAGCTGCCGAGCAGCTGGACTGCGCCATCAAGCTGATCGCCTGGTACCATGAGAACCCTGAAGGCGCAGCCGATGCGTTCAGCGCCGGTGTGGAGCCGATGCTGGTGCCGGAGTCCAACCAGCTGGCGGGCGTGAACGATGTGTTTAACGCTGTGCTGATGCAGGGTGATATGCTGGGCGATGTTGTGTTCTATGGCAAGGGCGCCGGCAAGCTGCCCACCGCCAGCGCCGTTGTGGCCGATGTGATCGATGCCCTGAAGGACGGCAGCAAGATCCATGACAGTCTGTTCTGGAAGCCCGCCGAAAAGCTGGATCACCAGTTGATGGATACCGCCAAGTATTCTTATTACATCCGCACCGCGGGCGTGCCCGCCGCCGCGCTGCCCAATGTGGCTGGTCCCGGCAAGCTGGTGTTTGACTATGGCGATTCTGCCGCGTACCTGATCGAAGCTGCCACGGCTGCGGACTTGGAGGCTGTGGCAGCCAAGCTAGAAGTTCTGGGCGGCCGCCTGGCGCTTGTGCTGAAAAAGCTGCCGGAATAAGCCCCGGCAGGGAAGGGAGCACATAACATGATTACCGTAACTGTACCGGCAACCAGCGCCAATGTCGGCGCCGGGTTTGACAGTCTTGGCCTTGCGCTTTCCATGCACAACGTGTTTACCTTTGAGGAATGTGATCGCATCCGCATTTCTTCGGTGGATGGCACCCATGTGCCGACCGGGGCAAACAACCTGGTCTACCGCAGCGCCCGCGCTGTGTATGACCAGCTGGGCATTCCGCTGCGCGGCCTGCGCATTACCCAGCGCAATGATATTCCCATGGCGCGCGGCCTGGGTTCCAGCTCTGCCTGCATTGTGGCGGGCATTTTGGGTGCCAACGCTTTGCTGGGCAACAAGCTGACCAGCCGCCAGATGCTGACCCTTGCCACCTCCATTGAGGGCCACCCCGATAACGTGGCCCCCGCCATGCTGGGCGGCTTTGTTACCAGTGTGTATGACGAAGGCCAGGTTTACAGCGTAAAAAAGAACATCGATGAACAGCTGGCATTTGCCGCTTTTGTACCGGATTTCCGCCTGCTGACCTCCAAGGCGCGCGCCGCGCTGCCGGATATGGTCAGCCATAAGGACGCCGTGTATAATCTGTCCCGCGCCGCGCTGGCTACCGCCGCGTTCTGCGATGGCGATTACAGCCTGCTTGGCGTGGCAACCAAGGATTCCCTGCACCAGAAATACCGCCTGCCCCTGATCGACGGCGGGGACGAAATGTTTGAACTGGCGCAGGACCTGGGCGCGCTGGCTGTTTATATTTCTGGCGCGGGTCCCACCATTATGGCGGTTGTCCCGCGTGACGATCAGGAATTCTTTGCCCGCGCGCAGGAAGCCCTGCCGCAGAGCGAAAAGCTAAAGCATTTTACCGTTTACCGCCTGCTGCCCGATAACACAGGCGCAACGGTGGAATAAGGGAACAGGGAGGAAGAGGTCTTTATGGGTCTTATCGTACAAAAGTTCGGCGGTACCTCGGTCAAGGATCGTGACCGCATCTTTAATGTTGCGCGCATTGTGGCCAACACCCGCAACCAGGGCAACGATGTTGTTGTTGTTGTTTCTGCCCAGGGGGATACCACCGATGACTTGATTACCAAAGCGGCCGAGATCACCAGTGATCCGTCCCACCGCGAAATGGATATGCTGCTGGCCACCGGCGAGCAGATTTCCATCTCGCTGCTGGCCATGGCGCTGCAGGAAATCGGTGTTCCGTCCGTCAGCCTGACCGGCTGGCAGGCGGGCTTCCGCACCGACCGTGCCTACACCAAGGCACGCATCACCCGCATGGAGACCGAGCGCATTTCCTCCGAGCTGGAGCGCAACCGCGTGGTGGTCGTGGCAGGCTTCCAGGGCCTGAACAAGCTGGATGATATCACCACCCTGGGCCGCGGCGGCTCTGATACCAGCGCCGTGGCCATTGCAGCGGCCCTGCACGCAGACCGCTGCCAGATCTACACCGATGTGGAAGGCGTTTACACCGCAGACCCCCGCAAGGTGCGCAACACCCGCAAGCTGGAAGAGATCACCTTTGACGAGATGCTGGAGCTGGCCTCTCTGGGTGCGCAGGTGCTGAACAACCGCAGCGTGGAGCTGGCAAAGAAGTATAATGTGGAGCTGGAAGTGCTGTCCAGCCTGAATCCCGTGCCCGGTACAGTGGTCAAGGAGGTTACAAAAGACATGGAAGGTATGCTGATCAAGGGTGTTGCAAAGGACACCGATGTTGCCGTTATCACGATCCTGAACGTTCCCGATGAGCCGGGCACCAGCTTCAAGATCTTTGGCCTGCTGGCCCAGAAGAACATCAACGTGGATATCATCCTGCAGTCCACCGGCCGCGACGGCAAGAAGGATATCTCCTTCACCTGCGCCGAGGGCGAGGCTGAGACCGCCATGCGCGTGCTCAAGGAGAGCGGCAAGTTCAAGGATGCCACCTGCGACGAGACCTGCGCAAAGGTCTCCATCGTGGGTGCCGGTATGCAGAGCCACAGCGGCGTTGCCTCCAAGATGTTCGAGGCACTCTCCAACAACAACATCAACATCAGGATGATCTCCACCAGTGAGATCAAGATCTCCTGCATCATTGCCCGTGACGACGCTGACAAGGCGGTCAGCGCCATCCACGATATGCTGTTTGACTGATTGACAGGACTGCTGGTGCTCCGGGGGCAACCCCCCAGTCTCGCTTTGCTCGACAGCCCCCCTAGTAGTGGGGCCCTTGGCATGGCGTAAAGCTGTCCAGTTTTGCCAAGGCCGCCCCTACCAGGGGCGGTGGCATCCCGTAGGGATGACGGTGGGGTTTATCTTCTATGGATCTTTCGGTTCGGTCTGCGCCCGTTCCACAGGTTGATGAACACCCACAGGCCGTAGACCGCCAGAGTGAGCAGGGAGAGGACGATAACCACCTTGAGATACAGGCTGTGGAAGAAGGCCTGTACCTTGGAGACCGTGAAAAGCAATGCGTTCTGGTGGACATCCTGCCCGGCAATGAGGTTCACCACGCCGATGGTCTCGCCTGCCAGCTTGAGCTCCACAGTGCCCACCACGTCGCCCTGCTGGATGGGGGCCGTGGCGTAATCGGGCAGGTGGAAATATTTCTGCGTCACCGAGCCATCCCCCGTGGAGGGCAGCAGGGTCATCATGCTGTCGGCGGGGTAGAGCTGCAGGGTGTCGGTATCGGAGGAGTATTTGACCGGGATCTCCGCCAGTGCCTGGTCGGTGTCCAGCGCGGCCTGGATGGAAAAGCTCTCGAACACCCAGTCGATGAGCTTGGTGGTCTCGTACAGCGCCGGGCGGCGGTTGGAATAGCCGTAATCATCGCAGGTGTCGGGGCTTTGCATGATGCAGAAGATGTAGGTGGCCCCGTCCTTGTTGGCCCACGAGACATAGCTCTGATCGCCGCTGTCGTTCTTGTAGGCCATCACGTCGCACATGCCGCCCTGCATGGCGCTGCGGTAGAACCTGCCGCCGCTGGTCTTGTTCAGGGCCACGTTCTGGCTCAGCAGCACAAAGCTCTTGGCGTGCTTTTCCTTGGCCGGCATCGTGAAGGTGGGGGCAGCGGAGATCTCCTTGAAGGCATCAAAGCTCATCAGGTAGCGCAGGATCAGGTACATGTCCACGGCGGTGGTGGTGTTGCCGCTGTCCAGCCCGCAGGCATCTGTCCAGGTGCTGTTGGTGGTGCCGATGCGCTGGGAGAGGGTGTTCATCTGGCTCACCCAACCCGCCAGGTCGCCGCCCGAGAGCTCGTAGGCCAGACCCATGGCGGCCTCATTGGCGTTGCGCGTCACCATGGCGTAAAGGGCTTCCCGGTAGGTAAAGGTCTCGCCCGAGCGCATGTCGGCATTGTCGGTGCTGTGGACATAGTCCGAGATGGCAAAGGGCATTGTGAACGTGCTGTCCAGCTGGTCGGCATAGTTGGTTAGCACCAGCGCAATGGTCATATATTTCGTCAGGCCCCCGGCGGACACCTGCTTCTCGCTGTCTTTTTCATAGACGATGATGTTGGTGTCGGTGTTCACGATATAGGCGCTCTGGGCCTTGACATCGTAGACCGTGCTGGGGTCGAACATGGCTCCGGCCGTCACGGCAAGGCAGCTGAACAGGACGGCAAGGGATAAAAGCAGTGCAAAAATACGTTTCATGTGGACAATTCCTTCAAAAAGCGATAATATATAAAATACGGGCGCTGCGCCCGGAAATGACAAAGAATGGCGAACAAAGATTCGCTCCTTTAATAATAACAGGTTTGCCGCGCAGAGACAAGGGTTTTGCCACGGTTTCACAAAGCGGCAGGAGGGGACTATGGTATATCTGACAGGCGACACCCACGGCGAGCTTGACCGTTTCAAGCACGGCAGGCTCCGCTGGCTGGGCAAACGGGACATTGTGGTGGTGCTGGGCGATTTCGGCTTTGTGTGGGATGGCAGCAAGGAGGAACAGAAAAAGCTCGACTGGCTGCGCAAGCGCCCTTATACCCTGCTTTTCCTTGATGGTGCCCACGAGAATTACGACCTGCTGGGCCAGTACCCCGTCGAGGAGCGGTTTGGCGGCAGGGTCCAGGCTTTGGGCGGCAATGTGTACCATGTCTGCCGTGGCAGCGTGCTGGAGCTGGAGGGAAAGAAATATCTCTGCTTCGGCGGCACCGAGAGCCCCGACAAGGAAGAGCGGGAGGCCGGATACAACTGGTGGCCGCAGGAGATGCCCAGCGATGAGGAATACGCCGCCTGTGAGACCAATCTCGAAGCAAACGGCTGGCAGGTAGATTATGTGCTGACCCACGATGCCCCAAGCAGATTCCTTGATTTTACTTCTCTCGCGGTGGGCGAATCCAACCGCCTGCACCTGTTTCTTGATAAGGTTCTGCTGAAGCTGACCTACGAAAAGTGGTTCTTTGGCTGCTACCACAAGGATGTGGCCCTTTCCACCAAGAGCCGGTGCGTCTTTTGTGATGTCATCCCCATGGGCGAGCGCCACGCGAAGCGGTAAAAAGAGAAGGTGCCCATGACTTTCAGGCCGGTGGTGTACATCATAAAAAGACGAAGAAGATCGTGAACACTCTATTGGGTTCACCAATAAACAGCAGGAAGCCCCCTTGACAGTGTAATCGTCAGGGGGCTTTCTGCCTGCCAGGGGCTAGTTCTTGAGTGTCTGCGCCTTGCGCCAGATCTGGATCACTTCCCAGTAACTTACAGAAGCATCTGCAGTTTTATTGGAAGGAAGCAGCTGGTTCTCAGAGGCCCAGGTGAGAGCCTTCTGTGCGTCAGTGGCATCGTTGTCCAACGCAGCAGCGGGAGCAGGCTTGCCGGCATCAACCCACACCAGTTCGGCAAGTTCGGTGGCATTGGCGGGAATCGCTGCGCCATCGGGGAGAATACGCTTCAGATAAAGCTCCATGCCGATTCGGCAGCCCTGCCATGTCAGCACGGCGGCAGCACCAATGACCATAACGGTGCCCAGAATGCCAGAACCACCATCTTCGATGGAAGCATCTTTTGTCATGGCTTCCATTGTTACGCCCTTTTCACCTGCGGGCATTTGAAAGCGCAATGGATTTTGTTTGACATCGGTCGAATCGTCCAAACCGCTGACCAACCATTGATCGAACGCAATGGCATCGCTCTGGCTGATGTAGGTGACAGTTACACTGGCGTTTTCAGGCACCTTTGCAACCAGATCACCAATCTCGTTTCTCCCAGCATGGATCTCCTCGCCATCATGCTCAATAAAAACGTCAGCATTCTTAATGGTCAGGAGATAGAGATCTGCAGTGGGAACAATGGAAGCAGCTTTTTGGCGAATTTCAAACGTGCCTCCGTCCACGATGGCAGAGATCAGATTGGGACTATTGGAATGGATCTTTACCTTTACGGTATACCTGCCTGCTTTTGTGGGGGCAACGACTTCTTCTCCCATATCGTTGAGATAGACAAGCTCAAGTTTGATCTCGTCAGATTGTAAAAGAGCATTCAGCCTGCTGTCCGCCCGGACAGTCACTGTGGCCGTATGATCATTTCCTTCCTCTTCCACAGCATCTGCTGGAAGGGTGACAGTGAGTTCGTTCTGGAAAGTATCATTGGTGATGGTAACGGGGTGGATCGTGATCTTTTCCGGAATGTCGATTCGGACGGTATCACCCTGAATGATTCGCAGGGTGTATGTTCCGGCATCTTTTGGAAGCTCATTGAATTCTTCTTCATTTGAGGTGCCTGCGTTCCTGACATATCTTACAATGTAATCTGTGATGCGTGTATCCTTGGGCTCGATCCTGATATCGATATTGTCCCCATAGGAATAGTCCGCTAGACCGCTGATGATGAAATCACCGGTGTCATAATTTGTGTGTTCGACAGTGGTCAGAGTTACGGCTGTATCATCGCGACCTGCAACAAAAGTATAGGTGGTATTGTCTGCACTCACAGTGCCGCTGCCCCCTGCCCAGGTATAACGATCTCTGTATTGAGGATCGCCGACGGTCAATTCCACTGTTTTACCAATCGTGACAATGAATTTGCCATCGTTGATGGGAACGCTGCTGCCATCAACTTTGGCGGTAACGGTACGGATGTCGCTGGTTACCGTAACATCAATAGAACCAGGTGCTACAGGGAGATTTTGTAGGCCGGAATCCGTGGAAATAGCGTTCCATTGAGAACGAGAGCCTGAATACTCTATGTTATTCAATGCTGTGCAATTGGAAAATGCTGACTCGGGAATTTTGGTTACACTGCTGGGAATCGCGATCCGTTCGAGCTGCTCGCAGCCAGCAAAAGCATCATCGAGGATCTGTGTTATACCCTCCGGGATATCGATGCTCTTTAAACTGATACAACCTGCAAAAACTGATTCCGGAAGTTCCGTTATCCTGCTTGAAAATTCAATGTCTTGCAGAGCTGGACAATTCATAAAGGCACCGGTTCCAATAGAGACCACGGAGTCTGGCATCTTCACAGATGCCAGATACGCACAAGAGTCAAAAGCATGAGTTTCAATTCGTGCCACACCATTGGGTATTTTGAAAGCAGGATCTTCCCTTTGAGAAGGATAACGAATTAAGGCGTAATCGCCATTTGCTGATTTTTCGTACAACACATTGTCTATTGCCGGATAGCTTTCGCTGTCTGATGTGATCGTTGAGAGAGCGAAACATTCGGAAAATGCATTAGTTCCGATCCGTGTCACTTTGGCAGGAATATGAATTTGAGTCAATGCAGTTCCGGTAAAAGCCCGCTCTTCAATGGCAGTTACGCTGTCTGGAAGAGTAACGGTGTGCAAGCTGTAACAATAACGGAACATGCCTTTTGCAACGGATGTTACACCCTCTGGAATGGTGACAGTATCTAACTCATCGCAATGATGAAAAGCCTCAGAGTCAATCTCTGTTACAGAATCAAGAATGGGAATATCTGTCAATTCGCTGCAAAACATAAATGCCTGGCGGCCAATCTTTTTCACGCAGGATGGTTTATTGTCCTGAATGGTAACTCTTTTCAGTGAGGTGCAATTATAAAAAGCATTGCTGCCAATTTCTGTTACAGTGTCGGGGATCTGGACACTTGTCAGGACGTACTTGTAATTGCAGAATACCCGGTCTCCGATTTTTGATACAGGATATATGTAAGCACCATGTGTTACCTGAGCAGGGATCGTGATCCTATGTTCATTGCCCGTATACTTTGTTATTGTTGCAGTATTGTCAGCATTGAGGATAAACTGATAAGAACCATCTGTATATGCCATAGGGGAATCGCTTGCAAAAACAGTGACAGTGCCCACAGGGAAAAAGGTCAGCAGCATACTGAATGTCAGAAATAAGCTGAGTAGACGCTTTTTCATAAGAAAATCCTCCTTTGCATTTCGTAAAAGACTTGTCCGATGCGCGTCATAATGCGAATGAATATGACGCTTTGCACAAAATATTTTACAGTAAATGAAAATATAAAGTCAATATAATGGGACATGCTTTGTGAGAGAACACAAAAACAGAGAATTTTTTTATACGGAAGATACAAAAAGAACCGAGTCCTGTGATATATATGGGCGGAAGGCTCAGCATACAATAAAAAATGAGATAGGCAACCCCTTTCGGGGAAACCTATCTCTTTTTTTGTTGGTGCTGTTTTGCAAAAGCCCTTAGTTGAACTTGAAGATCTTGCGCAGCTGGCGGTAGGTGGCTACGACCACCTTGTCGCCGCCGGGGAAGCGCAGGTCGGTCATACCGCCAAGGTTCACGCGCACGGCGCGGTAAACGCCGGGGGTAACGTGATCCTTGAGGTACTGCCACAGCTCGGCCTTTTTGGCGTGTGCCTCGGCGCTGCCGTCCAGCAGCAGGAAGGCATAACCCAGGCCGTCCAGCTGCCGGGCAAACAGCAGCCGGGAATCGCCGGCCGTCATGTAGTAAATGGTGGTATAGACATCCGTGCGCTCCGTCAGCCGCGGGATGACGGACTGGCAGAAGTACAGCAGATGGCTGCTGGGCTCCGCCATGGTGGAAAAGGCCGCGGCGCCGTCTCCGTTCAGCAGGAGCAGGTCACTGACCCGGTGGGAGGAGTAACTGAAGCGGTGGAACTGATAGGACATGTTCAGCTCGGTGATCTCTCCCGTGAGGAAGGACTCCATGACCGCCATGTTGTCCCCGCTGCGCAGATAGTCGGCGCAGGACAGGTAGGTGTCCCGGAATGCCTCGGTGAGCTGGCGGTTGTACTCCCGGTTCTCATAGTAGGTGTAGCCCTCGGAATAGATGGCCAGCAGCACGCCAAACAACAGCAGGAACGCCGTCAGAAGCACGGCGGTGCTGCGGGGGATCTGCGTCTTCAGCCGTTCCTGAAAGCGGGGCGCGGCGTCCGCCGCCCGTTTCATCCCGCTCATAGGAGCCGCAGCCCCCGCCGGGCCGCGCTCTCCAGCATCAGCGCGGGGTCGCAGCCCGCATCAAAGGGGAACGAGCTGTGAGTATGCATATCCGCCGTTGCAAGCATTTTGCAGCACCTCCGTTGAAGTAGTTGGCTGTATTATAGCACACCGCCGTCACATGGCAAGCAGTTTGTCCACCAGCTCCGCTATGGCGTCGTGCTCGCAGTCGTGTTGGAGCACGATGTCCGCCAGCGCCTTGATCTCCGGGACGGCGTTGCCCACCGCGATCCCGATACCGGCGTGCTCGATCATGTCCCGATCGTTCAGGTAGTTCCCGGCGGCCGCCACGTTCTCCGGCGGAATGCCCTCCATACGGCACAGCTCCAGCAGCGCGCTCCATTTGCCGACGCCCCGGGGCGTGATGTCGATGACACCCGGGTCACTGGACACATAGTCCAGCGCAAGACCGCCTCCGCGTATGGCG
>OGUM01001722.1_pt1 | contig 14682 bp, 9 predicted proteins | sample 1553631 | NCBI WGS metagenome assembly OGUM01 (sample SAMEA2580228, study PRJEB22360) | human gut metagenome | biome: human gut; feature: human-associated habitat; material: faeces | place: Denmark | collected 2008/2010 | reverse complement strand
AGAACAACGGATTGTCTACTTTCTCTTTCAGCAAAGCCAGGTCGATCACCTGACGGATATCTTCCACATAATGGAAAGTCAATCCTTTCACATAATCCGCTTTGATCTCTTCTATATCTTTCTGGTTTTCCTTACACAGGATCAATTCCTTGATACCTGCCCGTTTGGCTGCCAGAATCTTTTCCTTGATACCTCCTACCGGAAGCACTTTTCCGCGCAATGTTATTTCGCCGGTCATCGCCAGATTCTTTCTCACCTTACGCTGGGTGAAAGCAGAGACAAGCGAAGTGACCATAGTCACACCGGCGCTGGGCCCGTCTTTCGGTATAGCTCCTTCGGGGACATGGATATGTACATTCCAGTTTTCAAACAACTCTTCATTGATACCGAACAAAGAGGCATGCGCATGAATATACTCGAGTGCCAACATGGCAGATTCCTTCATCACATCTCCCAGATTTCCTGTCAAAGTTAACTTCGAACCTTTGCCACGGCTCAGGCTGGACTCAACGAAAAGAATCTCTCCGCCTACCGCCGTCCACGCCAACCCGGTAACAACACCGGCATAATCATTTCCCTGATATTTATCACGGGTATATTCGACTGCACCCAAGTAATCATGTAAATCTTCGGGACGTATCTGTGCCGGAAGTTCTTCGCTGGACGCCAGCTTACGAGCCAACTTACGCATGATCTTGGCAATCTTTTTATCCAATTCGCGCACACCACTCTCGCGGGTGTAGGATTCGATGATCGCCTGCAACGTCTTTTTCGGGAACTTCACTTTTCCTTTCGACAAACCGTGAATCTCCAATTGCTTCGGAACTAAATGACGGGCAGCGATTTCTACCTTCTCCTCCATGATATAACCACTCACCTCGATCAACTCCATACGGTCCAACAACGGCTGGGAAATCGTGTTCAGATTATTGGCAGTTGCGATAAACATAACTTTGCTCAAATCATAATCTATATCCAGATAATTATCATGGAATGCATTGTTCTGCTCCGGATCCAACACCTCAAGCAACGCAGAAGCGGGATCGCCCTTGAAATCATTCGTTACCTTGTCGATCTCGTCAAGGATAAACACAGGGTTTGAGGTTCCAGCCTTCTGAAGGTTCTGAATGATACGTCCGGACATCGCACCAATGTAGGTACGACGATGGCCACGTATCTCCGCCTCATCATGCAAACCGCCCAACGAAACTCGGACATACTTACGGTGCAAAGCTTCTGCAACCGATTTTCCCAACGAAGTCTTACCAACTCCCGGAGGTCCATACAGACAGATAATGGGTGACTTCATATCACCTTTCAGTTTCAACACCGCCAAATGTTCAATGATGCGCTCTTTCACCTTCTCCAACCCGTAGTGATCGCGATCCAAGACTTTCTGTGCATGGGCAAGATTGAAATTATCCTTGCTGTATTCGTTCCATGGCAGATTGACAATCGCCTGCACATATTGCGTCTGGATAGAGAAATCCGGAGATTGCGGATGCAGGCGCTCCAACTTGCGCACCTCCTTCTCAAACGTTTCAGCTACAGCCGGCGACCATTTTTTCTTGGCAGCTTTCTCTCGCAATTCCCTTATTTCCAAATCATTGATATTTCCTCCTAGCTCTTCCTGAATTGTCTTGATCTGCTGCTGAAGAAAGTATTCCTTCTGTTGCTGGTTAATATCCTCGTGCGTCTTCATCTGGATGGACGTCTTCAGTTCCACCAACTGATACTCCCGGTTCAGGATGAACAAAAGACGGTACGCACGATCTTTCAAGTTACCAATCAACAACAAATCTTGTTTTTCAGACGATCCGTTGGGAACATTGCAACAAGAGAAATTGATTAGGTAGAGAATATTTTTATTATTCTTTATTGAAAATATCAAGTCGCGAGGCGGTTCAGAGGCAGCTCCGAGCATCTTGATCGTCAAATCCTTGATAGTCGAAACAAGCGCCTCGAACTCACGGTCGGACTTGTCCGGCATGACGTCTTCGAGCAATTTGATCTTTCCGATCAGGTAAGGATCATAAGCAGAAAGCTCTTCCAATTGGAAACGCTTCTTACCTTGCAGGATCACGGTTGTTGTTCCGTCGGGCATTTCGAGCACGCGGACAATATCGGCCACAACTCCCGTCGCATACAAATCTTCTATCTTCGGATCTTCCGTATTCATATCCTTCTGGCAAACCACTCCGATCAGACTTTTCTTGTGGGCGGCCTCCTTGATCAGGCGCATAGATTTAGGGCGGCCTATCATCACCGGCATAGCTACACCCGGAAACAGTACCATATTCCGAAGCGGAAGAATGGGCAATTCCTCTCCCACTTTCTCCATTCCTTCAGTAAAATCTTCATCAACATCGCAATCTGTGAGGATAGGCATTACGATACCAATATTATCATCCAAGTCGTTATACGACTCCTCGGCAAACATCGTTACTTTATCTTTCTTCATATATTCTTTGTCATAGTTGCGGAATATTCTTATATCGCCCGCAATTCTTCATTTATACAATAAACGTGCCAAAGTTACTATTTTTAACTCAATTCTGACTACTTTTGCACAAAACAATTGACAATGACAATGGACAATTATTCAGTCCACTCCAATTGTCAATTATCAATTATCAATTGCTATGTCAAATCCTTTTTTCCAATTCAAACAGTTTACCATCCGTCATGACAAATGTGCGATGAAAGTAGGAACCGACGGAGTTCTGCTTGGCGCATGGGCCGGAACGGAATCGTGCAGCCGCATATTGGACGTCGGGACAGGAACCGGACTGATCGCACTGATGCTGACACAACGCAGCAAGGCGGTTGTCGACGCTATTGACATAGATGCCGATGCCTGTCTTCAAGCACAAGAAAATGCAGAATCTTCCCTTTTTGCAGGACGGATAAATGTCTTTCATTCCGACTTGGCCGATTTTGCACAAGCCAGCACGCATCTATATGGCCTGATTGTATCCAACCCTCCTTACTTCGTCGATTCATTGAAATGCCCGACGTCCATTAAAAGCCCCGACCCAACACCGGAACCCGGCCCGCCACACCGATACGCTGACATTAGAAGATTTGTTGCAGTACAGTCGCAAACTGCTTGCTCCACAAGGACGTATTGCCCTTATCCTGCCTTACGACCAGAAAGATCGTCTTACGGATTGTATTCAAACACAAAATCTATTTCTTTCGAAGGAAGTCTCCGTCATCCCCGTACCCGATGCACAACCGAAACGACTGTTGGCCGAACTGACATCAGAGCCACCCGCCTCTCCCGCCTTCTCCGATCGGCTGACCATCGAGATTGCAAGACATCGGTATACTGACGAATATATCAATCTAACCAAAGACTTTTATCTAAAGATGTAAGGGAGTTTCTTATCGAAAAAACGGGTTACTTCACCAAACAGATTCTGTACCTCCTCCGTAAAAGAAACAGTTTCCGGAGTCAATACGTTCAATGATTTGGGAAGAACGGAGATTTCGATCCGGCTGTCCGCCATGATCGGCTCTCCGTCCAGATGCATGACTCCTGGATTCTGACGGATGATAGTCACCTCTTTTCCTTTGAATGTCTTGATCTTGCTGTTACGGTCGATCTGTTTCGTAAACAACTGAATAGCCAACGGTGCAATGTCCAGCGGACCGAAAGGGGAAAGGATTGTAATATCCATTTTGCCATCCTGGATATTGGCATGAGGAGCGATAAACGCATTGTTACCATACTGCGAAGCATTCCCGCAAGCCACCAAAAACGCCTTTTCCTTAACCGTCTGGTTATCGATCAAAAGTTCATAAGGTTCGGGTTTGTAGCTCAGATATTCCTCCACCGTGTTTTTTATATAAGTAAGCGACCCGCGACGTTTCTCACCGGCAAACTTCTGGCTGACCGCCGCATCGAAACCGACTCCGCAGGTACAGAAAAAGATACGTCCGTTCGCCTTGCAACAGTCGATTGTCGAGACGTGCCCCTTTATGATCAGGTCGATCGCCCGGCGTACATCCATCGGAATATGCAATTCACGAGCCAGGCCGTTGCCGGAACCTTTCGGGATAATCCCCAGCACGGCATCCGAACGGAGCATGGCGCGGGCAATCTCGTTCACAGTCCCGTCTCCCCCGACGGCAATCACACAATTGGCTCCTTTATCGAGGGCTTGCCGCGTCAGTTCGCTGGCATGTCCGGGATATTCCGTAAAAGAAATTTCAACACAACAATTTTCGCCCGCAAAAGCGGTTTCAATCATTTTCGGAATCTTTCTTTTCGAACCGACACCCGAAATCGGATTTATAATGGCCTGTATATTGATTGTTTGTCCCTCCATTCTCACTGCTACTTACTTTGAGAGGACAAAAATAATGCTTTTGTAAAACTTTTAAAGCATTTCGGCTACTATAAGTTATTTTTTTACTACTTTTGCGGCTGGATTTGCCGAAACATAGATATTATGTAGTAAGCAGACCTGGGTTCTTTTAGAATAACAACGTAGCGAGAAAATCATTCTCTGTTAATTATAATATGAAACTTTTACAAGAGAAACTATCAAAGTACGATGCACCTCAGCGGGCTATGGCCGCAGGAATTTATCCATACTTCAGAATGATTGAAAGTGATCAGGATACGGAAGTAATGATCAGCGGTAAAAAAGTCCTGATGTTTGGTTCTAACGCCTATTTGGGCCTGACAAACCATCCGAAAGTAAAAGAGGCGGCTATTGATGCCATTAAGAAATATGGTACAGGTTGTGCCGGTTCGCGTTTCCTGAACGGGACGTTGGATTTGCACATTCAGTTGGAAAAACGTCTGGCCGAATTTGTCGGAAAAGAAGATGCCATTGTTTATTCTACGGGATTTCAGGTAAACTTGGGTGTTGTATCCTGCCTGACAGGACGTGAAGACTATATCATTTGGGACGAGCTAGACCATGCATCCATCATCGAAGGACACCGTCTTTCCTTCTCTACCAAACTGAAATATAAGCATAATGATATGGAGTCCTTAGAAAAGCAACTCCAGAAATGCGAACCCGACAAGGTAAAGCTGATCGTTATCGACGGTGTATTCAGTATGGAAGGTGACATTGCCAAATTACCGGAAATCGTTGCGTTAGCCAAAAAGTATAACGCAAGCATAATGGTAGACGAAGCCCACGGTTTGGGTGTTCTGGGCGATCACGGTCGTGGAACCTGTAATCATTTCGGAGTAACAGACGATGTAGACCTGATTATGGGTACATTCAGTAAGTCGCTTGCTTCCATCGGCGGTTTCATCGCTTCGGACAAAGAGACGATCAACTATCTCCGCCATAACTCCCGCTCTTATATATTCAGTGCAAGTAATACTCCAGCAGCTACAGCTGCGGCCGGCGCAGCACTCGATATTATGCTGAGCGAACCGGAACGCATCGAACACCTGTGGAAACTTACCCACTATGCCTTGGATGGATTTCGTAATATGGGGTGCGAAATCGGCCATACCTCAACACCGATCATTCCATTGTTTATCCGTAACAACGACCTGACATTCCTGATCGTAAAGGAATTGTTCGAAGCCGGTATTTTCGTAAATCCAGTCGTATCTCCGGCTGTTGCGCCTGAAGATACGCTGATCCGCTTCTCACTGATGGCGACTCACACAATTGAACAGCTCGACTACGCATTAGAAGCAATTCACAAAGTATTTAAAAGTCACGGTCTGGTCAAATAAATCAGCATGGACAAATTAATACCAAAAAGGGCAAAACGGAACATTCTGTTTTGCCCTTTCTCTTTATAATTCATTCTTCATTTGCTACGAACCAAATATTTTGACTATTTTTGCGTAATTGTACGCACTATAAATACACTATATATACCAGACAAATGGATTTTAAATTAAATACAGGAAGTTGCTGCATGGGTAAAAAAGGATGCAGCAAGATACAAAATAATAAACTGAACACCTACGACTGGCTTTGCGACGTGCCCGATGCGGCAAACGCTACCGATTACGTGGAAGTGCAGTTTAAAAATACACGCAAAGGGTATTACCTCAACAGTTCCAAGATACCTCTGGAAAAAGGAGATTTAGTCGCAGTGGAGGCCAGCCCCGGGCATGACATCGGGACTGTGACACTGACCGGCAAGCTCGTCCTTCTCCAGATGAAAAAGAGCAATGTCCGCACTGGCGAAGGCAATGAACCTAAAAAGGTGTATCGTAAAGCCAAACCGACCGATATCGAGAAATACGAAGAGGCGAAGGCCAAGGAACACGCCACAATGATCCGTTCGCGCCAGATCGCTGCCGATTTGGGACTGAATATGAAGATCGGGGATGTGGAATACCAGGGTGACGGCAATAAGGCGATCTTTTATTACATTGCCGACGAGCGTGTCGACTTCCGCCAGTTGATCAAAGTACTCGCCGAAGCATTCCGTGTCCGCATCGAAATGAAGCAGATTGGTGCCCGCCAGGAAGCCGGACGCATCGGAGGTATCGGCCCCTGTGGGCGCGAGTTGTGCTGTTCAAGCTGGATGACGAGTTTCGTATCTGTAGCCACCGGAGCCGCCCGCTATCAGGATATATCCATGAATCCCCAGAAGTTGGCCGGCCAATGCGCCAAGCTGAAATGCTGCATCAACTATGAAGTGGACGCCTATGTGGAAGCGCAAAAACGCTTACCGTCCCGTGAAGTGGTGCTGGAAACAAAGGACAATACCTATTATCACTTTAAAACGGATATCTTCAAACGGGAAATCACCTACTCTACCGATAAATCGTTCGCGGCCAACCTGATTACAATCTCAGCCAACCGCGCCTTCGATGTGATCAACATGAACAAGAAAGGCATGAAGCCTGTCACGCTCGAAGCCGATACCAAGCCGCAACCGCCCAAACGCGATGCGCAGGATATCCTGGGGCAAGACAGTGTTACCCGTTTCGATGCTTCCTTGAAAAAGAAGAAAAAGAAACGCAACGGAAACGGCAACAAGGAAAACCTGCCGAAAGAAGCCGCTGCCAACACCGGCAACGAAGGGAACAGCAAACCTTCCAACGGAGAAAAAGCGAACGGCAACACCGGCAACGAAAATAAAAACGGCAAAGGAAACGGGAACAGAAACGGAAACCGCAACCGTAACAGCGGAAACCGGGAGAACAACCGCGAACGGGAGAACCGCGAAAACAACCGTAACAGACCGCGTCCGAACCGAGTAAATAACGATAAGCAACCGAATAATGACAAACCTCAGCAACAAGCTAAGCCTGCTGCCAAACCGGAAAGCAAGCCGGACACAAAGCCGGAAGCTTAAAGGAGTCATTGCCGCACTGACTTGTTCTCTGTTCTTTTCCTGCGAAAACCCAGCCTTGTACGACCAATACCAGGCGATCAACAATATCACGTGGGAAAAGGACAAGGAATACTATTTCACCTTCGAGGTGAAAGATATATCTGTTCCTTACGACCTGACACTGGAAGTAAGGAACAATAACTTGTACCCCTATCAGAACTTATGGCTTTTCTGCAGTGAAGAGCAGCCGATCGGCCCGCTCCGCCGGGACACCATCGAATGCATGCTTGCCGACGAATTCGGCAAATGGCACGGACATGGCATTTCCTTATACCAAAGCAGTTTTCCCATTCATTCGCAATATAAGTTTCCGCATGCCGGACAATATACGTTCAGTTTCCGCCAAGGGATGCGCGACGATGCTTTGAAAGGAATACAAGAAATCGGTTTCTCGGTTCGCCCGGCCAAGTGAGCAGCCCTTAGCCCTACCGTTCCCTCCTGGATGCATCCAAGCGAAGGAAGATAAAAAGCAGGATCGTGAATCCCCAAAGGGAAGAACCGCCGTAGCTAAAGAAAGGCAACGGAATGCCGATCACAGGTGTAAGCCCCGTCACCATCCCTATATTAATGGCCAAATGGAAGAAAAAGATAGAAGCGACACTATAGCCGTACACCCGGTTGAAAGTGGAACTTTGCCGCTCCGCCAACACAATCAGGCGGAGGATCAGAAATCCGAACAACAATAAGACCGCAGAAGCCCCGATGAACCCTTGTTCTTCACCTACCGTACAAAAGATAAAGTCGGTATCCTGCTCTGGAACATACTTCAGTTTGGTCTGCGTACCGTTCAGAAAGCCTTTTCCGGTAAGTCCACCAGAACCGATCGCGATCTTCGACTGATTCACATTATAGCCGGCACCGCTCGGATCATCTTCCAATCCCAATGAAACCTTGATACGTATCTGTTGATGCGGTTCCAGGATATCGGTAAACACATAATCCACCGAATACATAAAAGCCAGTGATCCCAATGCAAAGACTGCGATCAACACATAATGCCACGCCCAGTTGCGGACAGAAAGAAAAACCAGATAACAAGCAACCAGCAAGATCACCCCGATCGATATCAGGGAATAATCGACCGGCATAAAGAAAGAAGCGGCATACCCTCCTAAACAAGCAACACCCGCAGTCCCCAATATCACCTGTATTGCACGGGTATCTTTCCTTTCTATCTGTATCAGGATAACCGTGATCGACAGGATCAGAGAAGAGACAAGCAACTCTCCCACCGCCGTATCTCCCACCGTCACATCCGAAAACTTCATGCTAGTGACAAAAAAGACAACCGCGCAGACTCCCGACAAAAGAATATATCCCGACATCCCCTCCCGATATAACATCAAGAAGAAAGCCAAGTAGACCAGTGCCGAACCTGTCTCTTGCTGCAGCAGGATGCAAATCATCGGCAGAAATATTAGCGACAAGACGGCTATAAAGTTTTTAGGAACAGTCAGCTTGAAACCATAGGTATTCATCAGCTTCGCGACAGCAAGTGCCGTCGCAAACTTGGCAAACTCAGCCGGCTGCAACCTGACAGGTCCCAAAACAAGCCACGAATGGGAACCTTTTATGTTCGGAGCCAGAAAAATCGTAGCAATCAGCAACACGATGAAACCGGCATATATCAGATAGGCAAAAACATCAAAAAACTCACTCTCAAGCATCAAGAGCACAAAGATCAACCCTACCGACAATCCCATCCACATCAACTGCGAACCGGGACGGCCCGACGGGTCAAATAACCCCACGTTATCGAATTCATAACTAGCACCACAGATGCTGAACCAGCCGGCAACGACCAACACCACATAAAGGATAATCGTCAACCAGTCAACCGTCTTCCATATTTCCGTCTTCCTATAACTCACGATTCGGTAAAGATAAAACGTTTGGCGATACAACCGCATTCGACATCGTCTCTTCCAGCAACTTGTTCTCCTCCGAGATTTCGCCTTTCAGATACTTCTCCATCATCAATTTGCCGATCGGCACGCCGTAGGTCGCACCGAAACCACCATTCTCCACATACACGCAGATGGCCACCTTCGGATTCCGATAAGGAGCAAAACCGATAAAAGCTGAGTGATCTTTCCCATGCGGATTTTCGGCCGTACCAGTCTTGCCGCAGACTTCGATATCCGTTATAGCCGCTCCCCGACAAGTTCCGCCTATAACGGCATTCCTCATACCTTCGGCTACGATTTCATAATTTTTGCGTTCCACCATCGTGTATCGTTTATCCGTATAAAGGGAATCCAGCGGGGTGTCCTGTACCTCCTTCACGACATGCGGAGTAATAAAATATCCCCGGTTAGCGATGGTTGCCGCCAAATTACAAATCTGCAATGGCGTAGCCAACACTTCACCCTGCCCGATCGCAATTGAAATGACGGTACTGGAACTCCAACGTTTACCGTGATATTTATTATAATACTCGCTATTCGGCAAAAAGCCTCTATTTTCCCCAGGCAGGTCAATGCCCAACTTATAACCGTATCCCATAGATACCAAGTAATTCTTCCAAACTTCAAACGCCTCTCCCACACTCGAATAACGCCGACGGCTATCGATCATATCACGCAACCCCCAACAAAAAAAGGAGTTGCAGGAAGTAGCCAGCGCATAAGTCACATTCAGAGGAGAAGCATGGCCGTGGCAGGCCGGTTTGCCGTTCCGGGCCCCTGTATATCCATGTGCACAAGTATACAAGGTTTCTGTCGTAATCACTTCCTCCTGAAGGAAAGTCAACGCCTGTGTCGGCTTGAATGTCGATCCCGGCGGATAACGCCCCATGATGGCACGATCCAGCAAAGGCTTGTCCGAATTTTTCGACAGCATGATATGGTTCTTTCCCCGCTGGCGACCGACCAACAAGTTTGGATCATAAGAAGGCGAAGAAACCAGACACAGAACCTCCCCGGTTTCCGGCTCGATCATGACAATGCTACCCCTCTTGTTCTGCATCAGCTTCTCACCCAAAGCCTGCAAATCCATATCGATCGAAAGCGTCAGGTTCTTACCAGACACGGGAGCCACATCGTGGCGGCCTTCTTCATACCGCCCTTTTATACGTCCATGCGCATCACGCAACAGAATCTCCACACCCTTAACGCCGCGCAAAGCCTCTTCGTAAGACAATTCCACACCTGAACGTCCGGCATTATCTCCCTGCACATAATAAGGATCTTTCTCGATATCCCCCTGGTTCACCTCCCCAATATTACCCAACAGATGGGCTCCATAAGGATATTCATATTCCCGGATTGTACGGTTCTGAATATAAAAACCCGGAAATTTATACAGTTTTTCCTGCAAAACACCGCATTCCTGTGCGGAGAGGTGATTCATGAACACCTGCGGGACATAGGAAGAATAGCCGGGATTCAACCGCCTGTTCTTAATTTCAGCTATACGTTTTACAAACAGCTCTTTTGTAATACCGAGGATATTGCAGAAATCAAGCGTATCGAACGGTTGAATCTCACGCATAACCAACATGACTTCATAAGAAGGCTGGTTATAAACCAGCAGCTTCCCGTTGCGATCATAAATGATACCCCTGGAAGGGATCAGTGTCTTTTTCAGAAACGCATTGCTGTCTGCCCACGCTTTATAGTCGCTGTCTACTACTTGCAGAAAGAACAAACGAATGATAAAGATGAGAACCAACAGAACAACGGCGCCACCAATCACGAAACGCCTGTTCTCAAGAGTATACTTCGTATTAATCTCCACTTTTCTGGGACCCTATATTGAATGCTTCTATTGTACAAATTAACAAGGTTGTCGTCACCACACTCGCCGCGATGCGGATCGCCAGGAACAGCGGATCGAATAATGTCAACGACTCAATCAAAAACAACGCCACATGATGAATCACGACAAAAAACAGCGTATAGCGGAAAAAACCGCCATATCCGAACGTTTTGTAAGAGGGATTAATCCCTTCCGGCAAGTCTTTTCCCATCAATAACTGAATTAACGAGTGACGGATAAAACCGGCCAGCGTACAAGCAAACGCATGCATTCCCGACGTATTTGAAAAAACATCAATCGTCAACCCGATCAGAAAAGAGAAAAACACCACATTCGTCCGTGAGCTCCCCACTGGCATTTTCAGTATGAAATAAAGATACAAGAACGGCGTTGCCACACGCAGGAAATGGATATTGTTCAGGATCAAAACCTGAACCAACACCAGCACCACAAAATAAATGAAGCCCCGCAGTATATTGTTAATCATTCTTTTTCGCCTCCCGTTCTGTATTTTTTTGCTCTGCCTGACGATAGTTCTTTATGATACGCACATTGTTCAAGGCCTGGAAATCAGTAGCCAATTCCACTTCAAGCGAATAAAAGTTATCATCATGCTGTTTCTCGAAATTCACGACTTTACCCACAATAATCCCAGACGGGAAAATGGCGGAATAACCGCTCGTCACGATCGTATCTCCTTTCTCAAACTCCACGTGGCGCGGCAACTCGTCCAGATTGGCAAAACGCGCATTACGCCCGTTCCAGCTCAACGTTCCGAAATAACTACTCCCCAACACCTTGCAGCTCAGTTTGAACTTCGGATTCAACAGAGGGATTACAACGGAAAAATGGTCGGAAACCGTCGACACAATTCCCACGACACCCCGTTCAGACACAACTCCCATGTCCGGCTCCACTCCATCCTTACGGCCTTTGTTCACCGTAATATAATTGGATAAATACGTAACACTGTTGTTCACGACATCCGCCATCACAAAACTATACGGAAACTGTCCGGTCGAGTCAGGTGCAAAACCGACAAACAGAGCAGTGTCGGCCCGCATCATCTCCAACTGGTCCTGCAACTCTAGCAACTCCATTTCAAGTTGTCCGTTACGCTCCAGAAGCTCCCGATTTATATCACGCAGGTTCAGGTAGGAAGTAACAAAGCCGGAAACAGAAGTAATATGTCCGGTTATCACATTTGCCGAACTGAACATAATGTTCCGTTGATATGCATTATTGCGATAAACCAACGTCAACGATATGATCTCTAGCAAAATGAATAGGAACCAATGCCTCTTTCTGACTAAAAAATCCAGGAGTTTACGCATAATCAGTTGAAAATTGAAAGTTGAAAGTTGAAAGTTGAATATTCAGCAAGTACACCACTTGTTTACTTTCAACTCTCAACTTTCAACTTATATTTACCGGATAAGGAAATTAAACTTGTCGATATTCTTCAACGCAATCCCCGTACCTCTTGCTACTGCATGCAAAGGATCGTCTGCCACGTGAAATTCGATCCCCATCTTGTCGCGCAAACGTTTGTCGATACCACGCAGCAAAGCGCCGCCACCGGCCAGATAGATGCCGTTTTTTACGATATCGGCATACAATTCAGGAGGCGTCTGTTCCAACGCGCTCAGAACGGCGGCTTCAATCTTTGAGATCGATTTCTCCAGGCAATGTGCGATTTCCTGATAAGAAACGGGAACTTCCATCGGAAGAGCCGTCATCTGGTTCGGACCGCAGACTTCAAAATCTTCAGGAGCGTCCTCGAGGATACTTAAAGCGGAGCCGACATTGATCTTGATACGCTCCGCCATACGTTCGCTGACGCGTATATTATGCTGGCGGCGCATATATTCCACAATATCGTTCGTCAAGTCGTCGCCTGCCATCTTGATAGACTTGTTGGAAACGATCCCCCCCAACGAAATCACCGCGATCTCGGTCGTACCGCCACCTATGTCTACAATCATGTTTCCTTCCGGAGCAAGCACATCCATGCCGACCCCGATAGCGGCTGCCATCGGTTCGAAAACCATATATACCTCACGGCCACCGGCATGTTCGGCAGAGTCGCGGACGGCACGGATTTCCACTTCCGTACTACCCGACGGGATACCGATCACCATACGGAGCGAAGGAGCGAACCAGCGTTTGCGTCCGCTGGCCATTTTGATCAATCCACGCATCATCTGCTCGGCAGCGTAGAAGTCGGCAATGACACCTTCGCGGAGCGGACGGATCGTACGAATATTCGGATTGGTCTTTTCGTACATCTCACGTGCCTGGCGCCCTACCGCCAGCACCTTTTCCGAACGAGCATCCAGAGCGATTACGGAAGGCTCATCCACTACCATCTTATCGTTGCAGGTAATAATGGTATTGGCAGTCCCCAAGTCCATTGCCAATTCTTGTGTGAAAGAAAATAATCCCATTTTTTGATTTCTGATTTATCATTTATGATTTATAACCTATAAACTTATGACTCACAAACAGACTGAAAACCCAATCAACTATAAATCATAAATCATAAATATTCCAATTAGTGTTTAAAATGACGAATACCCGTCTTGACCATAGCCAAACCATGTTCGTTGCAATAATCAACGGACAGCTTGTCGTTAATAGAACCTCCCGGCTGGATAACGGCGGTGATACCGGCTTTGTCGGCAATTTCCACACAGTCGGCAAACGGGAAAAACGCATCCGAAGCCATAACAGCGCCATTCAGGTCGAAATTGAATGAAACGGCCTTCTCAATAGCTTGCTTCAGAGAGTCCACACGTGAAGTTTGTCCGATACCGCTTGCACAAAGCTGTTTGTTCTTCACCAGTGTGATCGCGTTAGACTTGCTGTTCTTCACGATCTTGTTGGCGAACAACAAGTCTTCCACTTCTGGAGCCGTCGGTTTCTTTTCCGTCATCGGTTCCAGATCGGCTTCTCCTTGAATGCTAAGGTCTTTTTCCTGCATCAACACGCCGTTCAACAATGAACGGAACTGCATCGGACAAGTCTTGCATTCCTTACGGACCAATATGATACGATTTTTCTTTTGTTTCAAGACTTCAAGGGCATCGGCATCATAAGCCGGAGCAATGATCACCTCGAAGAAAATCTTATTGATTTCTTCCGCCACTTCCTTGTTTACAGTCGTGTTCGTAATCAAGATTCCGCCGAAGGCAGACACCGGGTCACCAGCCAAAGCATCTTTCCAGACATCCACCACGTTACCGCGAGATGCGATACCACAGGCATTGTTATGTTTTAGGATGGCGAACGTCAGTTCGTCGAATTCGTCAATCAGGTTTACAGCAGAGTCAATGTCGAGCAGGTTGTTGTAAGAGATTTCCTTACCATGCAACTGGTCAAACATATTATCGAATTTGCCATAGAACTTGGCAGCCTGGTGCGGGTTTTCACCGTAGCGCAAGTGCATCGGATCATCCACGGCAGCACGGAAATGCGAGCCTTGGCGGTCGTCGAAATAATTGAAGATTGCAGAATCATAGCCTGAAGAAACGGCAAACGCTTCTTTGGCAAACCATTTGCGGTCTTCGATAGAAGTTTCAGCCC
>OGUM01001718.1_pt1 | contig 14717 bp, 11 predicted proteins | sample 1553631 | NCBI WGS metagenome assembly OGUM01 (sample SAMEA2580228, study PRJEB22360) | human gut metagenome | biome: human gut; feature: human-associated habitat; material: faeces | place: Denmark | collected 2008/2010 | reverse complement strand
ATTCATATTCATATTCCAGAGGGAGCGGTACCAAAAGACGGACCATCTGCCGGTATTACAATGGCAACTGCCATGCTGTCTGCAATTATCGAAAAACCGGTACGTGCGGATCTTGCCATGACCGGTGAGATCACCTTAAGAGGCCGTGTGCTTCCGATCGGCGGACTGAAAGAGAAGCTGCTTGCAGCTAAATATGCCAGGATCAAGGAAGTCCTTGTTCCGGAAAAAAATCGTCCGGATATCGAGGAGATGGACAGAGAGATCATCCAGGGACTGGATATCCGGTTTGTGGATAACATGAAAGAAGTTCTCGGTGAAGCTCTTGCATAAACAAAAAACAGAAAAACCCTGCCCTGACCTTCAGGACAGGGCTTTTAAAAGAAAAGGGAGGAATAACGAATGGTAATCAAAAACGTATCGCTGGATATCGTCTGCGGCATCACAAGCAAGATCCCGGACACAGGAAGGCCGGAGGTAGCTTTTGCGGGAAAATCAAATGTAGGGAAATCCTCCCTGATCAATGGTCTGATGAACCGCAAGGCCCTGGCAAGAACCAGCGCACAGCCGGGAAAAACACAGACCATTAACTTTTATAATATCAATGAAGCCATGTATCTGGTAGACCTCCCTGGTTACGGATACGCAAAGGTTTCACAGTCTGAGAAGGAAAAATGGGGCAAGATGATCGAAAGATATCTTCATACATCCAAAAACCTGAAGGCGGTTTTCCTTCTTATTGATATCCGTCATGATCCGTCTGCAAATGACAAGATGATGTATGACTGGATTCTGAACAATGGCTATGAGCCGATCATTATTGCAACGAAGCTTGACAAGCTCAAACGAAGCCAGGTTCAGAAAAATATCAAAGCAATCAAAGAAGGGCTGAAGCTGAGCAAAGATGGCATTATTATTCCTTTCTCTGCTGAGACGAAGCAGGGAAGAGATGAGATCTGGGCTCTGATTGACGAGTTGACCGGACTGGCAGCTACTGAAGAAGCCTGAAAAAATAAATATTCGCTGTTTACTGACGGGATTCTTTTCCTGTGAAAATAAGCAGCAGACAGACAAAATACGAGGACAAAAAATATTATGGGAATTATCAAGGCATTCAAGCTGGGATTTGACTATCTCAAGTATGATGAGGACGGCAATGTGGAAGCAACGCAGCGTGCTGTCAATGATGTAAACCTGGACATTGAAGCCGGACAATTCGTGGCTGTTCTGGGACATAATGGTTCCGGAAAATCTACTCTTGCAAAGCACCTGAATGCGCTGTTGCTTCCAACTGAAGGAACTTTGTGGGTAGATGGGATTGACACGTCTAAAGAGCCGGAATTATGGAAAGTCCGACAGAAAGCGGGCATGGTTTTTCAGAATCCTGACAATCAGATCATAGGAACTGTAGTAGAAGAAGACGTAGGGTTCGGACCGGAGAATATGGGTGTGCCCACAGAGAAAATCTGGGAGCGTGTAGATGAGAGCCTGAAAAAAACAGGAATGACATCCTATCGTTATCATTCTCCGAATAAACTTTCCGGCGGACAGAAGCAGAGAGTTGCAATTGCCGGTGTCATGGCAATGCGTCCGAAATGCATCATTTTGGATGAGCCAACTGCAATGCTGGATCCGAATGGACGAAAGGAAGTTCTTGAGGCAGTCAGTGACCTTAACAGACGGGAAGGAGTGACAGTCATTCTGATCACCCACTATATGGAAGAAGCTGCTCAGGCCGACCGCGTGCTGGTGATGAGCAAGGGCAATGTGGTCATGGAAGGCACCCCGAAAGAGGTATTCAGCCAGACCGAAAAGGTGCGCGCCCTGCGGCTGGATGTGCCGCAGGCTGCCGAGCTGCGGGATGAGCTGGTCAAGGCCGGCATCCCCATGCCCGAGGGCATCATTGACACCGGCGCGTGCGCACAGGCGCTGTATGAGCTTTTGAAGTAAGGGAGGGGACGGAAGATGGGAAGCATTATCAAAGTAGATCACCTGAGTTATGTCTATAACCCGGGAATGCCCAATGCCGTCACCGCGCTGGATGACGTGAGCTTTGAGGTGGAAGAGGGAGACTTTGTGGGCATCATCGGTGCCACCGGCTCCGGCAAGAGCACCCTCATCACCCACATGAACGGCCTGAACAAGCCCACCAGCGGTCACATCATCATCGATGGCCGTGACCTGTGGGCCGAGCCGGAAAAGATCCGGGAATTTCGTTTCCTCACCGGTCTGGTATTCCAGTACCCGGAGTACCAGCTGTTTGAGGAGACCTGCTATAAGGATATCGCCTTTGGTCCCAGAAACATGGGGCTGGACGAGGCCGAGATCGACAGGCGGGTGCATGAAGCAGCGGACTTTGTCGGCCTGGATGAGGCGCTGCTGCAGCGCAGCCCCTTTGAGCTGTCCGGCGGCCAGAAGCGCCGGGTGGCCGTGGCGGGTGTGATGGCCATGAAGCCCCGCATTCTGGTGCTGGATGAGCCTGCCGCCGGGCTGGACCCCGAGGGCCGGGACGAGATCCTGTCTGAGGTCAAGGAGTACCACAAAAAGACCGGCACCACCGTGCTGCTGGTCTCTCACAGCATGGAGGATATTGCCAAGTACGCGGACCGTGTGCTGGTGATGAGCAACAAGAAGATCGCCATGTATGACACCGTGGAGAATGTGTTTGCTCGTGCGCCCGAGCTGCTGGCGCTGGGCCTGAGCGTGCCGCAGGTCACAAAGATCTTCCTCAAGCTGCGGGAGATGGGTGTGGATGTTCCGGCGGATGTTTACACCGTGCCCTATGCCGTCAAGATGATTTTGGAAGCCAAGAAGCGCCGGGACGCAGGCGAAAGCCTTGTGCTGCCCCGTGTGGATGCAAAGAAGGGGGGCGCTGCCACATGCTGAGAGATATCACCATCGGCCAGCACTTCCCCGGCGACAGCCTTGTGCATAAGTTCGACCCCCGCATGAAGCTGGTGCTGACCATCGTCTACATCATCCTGCTGTTTGCCGCGTCCAACCCGCTGGGCCTGACGCTGTCCCTTGTGTTCCTTGTGGCCATGTACGGCGTGGCAAAGATCCCCTTCAAGCTGATCACCAAGAGCCTGAAGCCCATTTTGCCCATCATCCTCTTTACCGCGGTGCTCAACCTCTTCTTTGTTTCGGGCGAGGGCGAGCCGCTGGTGCACTTCTGGGTGCTGAACATCTACGCCGAGGGCCTGCGCTATGCCATCCTGATGGCGGTGCGCGTGATGGCACTGATCGCAGGCACCAGCCTGCTGACCTATACCACCAGCCCCATCGTGCTGACGGATGCCATTGAGCAGCTGCTCAAGCCTTTGGGCAGGCTGCACTTCCCGGTGCACGAGCTGGCCATGATGATGAGCATTGCCCTGCGGTTTATCCCGACCCTGATCGAAGAGACCGACAAGATCATGAACGCCCAGAAAGCCCGCGGTGCCATGCTGGACAACGGCTCCATGATGGAGCGCGTCAAGGCGCTGGTGCCGGTGCTCATCCCGCTGTTCATCTCGGCCTTCCGCCGCGCCGATGAGCTGGCCATGGCCATGGAGTGCCGCTGCTACCGCGGCGGTGATGGCCGCACCCGCCTGAAAGTGCTGCACTGCACCCGGCAGGATTATATCGATCTGGCGGTGTGCATCGTCTGCTTTATGGTGATCCTGAGCTCGAGACTGGTGTTCCCGAATTTTTAAAAACTCCCCCAGTCGCCTGCGGCGACAGCCCCCTCGAGGAGGGGGCCTTATAGCCTCCCTCTTTGAGGGAGGTGGCACGGCAAAGCCGTGACGGAAGGAGTTCCATGCAGAACTATTTACTGACCCTTGCCTACGATGGCACCAACTACTGCGGCTTTCAGGTGCAGCCCAACGGGCGGAGCGTGGCCCAGACCTTTCAGGATGGGCTGGAAGCGGTGCTCCACAGCCGCCCCGATATCAAGGGGTGCAGCCGCACTGATGCCGGGGTCCACGCGCTGGGCTTTGCGCTGAACTTCCACGCGGAGACCCGCATCCCCCCCGAAAAGCTGCCGCTGGCCATCAACCAGCACCTGCCCCCGGATATCCGGGTGCTGTGCGCCCGGGTGGTGCCGGAGGAGTTCCACGCCCGCTATGCCGCCCATACCAAGACCTACCTGTACCGCATCCACAACCACCCCATCGATTCGCCTTTTGATGAAAAATATTACACCCGGGTGCCCCGGCGGCTGGATGTGGATGCCATGCAGAGGGCGGCGGAACAGTTTGTGGGAAAGCACGATTTTCTGGCCCTGTGCGCGGCGGGTTCCTCTGCTGCTGCCCACGGAGATACCGTGCGTACCATCACTGACTGCCATGTGACCCGGAAGGGCGACGAGGTGGACATTGAGGTGACAGCGGACGGCTACCTCTATAACATGGTGCGCATTCTGGCAGGCACCCTGTGTGAGGTGGGCGCGGGCCGGATGCAGCCCGATGCCATCCCCGGCATCCTTGCCAGCCGGGACCGCAGCCAGGCCGGGCCGACGCTGCCCGCGAAGGGGCTATTTTTGGAGAAGGTGGACTACGACCTATGAGAAAAAATCGCAACCGTCCGGAGAGTGACGAGCCGCTTTCGGAAGGGCGGGTCGAATATCTGGAAGCTGCCCGCCAGCGTGTGCGGAACCGGCGCATCCGCCGCACGGCGGTGCTGCTGGTGCTGCTGACGGCGGTGGTGCTGTTTGCCACCGGCATCGCGGGCAGTTCGGTGGCGGCCCTGAAGGACCTGACCGATACGGCCCGCATTGCCCTGCTGCCCGGCTCCGGCTGGCCCCAGCAGACCGGTGTGGCCGAGCTGGAGCAGATGGCCCCCCTGACCGGCAGCTTTGTGGAGCTGGGGGACGAGGGCTGTGTGGTCTGGTCGCGCACCGGCAAAAAGCTGAACAGCATCCAGAGCGGCTATGCCCGCCCGGCGCTGGCCGCGGGCAAGACCCGCTTTGTCCTCTATAACCGCTCCGGAAACGAGCTGCGGGTGGAGAGCCGCACCCAGAACCTTTACACCAAGCAGCTGGAAAACAGCATTTTCCTCTGCGCCATGTCGGACAACGGCACGCTGGCCGTGGTCACGGAGGACCAGACCAGCATGGCGAAGCTGCTGGTATACAGCCCCTCCATGGAGCAGCAGCTCAGTTGGAGCATGACCTCCAACGATGGCACCCCCCTGCGGATGGCCTTTTCCCCCGACAGCCGGAAGCTGGCGGCGGCAGCCGTCACCGTCAGCGGGGGACAGGTGATGACCAACCTCTACCTCATCAATCTGGCATCGGGCGATCCCGTCAGTCTGGTGAATCAGGGCGGTGTGCCCCAGTGGCTGGGGTGGACCTCCGCTTCCACGATCCTGGCTGTCTACGATACCAGGGCCGTGCTCTACAATGCGGGCGGCGGTGAGCGTGCGGTCTATGATTTTGCGGGCACGGAGCTGAAAGATGTTTCGGTGGACGCGGCAGGCAATGTGGCCCTGCTGCTGGCATCGGGGCAGGTCTCTCAGGCTGTGACGCTGGACAAAAACCTGAACGTCCAGTTCAGCGCTGCTGTCTCGGCGGCAAATTCCATTGTCCGGGCGGGGAACCTGTTCTATCTGCTGGCCGATAACGCCGTGGAGTGCTTTGATGCATCTGGTACCCAGCAGTGGAGCCAGAACCTTGACACCAGCCCGCAGGCATTGCTGGCCAACAGCAAGGATCTGCTGCTGTTCAGCGGCAACACGGTGCAGAAGTTGGAGATTCCTGAGAGCTAAACCTCTCCGTCAATGCTTCGCATTGCCACCTCTCCTAATAGGAGAGGCAAGAAAGCTGTATCGTAAACTTGGCTCCCCTATTAGGGGAGCTGTCGCCGCAGGCGACTGAGAGGTTTAATAAGGTTAAACGTATGTTCAAGAATCCGTCATTTATTTTTGATATCCTATGTACGGTGGTCTGGCTGGTGCTGGCCGTCCGGTATGCCCGCAAAGGCTTTCTGGCCTCGGTGGTGCAGCTGACGGGCAGCCTCATCAGCCTGTTTGGGGCCAGAGCCTTTTCAGGCTGGGCAGCCGGGCAGGTGTTCGAGCGCTTCCTCGCCGGAAGCTTCCGGGACCAGATCGCTGCCAATATCGCCGCCGGGGGAGCCGTCAGTCTGGATGGCATTGCCCAGCGGTACGCGGGCTTTCTGCCCGAGGCGTTCCGGGCATCCATCGTGGATGCCTGCGAGCGCTCCATCTCTGCCGTCCTCAATGACAACGCCGTTGTGCTGGCGGATACCATCGTCCAGAAGGTGCTGGCTCCGTTGCTGACCCCGGTGATCTCGCTGGTGCTGTTCTTTGTGGCGTTTGCCCTGCTGCGGATGCTGGTCAGCCTGCTGGTCACGGTGCTGGGGCTGGTGAACAAGCTGCCCGTGATCGGTGCAGTGAACCACTGGCTGGGCTGGGGCGTGGGCGGCATTGCCAGCCTTGTGGACATCTATCTGGTGCTCTGCGTGGTCTGGGCGCTCATTGTGATCACCGGCGGCAACCTCACCATGCTCAACGACACGGTGATGAGCGGCAGCCTTTACTATAAAGTATTCAATGTGTTCAACCCGTTTGTCTGAGCGGGGAGGGAAAAGGAGGAACAATGGTCTGCATTCGATGCCAGAAGCGGCCTGCCATTATTTTTGTCCAGCGGATGGAAAATGGCCAGATGAAAAACGAGGGGTACTGCCTGCACTGTGCCCGGGAGATGCACATCAAACCGGTCGATGATCTGATGAAGCAGTTTGGCATGTCTGATGAGGACATGGATGCCATGGAAGACCGGATGGAAAACATGATGCAGGAGATGGGGGACATGAGCAACATGAACCCCTTCTCCATGATGATGGGCATGGGCCAGCCGGACCAGAGCGAGGAGGACGGCGACCTTGTGCCTGGCTCCAGCGCTACCTTCCCGCTGGGGGTGAACGGCGGTGCCCAGAACGGCAAAAACGAAAAGAAGGCGGGCAAAAATGAGAAAAAGCCGCCCCGCCGCAAGTTTTTGGATACCTACTGCGAGAACCTGACCCGCAAAGCCCGGGAGGGGAAGCTGGATGATATCATCGGCCGCGACCGGGAGATCTACCGCACCATCCAGATCCTGAGCCGCCGCCAGAAGAACAACCCCTGCCTCATTGGTGAGGCGGGCGTTGGCAAGACCGCCATTGCCGAGGGCATTGCCGAGCGCATTGCCAAGGGGCAGGTGCCGGCAGGGCTGCAGGATAAGGAGATCTTCCTGCTCGACCTGACCAGCCTTGTGGCAGGCACCCAGTTCCGCGGCCAGTTTGAGCAGCGGGTCAAGGGCCTGCTGAGCGAGGTCAAGGCGGCGGGCAACGTCATCCTGTTCATTGACGAGATCCACACCATTACCTCTGCCGGTGAGAGCGAGGGTGCCATGAATGCGGGCAACATCCTGAAGCCCGCCCTCTCCCGTGGCGAGATCCAGGTCATCGGTGCCACCACCTTCAACGAGTACCGCAAGTATATCGAGAAGGACCAGGCGCTGGAGCGCCGGTTCCAGCCCGTGCGGGTGGAGGAGCCCAGCGTCGCTGATACGCTGGCCGTGATGGGCGGCATCAAGCACTACTACGAGGAGCACCACCATGTGCAGGTGCCCGCCGATGTGCTGAACGCCACCGTGACCCTGAGCGAACGGTATATCACCGACCGCTACCTGCCCGACAAGGCCATCGACCTGCTGGACGAGGCCTGTGCCTGCTGCAATCTGGCCCACCCGGTCATCTCCGAGTACCTGACCATGCAGAAGGAACTGGAGGCCCTCAAGCAGGAAGAGGCCGACATGGAAAACGCCGATGTGAACGAGCCCATCGATTACGAGCGTGTGGCAGAGCGCAAGACCCGGATGGCGCAGCTGGAGCGGGAATTGCCCGCCAAGCAGGCCGCGGCCGGGGAGATCCAGGTGACCATGGACGATGTGGCCAAGGTCATTGAGCTGTGGACGGGTATCCCGGCGGTGAAGATCCGGGAGACCGAGTATGCAAAGCTCGCCAGCCTTGAGACCGAGCTGAAAAAGAAGATCATCGGTCAGGACGATGCCGTGCATCTGGTGGCGCAGGCGGTCAAGCGCAGCCGCGCCGACCTTTCGGGCCGCCGCCGTCCGGCCAGCTTCATCTTTGTGGGCCCCACCGGCGTGGGCAAGACGGAGCTGGTGAAGCAGCTGGCAAACCAGCTCTTTGACGGCCCCGACCCCCTGATCCGGCTGGATATGAGCGAGTATATGGAGAAGTACGCGGTGTCCCGCATGATCGGTTCCCCTCCGGGCTATGTGGGCTACGAGGAGGCGGGTCAGCTGACCGAAAAGGTCCGCCGCCGCCCATACAGCGTGGTGCTGTTCGATGAGATCGAAAAGGCCCACCCCGATGTGATGAATATCCTGCTGCAGATCCTGGACGAGGGCAAGATCAACGATGCCCAGGGCCGCACCGTGGATTTCTCCAACACCGTCATCTGCATGACCTCCAATGCGGGCAGCAGCGACCAGACCACCGCAAGTCTGGGCTTCAACCGCAGCGAGGAGGAGCGGAACGAGGAAAAGAGCCGCAAGGCACTGAGCCAGTTCCTCCGCCCTGAGTTTTTGGGCCGCGTAGATGAGGTCATCACCTTCAAGCCGCTGAGCGAGGAGACCCTGCAGGGCATTGCCGCCCTGATGCTGGACGAGTACAAGCCCAGCATGGAGGCCAAGGGCATTGCCTACAGCTATACCCCGGCGGCACTGGCAGCGCTGGTGCACAAGAGCCAGGGCGGCAAGTTTGGTGCCCGCGACCTGCGCCGCACCATCCGCAAGGCTGTGGAGGACCCCGCCGCTGAAAAGATCATCGACGGCACCCTTGTTTCCGGTTCCACCCTGACCGTGGATGCTGAGAACGATGAGATCGTGCTGAAATAAAGAGCAAACAGAAAGCCGCTGCACAGCGTAAAAACTGTGCAGCGGCTTTTGTAGTGTATAAAACCTCTCAGCCGCCTGCGGCGGCAGCTCCCCTGATAGGGGAGCCAAGCCCTGTGGGAGAGGTTACTCCACGCTGACCGGCTCCTCCGGCTTGTTGGCGGTACGGGCGCTCGTGCGGCCCTCGGGAATGATCTCGCCTGCGGCGGTCAGGCTGAGCTTGGCCAGGGTCGGGCCGACCAGCTCGTACACCAGCACCGAGAAGAGCACCACGTTGCGCACCATGTGGCCATCGGAAAGCTCGGCAGCCTCGGCGGCCATGCCCAGCGCCACACCGGCCTGCGGCAGCAGGGTGATGCCCAGATACTTCTGAATCCTCTCGCTGCAGCGGGTGGCCTTGCAGCTGACATAGGAGCCGGAGATCTTGCCCAGAGAGCGGGAAGCGATATAGACGGCACCAATGAGCAGGACCATGGGGTTTGCGAGGATGTTCAGATCCAGCTCCGCGCCGGACAGCACGAAGAACAGGATGTTCACCGGGCTTACCCAGCGGTCCAGGCGGTCCATCAGCTCATCGGAAGTGGGGCAGATGTTGCAGAACACGGTGCCGGTCATCATGCAGACCAGCAGCAGCGAGAAGCTGCAGTGGATGGGGCCGACCTCAAAGCTGACCATGGAAAGGCCCACCGTCAGCAGCACAAAGGCCACCGAAAGGCTCATGCGCTTGGAGCGGGAGTGGAAGTAGATCTCCAGCTGGTTGAGCAGCAGACCGGCCAGCGCGCCCAGACCCAGGCTGAGTACGATCTCCACCAGAGGCTCCAGAAGGATGCTGATGGGGTCGATGCGGCCCTGCTCCAGTGCGTTTGCGATGCCGAAAGAGGCTGAGAAGAGCACCAGACCTACGGCATCATCAATGGCGACCACCATCAGCAGCAGGCGGGTCAGGGGACCGCTTGCCTTGTACTGCTTGACCACCATCAGGGTGGCGGCAGGGGCTGTGGCAGAGGCGATGGCACCCAGCGTGATGGCCGATGCCATTGAGATGACATCCGGCCGGGCAAAGTGCAGGACCACCAGAGCGATATCCACCAGCACGGTGGTGATAACGGCCTGCAGGATGCCCACAGTGACCGCCTGCCTGCCCATCCTCTCCAACGCGCTGAGCCGGAACTCATTGCCGATGACAAAGGCGATGAAGCCCAGTGCCACCTGTGTGATGATGCCGTAGCTCTCGACCTGTGCAAGGCTCCCGAAGCCGAAGCCCCAGCCGCTCAGGCCCAGCCGACCCAGAAAGAAGGGGCCCAGCAGAAGCCCCGCCACCAGATAAGAGGTGACAGCCGGCAGACGGACCGCTTTCGCTGCACGGGATGCCAACAGGCCTGCAATGAGCGAAAGAGACATGCAAATGAGCAATTGCTCCATAAAACAAGATCCTCCTCAGGAATTAAGATACGTTAAAAAGTATATTTTATCTGAGGAGGAAAAGCAACATTTGTTAATTGAATTTAAAAATCTTCTGTGCAAGGCGGTAACCGCCCAGCACGAGCTTGTCGCCCTTGGGGATCTTCAGGTTGGTCACGCCGCCAAAGCCGTAGCGGATGGAGCGGTAGACCCCGGCACTGGTGTGTGCCTTGAGGTAGGCCCACAGTTCGTTCTCCTTCTGCTTGGCAGCGGCACTGCCGTCCAGCAGAAGGAAGATGTCGCTGATGGCCATCATCATGGAGAGGTAGTGCAGCATATAGCTGCGCAGCTTCTTCTGGCCCTTAAGGGCATCCAGGTCCTGGCAGTCGATCATGTGGCGGGTCACCCGCAGCTGCTGGTCCACCCGCTTGACCATTACACTTTCGTTCACGCTCTGGTCGGCCCGGCCGATGAAGTAGCGGTACAGGTCCAGATCCATATAGTACATGCTCTTGACAAAGGGCAGGGGCTGGTAGACAAAGATGTTGTCCACATAGAAGGTGTGCTTGGGCAGCACCATGCCGCAGTCCCGCAGCACCTGCGTGCGGTACATCACCGAGTGCATCAGCAGGTTCTGGTCGGGCCGGAAGTGGCCGACATGCGTCCAGCTGAACAGCCGGTTCTGGGGGAACACATTGGTGTAGCGCACGGTGTGGCTGGTGTTGTCCTCCACATGCTCGTAGACATAGTTGCAGATCATCAGGTCAGGCGCGGTGCCCCGGGCAGTCAGCGTGTTCAGCTTGGCCAGCACGGTCCTGAGGGCTGCTTCGTCCAGCCAGTCGTCGCTGTCCACTACCTTGTAATACAGGCCGGTGGCGTTGCGGATGCCCTGATTCACGCCCTCGCCGTGGCCGCCGTTCTCCTGATGGATGGCCTTGACGATGGTGGGATATTTGGCGGCGTACTCGTCGCAGATGGCGGGGGTGTCATCCTTGGTGGAACCATCGTCCACCAGGATGATTTCGGCCTGCTCCCCGGCGGAGAGCAGGGTCTCGATGCAGTGGCGCATATATGCCGCCGAGTTGTAGCACGGGACGGCGAAGGTGATCAATTTCTGAGCCATACAAAATACTCCTTTGCTTTTTTCCGGCAGATGCGCAAGGCAGGGGCCGGGATGGAGATATGTACCCATATTATAGCATTTTTGTGCAGGAAATGCTATCGAACGTGGGAAATGTCAGAGATGTTTTACAATTATCCGGGGAGTTGTGGTATACTGATTGGGTTACAGACCGCTCAGGCCGCAAGCGCGTCCGCTTCCCCGTACAGGAGAGACGGCATGGCAGGGCAATGACGGAGAGGTTTTGTATGGATAGGAGGAACCATGGAAAGTCCGCATAGTATTCTGAAAAAAGTCTTTGGCTACGACAGCTTCCGCCCGGGTCAGGAGGAGATCGTCTCCCGCCTGCTGGCCGGGCAGGATGTGCTGGCCGTGATGCCCACAGGTGCGGGCAAGTCCATCTGCTATCAGGTGCCGGCCCTGCTGCTGCCGGGCATCACCATCGTGGTCTCGCCGCTGGTGAGCCTGATGAAGGATCAGGTGGGGGCGCTGGTACAGGCCGGTGTGGCGGCAGCTTTCCTGAACAACAGCCTGACGGACAACCAGAAGGCCCTGATGCTCCGCCGCGCCCGGGAGGGGTGGTATAAGATCATCTATGTGGCTCCGGAGCGGCTGGAGATGCCGGGTTTCCAACGGTTTGCGCAGGAGCGGGAGATCAGCATGGTCACGGTGGACGAGGCCCACTGCATCAGCCAGTGGGGGCAGGACTTCCGCCCCAGCTACCTGCGCATCAAGGCGTTTGTGGACAGCCTGCCCAAGCGCCCGGTGGTGGGAGCCTTTACGGCCACCGCCACGGCCCATGTGCGGGAGGACATCCGCACCCATCTGGAACTCCACACCCCCTACGAGGTGACCACCAGCTTCGACCGGCCCAACCTCTATTTTGCCACCCGCAGGGCCCTGCCCAGCGAGAAGCCCAAAGTTCTGCTCGAACTTGTACTCAGGGAGCGGGACAATGCGGGCATCATCTATTGCAGTACCACCCGGCAGGTGGACGAGACCACCCGCCTGCTGCAGAGCCGGGGCATCCGTGCGGCAGCCTACCACGCCAAACTGGATGCGGATACCCGGCGGCAGAATCAGGACGATTTCCTCTATGACCGGGTGCAGATCATGGTGGCGACCAATGCCTTCGGCATGGGCATCGATAAGCCAAACGTCCGGTTCGTCATCCATTATAATATGCCGAAAAACATGGAAAGCTATTATCAGGAGGCCGGACGAGCAGGCAGGGACGGCCTTCCGGCGGAATGTATTCTGCTGTATGCGGGACAGGATGTGATCACAAACCAGTTTTTTATCGAAAACATGGCGCAGGAGAGTGAGGATCCCGAGACGACAGCGCTGATCCGTCAGCGGGAGGAGGAACGGCTGAAGAAAATGACGTTTTACTGTTTCACCCATGAGTGCCTCAGAGATTATATCCTGCGGTATTTCGGGGAATACGGTTCCAATTACTGTGGAAACTGTTCCAACTGCCTCTCGGAATTTGAAACGGTGGATGTGACAGCGGCGGCAAAGGCAATCCTTGGCTGTGTGCGGGAATGCCGTCAGCGCTACGGCACGACGGTGATTCTCGATACCCTGCACGGTGCGAATACCGCGAAAATCCGCCAGTACCGCATGGATGAAAACTCCCATTACGGGGAACTGGCAAAAGAGCCGGTCTACCGGCTGCGGCAGATCTTAAATGAACTGCAGGTCCGGGAATATCTCTATGTAACGGCCGACACATACAGCATTGTGCGCCTGTTGCCAAAAGCGGCGGAGCTGCTGGATGAGGACGGCACGATGCTGATGAAGATGGCAAAAGAAGAAAAACGGATTCCGAAAGCCGCAAAAGAGAAGACAAAGACAAAAACCTCGGCAGCGGCAAAGGATCTTTCCAACGAGGAGGCCGCGGTATTCGAAAAACTGCGGGCACTCCGGATGGAGCTTGCAAAGGAGCATAAAGTGCCTCCGTATATTATCTTCTCGGATAAAACACTGATCCAGATGGCGGTAGAGAGACCGTCAAATAAAGAGGAAATGCTGGCTGTTTCCGGGGTCGGCGAGAGCAAGTTTGAAAAATACGGGGAGCAGTTTCTTGCATGTCTTGCAGAAAGATAAAACAAGTCGTGTAAAAAAACGGGAAAACAACAGGAAAGGAAGAATACGCTTATGAAAAAAGAAAACGCAGTTATTTTTGGAGTGACCGGTGTTGTAGTTGCCGCCGTGCTGATTGGAGGCGGAATCTATATGAAAACGGAACGGGACCGAAATCTGAATGCAGATACAGCAAGTACTGCAGCGGACAGCAATAGGGCAGAAGAAGTACAGAAAGCCGTATTTCTTGCAGAAGATTCCGGGTTATGGTACCTGGGAGATCTGGAACACGGAAACATCTATGTGACACATACACCGTCCGACACACTTTACGATGAAAATGGAAATGCTATTGATCCGTCCGAGATCAAAAAAGGAGATTTTCTTCAAGTGGAGGGCGACGGTATTATGCTGAACTCCTATCCGGGACAATATCCGGGTATCAGCCGTATTATGAGAATCAGCGGCGGTACGGAGGCGGATGCAGAAAAATTCGATGAGGAACTTTCCCGGATTCTGCCGGAAAAGGATCCATCGGAAATTCCGTTTCTGAATCTGTGCTACACACAGCCAAATGCCCAGGTGACAGCTATGGCAACACAGGGAGGTTATACCTGGTCTTATGTTGATGAGGACGGCAATGGTCAGAACGTCGTTGCGGACAGTGCGTTCATTCTGGAATGGACGGAACTGAGTGATCTGCATACAGCAAATGACGAAGGAAAAACCGATCTGGAGCTTGTCTTCTCGGAGGAGCCGGATTCTGTCACAGCAGAAAGATGGCCGGCCGAAGACCGGGGGCAGAACTTTGGCAATGGTTACCCGGAGGGAGAAAGCGTTTCTGTGGAGCATGCGGAGAGCTGGAGCATTCCGGGAGCCGAGGCCGGCTACATCTACGAAGTGGACGCGGTATTCGAAAATGGAACCGTGTCATACGGATTTGAAGTGAAAAAGTAAAAAAAGACTTTCTTTTTCCGTGACATTATGCTATTTTTACTGTGAAAACAGAAAAATGCAATGTGCCATACGGCATAAGCAGCTGACTTTTCAAAAATCAGAATCCGTTTGACCGGAGGATGCGAGGAGGAATTTGTATGAAGTTAATTGTTGCTGTATTACGGAAAGAGGACGAGGCAGACACCATTGCCGAGTTGAACAAAAAAGGCTTTTTTGTGACGGAGCTTGCCACGACCGGCGGTTTCCTGAAGGAGAAGA
>OGUM01001715.1_pt1 | contig 14720 bp, 11 predicted proteins | sample 1553631 | NCBI WGS metagenome assembly OGUM01 (sample SAMEA2580228, study PRJEB22360) | human gut metagenome | biome: human gut; feature: human-associated habitat; material: faeces | place: Denmark | collected 2008/2010 | reverse complement strand
GGCATCCGATATGCCGGAGACGGCGGAAAGCGTTTTGGCGGAGCAGCCGAGTGTTTCGATATATAAATTGAGACGGTCACAAAATTTCATGCGGGTTCCCTCCGTATGCTTGATTTAAGGCGATTATACCACGCTTCGACCGAAACCGCCATAAGAGAACGCAGTGGGTTTTGACATTTTCCGGCGTGTCAATGACCAAACCGGGAAAACGCTTTTTTCGGTTACGGTTGTTTGGTAGGATAGGGGATAGAAAAGGGGGCGGGAAAATGAAGCGATGCGGTTTTATTTTGCTGTGTGCGCTGGTCGTTTTGTGCGTGCTGCTTGCGGGCTGCGAAGGAAAGACGGCGGAAAGAAGCGAAGCCGGCGAGGTGTTTGCGTTTTGCGGCGGCGAAGCAGAGAATTTCGCAAAGACATTTGACGTGAATGAGATGAACTGCATGGAATATCGCTACACGATGGACACGCCCGTTTTCTGCCGCATCACGGACAAGGCGGCGATGCAAACGATTTTTGACGCACTTTGCGAGATGAAAATCGGCGAAAGAACGGACATGCGTGCAACGGACAGCGAGCAGAGTTTGACGTTTGTGAAAACAGACGGCACGACGTGTATGATACGGTTTGAGCAGCGGAACCTGCTGTATGAAGAAGACGCTTATCAACTGGAAAATGATGCGGCGCTTTGGAAGGCGCTGCGCGAAGTGAAATAGAAATGGGGGAACGACATGAAAGAATCGAGAGTATTTGAGCTGAACCAAGCGACCGCAGAGCAGGTTTTGGAGGCTGTGACGACGTTTTTGCGCGGCGAAAAGAGCATGGAGGTGCAGAGCGTGGCGACACCGAACGGGTACCTCATTCAGGCGGCGCAGGCCGATACGCTGCGCACGCTTTCCGGCATGAAGCTGGCGACGACGGTGGAGCTCACGGTAAACGGCACGCAGCTCAATGTGACGCTCGGCGAGGGCCAGTGGGCGGACAAGCTGGGCGCGGGCGCTGTGGGGCTTTTTCTGCTGTGGCCGCTGGCGGTAACGGCGGGCATCGGCGCGTATAAGCAGAAAAAGCTGCCGAGCGAGATTTTTGAGGTGGTGTACCGCTGCACGATGGGCGAGCCAACGAGCTTCCGGACGGCGGGCGTACCCGTAAATGCGGCGCCGACAGCTCCGGCGGGGGCAGTCTGTCCGCAGTGCGGGGCGCAGATCTTCGCAAACGCGAGGTTTTGCAGCGCTTGCGGCGCAAAGCTACAAACGGTGTGTCCGGGCTGCGGCGCGCCGGTAAAGCCGGGCAGTAAATTCTGCTCGGAATGCGGGCAGGCGCTCTCTTGATTTATATATCCCAAAACGGCGGCGTGGAGCTTAGGCTTTGCGCCGCCGTTTTTTATGCGCATGTTTTGTACCGTGTGGAGTGAAGCGGTTGAAATCTTCGGCGAATTCTTGTATGATAAGGGAAAAGAAAGGCGGGGATGAAGATGAATATTACGGTTTATCTCGGTGCGAACGCGGGCAATGACCCCAAGCTGCAAGAGGCGGTGGAGGCGCTCGGCAAGTGGATTGGCGAAAACGGGCATGACCTCATTTACGGCGGCTCAAAATGCGGGCTAATGGGGTCGATCGCCGAAAGCGTGCTGCAAAACGGCGGCAAAGTGACCGGCGTGGAGCCGCAGTTTTTTGTGGACTCCGAGCTGCAGCACGACGGGCTGACGGAGCTTATTGTGACAAAGGACATGACGGACAGAAAGACGAAAATGATTGAGCTCGGCGACGCGTTTATCGCGTTCCCGGGCGGCACGGGCACGCTGGAGGAAATTGCGGAAGTGATGTCGAAGGTATCGCTGAAGCATTTAGACGCGCCGTGCATTCTTTATAATCTGAATGGATATTACAACGGGCTGAAGGCGCTTTTAGGCCATATGATCGAGATGGGGCTTTCGACCAAGGAGCGGCAAGAGGGCATTTATTTTGCCGACACATTAGATGAGATCGAACGCATTTTAGCGGAAAAGTGAGGGATATACATGCCGAATATTGTATGGAACGCGAAGGAATATCAGCAGAATTTTTCGTTTGTGCCGTCTTACGGCGAAGCGGTGACAGAGCTTATCACGAAGCCGCAGTGAGCGAAAAAGCGACACCTGACGGTTTCCGGACTTGTGCGGTGGGAGTTCGTCCGCTATAATAAAAGCAGAACGAGCGCAAAGGAGTGCTGCTTTATGGCAAAGACGAATAAGACACCGAAGGCGGAGGACAACGCCGAGCTGCGGACGATCTCGCTTTTGAAAATTCTGAACACATACAGCGACGAAAACCACGAGCTTTCTACAAAAAACATTATGGATAAGCTCCAAAAGGAATGCGGCGTTACGGTGCATCGCACGACCGTCGGCAAGAACATCAAGCAGCTTGCGGACTGCGGCTTTGATATTTACACGCACAAGACGACGCAGAACCGCTATTACCTTGCGAGCCGCTTATTTGAGATGCCGGAATTGAAGCTGCTTGCGGACGCGGTGGAATCTGCGGGATTCATCACCGAAAAGAAAAGCGAGGAGCTGATTGAAAAGCTTTGTCGGCTGACGAGCGTTTATGAGGCCGAGGTTTTGCAGGAGGGGTTTTGCGCGAACAACGGGAAATCCTGCAATGAGAGCATTTACTACATTGCGGACACGATCAACGCGGCTATTGCAAAGCGGAAGAAAATTTCGTTTTACTATTTTCATTACGGTCCGGGCAAGAACCGTGTACTGAAAAACGACGGGAAGCCGTATGTTTTCAGCCCATATAAGCTTGTTTGGAATACAGATGAATATTACGTTGTGGGGTATTCCGACAAGCACGAAAAGCTTGTGAGCTTCCGCGTGGACCGCATTGACCGTTGTCCGGAGATTTTAGATGAGGACGCGGAGCCGCGGCCCGAAAAAGAGGAGTTGATGCGGCATATCCGCACGATGACAAGCATGTATGACAGCCGTCGTGAGCGCGTGACGCTTTTGTGTGACAACGCGATGATGAATGCGGTGGTGGACGCATTCGGCGAAGATGTGGAAACAAAGGCCTTTGGCGACGACGCGTTTACCGTGGAAACGGAGACGGCGGCAAGCCCTGTCTTTTACCGCTGGGTGTTCGGCTACGGTGGGAAAATCCGAATCACGGAGCCGGAAAACGTGAAAAAGGAGTATGCCGAAATGGTGAAAAACGCTTTTGGAAATACGTGCGGCCGGTGCGGCGCGTAAAGTAAACAGCAGTCCGACCTTTGGCAGTTTGATGCACAAAGGTCGGGCCTTTTTTTGTGTTGAAGACGGAACGTGAATGTGCTATAATGAACCGTAAGATTTTGGGAAAGGGTCCGGCAATGTATAACTCCAAACGATTCGAAACGGTGAAGAATATGAGGGAAAACAAGAAAATATCGAATGCCGTGCAGGCGGCCATCGGCGTGCTGGCCGTGGTTTTGGCGGCGCTGATCGTTTGGATGATGGTGCTGGTCTCGGGCATTCAGGGCACGGCGCGCGTGGTGAACTATGCGGGCCTTGTGCGCGGCGAAACGCAACGCCTTGTCAAAATGGAGATTGCGGGTCAAGCGGAGGACGAGATGATGGAGAGCGTGGAATCGTTTATCAACGGTCTGCGCTTCGGCGATGACGAGCTTACCCTTGTGCGATTGGACGACAAGAGTTTTCAGACGAAAATGGAAGAGTTGGCTTCTTGCTTTGAAAGCCTGAAGCAGGAGATTTATCTTGTGCGCGAAAAGGGTTTTGAGAAAACCGACATCATCGACAAAAGCGAAAAGTTTTTCGACGTTTGCGATGATGCGACGGGCCTTGCGGAAACCTATTCGCAAAAGCGCGCGTCCTCTTTGGCGGTTTTGGAGCGGTACATCACGGCGGACATCGTAGTTTTGATGATGCTGATCGGTTATGAGTTTATCAAGGCGCTGCACTACACCGCCATGAACCACGCTTTGCAGAAAAAGGTGTACATGGACGAAGCGACGGGGCTGCCGAACAAAAATAAATGTGAGGAGCTATTGAGCGCGCCGAAGATGATCACGATGCCCGTGGGTGTTTGCAGCTTTGACCTCAACAATTTGAGACGCATCAACAACAGCATGGGCCACGAAAAGGGCGATGCGTACATCCGCATTTTTGCGGAGCTGGTGCGCGAGGCGGTGCCGGCGCATTACTTTGTGGGTCGCGCGGGCGGCGACGAATTCATCGCCATTATGGACGGTGCGGACAAGGAAGAAATGCAGCGGTGCTTACAGCTCATCCGCGACCGTGTGGACACGTACAATGCGGCGAACCCCGATTTTCCGGTGAGCTATGCGGTTGGCATTTCGGTCTCCGACGAGAACGAAAACTGCACAATGCGCGATTTGTATATCCTCGCAGACAAAAACATGTATATCAACAAAAGCCACGTGAAGCGCGAGGAAGCATTGGCCGAAAAGAAGCTGGATCGCAGACTGCTGAAAAGCATGAAAAAATACGGCAGCAACTTTTCCGATTGCCTGTACTGCGACGCAAGGCAGGACGCTTACAGGGTAATTCGTGCGAGCGAGGCGTTTTTCCTTGCGGCGGACGGCAGTTATTCCGGCGCGGTGGAGCAGATTGCAGAAGAACGCGTGGCGCAGGAAGACCGCAAGGCGGTGCGCAGCAGATTACAGCTGACGGCGCTGTGCGAGGCGCTTTCCGAAAAGAACCGCGTGGTGGAATTGCAGCACAAGATTTTCGGCGAGAACAGTGCCGACTACGGGCGACTGACGGCGATTTTTGTGGATGCAGACCCGGACGGCACGCTGCACCATTTCTTGCTGGCGTTTGAGACGATCGACAGTGTGCAGCCGGAGACGGACGCCAAGCAGCAACTGACGCAGTATTACGAGCAGCTGAAGCAGTCTATTTTGGAAAACGACAGCTACGTGGATGCGATGCTGGAGACTGCGGATGCGGTATACTCCGTGAATCTGACGGATGATCTGGTGGAGCGCGATTTCCGTCGTGAACGCGGCGCAGACATCTTTATTGAGGACTTGAAAGCACCGTGTCCGTACGGCGAATATTGCCATCGTCATTCTATGCTGATTTTGCCCGAAACGATGGGCAGTTACCGGTTGATCGACACGGCCGAAAAGCTTTTGGAACGCTATGCGAGCGGAGAAAAGCAGGTGACGGTGGAATACTGTGAGCGCGTATCCGGCAGCGAGACACGCTGGATACAGAAAACGGCGCTGATGATGTCTTCACGCGTATACGATGCGAAGAGCGGTGAGGAAAAGCCGATGATCCACAGCCTTGTGCTGCTGAAAAACACCACGGAGTTCCATGCACAGGAGCAGAAGGAGCACGAGCGCTTGCGGGCTGAGGTGGACGAAGCAACGCTGGCGAATAAAGCAAAGACGGAGTTCCTTTCCCGCATGAGCCACGATATCCGCACGCCGATCAACGGTGTGATGGGTATGCTGGAGATTATCAAGAAAAACCGTGAAGATCATGAGCGCGTGGACGACTGCCTTGAAAAGATCCATGTTTCCTCCGAGCATCTGCTGTCGCTCATCAACGATGTTTTGGATATGAGCAAGCTGGAATCCGGCCATATGGAGCCGGAGCATGTGCCGTTTGACCTTGACGATTTGATGAAGAACGTTCGCGCACTGAACGAAGCGCAGGTGGCAAAAACGAGTATTGTGTATACCTACGGCAAGATTTCGTTTGCGCACGCAAAGCTTATCGGCAGCCCGCTGCATCTGCGGCAGATCTTATTGAATCTGTTCAGCAACGCGGCGAAATACAATAAAGAAAACGGCACGATTGAAACGTATGCGGAGGAGATTGCCTGTGACGAAAACACGGCGACATTCCGCTTTACAATACGTGATACGGGCATCGGTATGAGCAAAGATTTTGTGAACAACGAGCTTTTTGAGCCGTTTACACAGGAAAAGCAGGGCGCCCGCACGCAGTATCAGGGCACGGGCCTCGGCATGTCTATCGTGAAGGAGCTCATCGAGAAGATGAACGGCACCATCACGGTGGAAAGCGTGCTCGGCGAAGGCTCTGCGTTTACGGTGACGCTGCCGTTTGAAATCGACAAGCATCCCTCTGCGCAGGCGGCGGCGAATGGCGCGGCGGACGAAACGGCTCTGCACGGGCTGAAAGTGCTGCTGGCCGAAGACAACGAACTCAACATGGAGATTGCGGAATTCTTCCTGGAAGACATGGGTGCCGAAACGATGCAGGCGTGGAACGGCAAAGAGGCCGTGGAGGCCTTCCGAAACTCCGCGCCGGGCGAGATCGGCGTGATTTTAATGGACATCATGATGCCGGTGATGGACGGCCTTGAGGCGGTGCAGCGCATTCGTGCGCTGGACCGGCCGGATGCGAAAACGGTGCCGATCATCGCGATGACAGCGAACGCGTTCTCGGAAGATGTGGAGCGCAGCCGCAAAGCCGGTATGACGGAGCATCTCTCGAAGCCGCTGAATGCCGAAACGCTGAAAAAAGCGATCTTACGGAACATATAACCCGTGCGGTAAAGACAAATATTCGTTAAGGGCGGCGAAGAGCTGCCCTTTTTTCGTGTACCGACACTTGATTTTTCTTTTTGTTGTGGTATACTCATTTTGGAGTATTAGAATCAATTCTAAAACAGGGAAAAGAGGGGTATAAATGGCAAACCGCAACGAAAAGGAGGCCTCGCGCAAGCGAATTCTTTCTACCTGTGTGCGTCTGTTTTTGGAGCAGGGGTTTAAGCATACACCGCCGAAGCAGATTTTGACGGAAGCGGATGTTTCCGCGGGCACGTTCTATAATTTGTACCGCACGAAAGCCGGTGTGCTTACCGAGCTGACCGAGTTCATGTTTCAAAATCAGTTTACTATCGCGGGGCAGATTGCACAGGGGGAGACAGATCCCGTAAAACTCTACGCGGTGGAGACGGCGATTCAGCTGACGCTGGCAGAACTGAACGAGAACCTGCGCCAAATTTACGTGGAAGCGTACACGCTGCCGGAAAATTTGGAAATCATCCACAGGATGACGGCCGAGATGCTGCACCGTATTTTCGGCGCGTATATGCCCGGGTACAGTGTGAGCGATTTTTATGAGTCGGACATCGGTTCGGCGGCGATTATGCGCGGATATATGGCGCGTCCGTGCGACGTGTATTTTACGCTGGAACGCAAGTTAGAGCGCTTTTTGCAGCTGACACTGCGCATTTATTGCGTGCCGGAGGAAAAACAGCGGGAGGTTATGGCGCTGATTGCGAACCTCGACATCCGTGCCATTGCAAACGAAGTGATGCAAAAACTGTTTGCCGCGCTTGAGATGCACTATGAATTCACGCTCGGCGAAGAGGCAAAGCAAATTTGATTAAAAAAGAGCCGCACAGGCGGATATGCACCCGGTTTTCTGGGCACAGGTTCAAAATTGAAAAATGGGTTTCCATCATGGATGCTTCCCTGAATTCAGAGGAAAGCGCAAATATTTGTTGAGTGTGCTGTCGAAATTCATTGAAAACAGCAAAATTCTGTGCTAAACTTAGAGCATAAACACCGGGCGGAATATAACGTGCGGAAACCATTGAAAAGGAGCAATTATTTATGGGTCTTATTAAGACAGCTGTCGGCGCCGCGGGCGGTGTTATGGCGGATCAGTGGAAAGAATTTTTCTATTGCGAATCGATGCCGAAAGAGGTGCTTGTCACAAAGGGTGTAAAGCGCACGAGCGGGCGTTCCTCCAATACGCGCGGCAGTGACAACATCATCACGAGCGGCTCCGGCATTGCGGTGGCGGACGGCCAGTGCATGATGATCGTGGAGCAGGGCAGAGTGGTGGAGCTTTGCGCGGAGCCGGGCGAATTCACCTATGACGCTTCGAGCGAGCCTTCTGTTTTCTCCGGCTCTCTCAGTGCGGGCATTAAAAACACCTTTGCGCAGATCGGCAAGCGTTTTACGTATGGCGGCGATGCCGGCAAAGATCAGCGCGTATATTATTTTAATACGAAGGAACTCATCGACAATAAATTCGGCACGCCGAACCCCATTCCGTTCCGTGTGGTCGATAACAAGATCGGTCTGGACGTGGACGTTTCCGTCCGCTGCTCCGGCGTATATTCGTACCGCATTGCGGACCCGCTTTTGTTCTACACGAATGTGTGCGGCAATGTGGAGCAGGAATATACCCGCGACGAATTGGACAGCCAGCTGAAGCACGAGTTCATCAGCGCTTTGCAGCCGGCGTTCGGCAAGCTTTCCGACCTCGGTTTGCGTCCGAACCAGATTGTGGCACACAACACGGAGCTGGAAGATGCTATGAATACGGCGCTTTCCGCGAAATGGGGCGAGCTGCGCGGCTTGACGGTCGTCAGCATTGCGCTTGGCTCCGTGACACTGCCGGACGAGGACGCCGAGATGATCAAGCAGGCACAGCGCACGGCGATGATGCGCGACCCGACTATGGCGGCGGCCACGCTCGTCGGCGCACAGTCGGACGCGATGAAAACGGCCGCGGGCAACTCTGCCGGTGCTATGAACGGCTTTATGGGCGTAAATATGGCTATGAATGCGGGCGGCATGAACGCACAGGCGCTGTACGGCATGGGTCAGCAGCAGGCGGCGCAGGCTGCGGACAGCTGGAAGTGCGCGTGCGGCACGGTGGTCAACGGAAATTTCTGCCCGAATTGCGGGGCAAAGAAGCCGGATAACGACGGCTGGACCTGCTCCTGCGGTAAAGTGAACAAGGGCAATTTCTGTGCAAACTGCGGCGCGAAAAAGCCGGAGGGCTTACCGAAGTACCGCTGTGACAAGTGCGGCTGGGAGCCGGAAGATCCTGCACATCCTCCTAAGTTCTGTCCGGAGTGCGGCTCTCCTAAGCCTGAAAATGACCGTGCCTAAAAGTTGCAACCTGCGTTGAACTGTGAGGAGATGAGAGCAAATGGCGGCAATTAAAGAATACAAATGTCCTTGCTGCGGCGGCGCTGTGGAATTTGACAGTAAAATTCAGAAGATAAAGTGCCCGTACTGCGACACGGAGTTTGACACCGAAGCGTTTACCGCGCACGAGGAAGAAGTACAAAACGCAAAGCCCGACGAAATGGACTGGGAGACCACGGCCGGCGGCGCGTGGGAGCAGGGCGAAGAAAGCACGCTGCGCAGTTACGTGTGCAACTCCTGCGGCGGAGAGATCGTCTGTGATGAAAACACGGCGGCGACCTCCTGCCCGTACTGCGGCAACCCGGTCGTGATGATGGGGCAGGTGAGCGGCGCTTTGAAGCCCGATTACGTGATCCCGTTCAAGATCGACAAAAAGGCGGCAAAGGAAGCCTTGCAGCGGCATTATAAGGGCAAAAAGCTGCTGCCGAAGATTTTCAAAAAAGAGAACCATATCGATGAGATCAAGGGCGTTTACGTGCCGTTTTGGTTGTTTGATGCCGATGCCGATGCGGATATTCGCTATAAAGCGACGCGTGTGCGCACCTGGAGCGACAGCGATTACGATTACACGGAAACAAGCTACTACTCGATAGGCCGCAGCGGTGATATCGGCTTTGACCGCGTGCCGGTGGACGGTTCCTCCAAGATGCCGGACGATTTGATGGAATCCATTGAGCCGTTCAAGTTTGAGGACGCGGTGGATTTTAAAACGGCGTATCTCGCGGGCTACCTTGCGGACAAGTACGATGTGACGGCCGAGCAGAGCATCGACCGCGCCAACGAGCGCATCAAGCGCTCCACGGAAGACGCATTCGCTTCCACGGTGAAGGGGTATCACTCCGTCACGACGGAGAATTCCTCCATTCGTCTGCACAACGGCAAGGCAAAGTACGCGCTTTACCCCGTGTGGCTTTTGAACACGACGTGGAAGGGCAAAAAGTACCTCTTTGCGATGAATGGGCAGACCGGCAAATTCGTCGGCGACCTGCCGGTGGATAACGGGCTGTACTTTAAGTGGCTTGGCGGGCTTACGGCAGGCTTCGGCGTGATTGCGCTGATTGCCTATTTCCTGTTCTGGCTGTTCTAAGGGGGTGCGGAGAATGAATAAAAAGCTTTTATTGGTATTTTTCGCCGTTCTTTTATGTGTCGTTGTGTCTGTTCCGGCGTTTGCCGATACGGCGGAGGACTACACGCCGCACCTGATCGACAACGCGGACCTTTTGACGGGCGAGGAAGAAAGTAATCTGCTCGCGAAGCTTGATGAGATCAGCGACCGGCTGAGCGTGGACGTTGCCGTTGTGACGGAAGACTCCATCGGCGACAAGACACCGCGTGAATATGCGGACGATTTTTACGATTATAATTCGTATAAGTATAACCCGGACGGCGTTCTGCTGCTCATCAGCATGGAAGAGCGCGACTGGTACATAACGACGACGGGCAGCGCCATTACGACCATTACGGATGCGCGGCGCGGCAATATGGAGGATGCGTTTTTGAGCGACCTCAGCGGCGGCTATTATTATGACGCGTTTTCAACGTATGCCGATATGTGCGACAACTACATCTCGGGCGTGCAGAGCGGTTACTACGAGGAAGGTGAGGCGTACGAGGAGAGCACCGTGGGGAATTTCCCGTGGGGCCCGGCGATTTTGGTTTCGCTTGCTATCGGCCTCGTCGCGGCGCTCGTTGTGACGGGCTTTATGCGCGGGCAGCTCAAAACCGTGCGCCGTAAGGCGGCAGCGTCGGATTATGTGCGCCCCGGCAGCATGAACGTGGCGTATGCAAACGACGTGTTCCTCTACTCGCACGTGAACCGCACGGCAAAGCCGAAGGACAACGATTCTTCCGGCGGCTCCGCAACGCACACGTCGTCCTCCGGCACGACCCACGGCGGTGGCGGCGGAAAGTTCTGATTTTGCCGGCAAGGCGATGATTCCGTTTGCGACCTGCGGCGGCAGCGGTATGGGCTAATGCGTTTTAAACCATAGCTAAACCGTGTTAATTCATAGAAATTAAATCCGCATTTCCGAAAAAACCGGGAATGCGGATTTTTAATTCTTGTTGTGAATAATAACGTAAAATTTAAGAAAGAAGAAAGGAAAATAGGTTGATTTTTGGCTGAACTTCGTATATGATTAAAATAGAAACAGTATATACGGTACGTTCTGTACGGCGTATACATATAGTAATAGGAGGCCCTATATGAAAAAACGTATATTAGGCATCGCTTTGGCAATCTGCATGATGATTTTCTGCGTGCCGATGGGCGTGTTTGCAGCAGAAGCTCCGTCTTTTAGCGGCGGAACAGGCACACAGGGAGACCCGTGGCTGATTGCTTCGCAAGCGGATTTGACTGCTTTGGCAGAGTTCCTGAACTCCGGTAATGCAGCAACGTTTGATACTGAGAACGCAGGTGTTGGAAACTGCCATGGCTATTACTTCAAACAAACGGCTGATATTGACCTGACCGGGGTAACATGGGAACCGATCGGTTATTCTGGTAGTTACTATTTTGCGGGAAACTATGATGGTGGCGGGCACAGCATCACAAATGCGGTTTCTACCGGAAAAGTTGACCCGGACGGTTACGCTACGGCGGGCATTTTCGGGTGGGTCGCTTTCGGTTCGGTTGCAAATCTGCATGTGAAAAACGCAAACTTTGTGGCAACCGGTCAGAATAATTACAGCTATGGGGGCGGCATTGCAGGTGTGTGTTATGGTTCATCCATCAAAAACTGCTCGGTTGAGAACTCCTCTCTGGAGAGCAGACGCAACAACAATAATAACTGTGCGGGAAGCATTGTGGGTTATTCCACCGGCGGAACATTTGAAAAGTGCGCCGCCGAAAACAACCAAATTAGAACTATGGCTTACGGCGGTGGTTTTGTCGGTGAAGTGGACGATGACCCTAACTATGGAGCCGGCAATTCTACATTTACAAACTGCTATGTTGCAAACTGTACTGTGATTTCTGAAACTGATGATAGTCAGGGAACAAGTTTTTCGGGCGGTTTTGCTGGAGAGATTACGGATTCAACATTGACCATTCAAAATTGCTATGTGTATCAGGCGACGCTTTCTACCGTGGGAAATGCTGTGCCCCAGGGAACCGGCGTTTTTGCGGGCAACCTGTGGGGGAGCAGTACGATTGCTGATACAAACTGCTTCTTTGGGGCTTGTGGAACAACTGAGAACGCTGGTACGGCCAGTGAAAAGACAGAAGAAGAATTTAGAAACGGCACGGTGGCAGGATTGCTGGGAGAAGCATTTGCACAGGTTGGCGACTATCCGAAAATCAATGGCCCTGCCGACTATAGCAGCGTAGATGCGGCCATTGCCAAGGCAAATGCTTTGGAAAAAGATAACTACAAGGACTTTTCTGCTGTGGAAGCGGCGATTAACACAGTTGTGCGCGACAAGAACATAACGGAACAAGGCGAGGTAGACGCAATGGCGCAGGCTATTGAAAATGCCATCACCGCGTTACAGTACAAAGATGCCGACTACACGAAAGTGGACGAGGCCATTGCGAAAGCAAATGCGCTGAATAAAGACGCGTATACAGACTTCACCGCAGTGGAAACGGCGATTAACGCAGTTGTGCGCGACAAGAACATAACGGAACAAGGCGAGGTAGACGCAATGGCGAAGGCCATTGAAGATGCTATGGCCGCGTTGGTGAAAAAGCCCGCAGCGACCCCGACCGCGACGCCGACGGCAACACCCACGGCTGCACCTTCTGCAAGCCCGACGGCGGCTCCGACTGCGACGCCTACGGTAAAACCGACGGCTACGCCAACTCCGGCGCCGAAGGCAGACCCCAATAACCCGAAGACAGGCAGCAGCAACTTGCCGGTCGTTTTCGGCAGCGCGGCGCTCGTGCTGAGCGGAGGCGCGCTTGCAGCGGTGCTCATCTATAAAAAGAAGAGACACGAAAAGTAAAGTGAAAACCTAAAAGTAATGAACCCCCGCCCCGGAAATCGGCTTTGTGCCGGTACCCGGGGCGGGGGGTTTTCATTCTTATTCAAAAAATATTTACGATTTACACGACACCGTGGTTGACACCCGTACGGACCCGTGCTAAAATAAAATACGAATTCGTATTTTAGCGAGGTGGAGCGAAATGGAGCGATATGCGTTTTTCCGTCAGCTTGGCAAGGCGGTGTACGGCATAGATGCAGCTTACGGCGTGTTCTCGAAAAATGCGCAGATCAAACCGAATATGCTGTGGCTGCTTTCGGCGCTGAACGACGGCGAGGGGCACACGCAAAAGCAGATCTGCTGGGACTGGGGATTCCCGAAAACGACGGTGAACACGCTTATCAAAGAGCTGGAAAAGGGCGGCTTTGTGGTGCAGAGCCCCATTCCCGGCGAGCGCAGGGAGCTTTCCGTAATGCTGACAGAAGCGGGCAGAGACTACGCGAATGAGGTTTTAAAGCCCGTGTATGAGGCAGAGGAGCGGCTTTTTCGGCTGTATTTTAAAGATAAAGACCCGGAATTTGTACAGGAGCTGTTCCGTTTTTCCGGTGTGATGCACCGCTATTTTACAACAGGGGAATTTGAAGAAACGGGGAGCGAGACATGAAAAAATTAAGCTGGCATGAACTGAAGCCGCAGGTGAAGGAAGTTTGGGTACTGAGCCTGCCGGCTATTTTAACGCAGATCACAACCATCGTGATGCAGTATATCGATTCCGCCATGGTGGGTTCGCTCGGCGCGAACGCTTCGGCGGCGATCGGTCTGGTATCCACGAGCACATGGCTGCTGGGCGGCATTACATACGCCGTTTCGGCGGGCTTTTCCGTGCAGGTGGCGCATAACATCGGCGCGGGACGCGATGCGGAAGCGAGAAGCGTGGTGCGTCACGGCCTGTGCACGGCGCTGTGCGTGGCAGGGATTTTGTGCGCGTTGGGGCTTTCCATCCACAGTATGCTGCCGACGTGGCTCGGCGGCGACCCGGCTATTCGTTACGATGCCTCGAAATACTTCATGGTGTACGCGTTGATGATCCCGTTCTCGCAGATCAACTCGCTGAACTCGTCGTACTTGCAGTGCAGCGGCGATATGCTGACGCCGAGCATTTTAAACGCCGCCATGTGTTTACTCGATGTGGTGTTCAATACCATTTTCATTCCGCATTTCGGCGTGATGGGTGCGGGCATCGGCACGGCGAGTGCGTGTGCGGTTATCAGCCTGACGATGGCGTGGCGCTGCCTGTTGTGCAACCCGCATTTGCGGCTCAACCGCAAAGAGACCGAAAAGCACGGCTTTGACCCGGAAATTCTCAAAAAAGCTTTGAAAATCGGTCTGCCGGTCGGCGTGCAGGAGATCGCCATGTGCAGCGCGCAGGTCGTCGCGACCATGATCATTGCGCCGCTCGGTGCAGTCTCCATCGCGGCAAACTCCTTCGCCGTGACGGCAGAGAGCTTGTGCTACATGCCGGGCTACGGTATCGGCTCGGCGGCGACGACGCTCGTCGGGCGCAACATCGGCGCGGGAAAGACCGACCTTGCCAAGCGCTACGGCAACATCTGCATCGTGATGGGCGCGGGCTTTATGGCGATAACGGGACTTTTGATGATGTTCCTGTGCCCGTTTGTATTCAGCATTTTGACGCCTGATCTCTCCGTTCGCGCGCTTGCGGCGCAGGCGTTGCGCATCGGGTTGCTGGCTGAACCGCTGTACGGCGTTTCCATCGTTGCGGCGGGCGCACTGCGCGGCACCGGCGATACCTTCGTGCCGAGTATGATGAACCTCGGCAGTATTTGGGTGGGGCGCATCGGGCTTGCCCT
>OGUM01001713.1_pt1 | contig 14730 bp, 13 predicted proteins | sample 1553631 | NCBI WGS metagenome assembly OGUM01 (sample SAMEA2580228, study PRJEB22360) | human gut metagenome | biome: human gut; feature: human-associated habitat; material: faeces | place: Denmark | collected 2008/2010 | reverse complement strand
ACTCCTACTCCTACTCCTACTCCTACTCCTACTCCTACTCCTACTCCTACTCCTACTCCTACTCCTCTACCCTCCCTTCCGGACTTCTCCGACACGAGCTACGAAATGTTTCCGAACCGGCAAAAGAAAACCCCGCACATATAGAATGCGGGGTTTTCTTTTCTCAAATCCTTAAAACGGCTAAAAGTGAGCCATAAATTCCAGGACGATCTTGTCGTGTTCGGAAACTTTGGGGACGACACCCTTGTCGTAAAAATACATCTCATAGTTGAGCCGGATATCGGCCATAAAAGGCAATCCGAAGCTGAACGTAATGCCTGCCGTGACGCGATGACGCTCCAGATCATTGACGAACAGCAGACCGTTGTCGTCGGGAATGCCGTTGCTGTGATCGGACATATAGTCGTAACGGCCTGCGAACGACATCTTTTTGAAGACACGGCGCAAAGGCAGGTCATAACAGAAAAATCCGTCGAAGGCATTCACGCCCGCGAACGAATTGCGGGCATACTCCTTACGCAGATACTCGGCCTCGAAGAACCAACCGCCCAGACGGTAGGAGCACCCCACGTCGTAGAGGTGAATCCGCGTATCGGCCGGACGGGTCGTCTGGTAGCTCACCACGAAATTCATCCCCTCGGCAAAACCGAACTGCGCCTTTGCCGCATAGTTGAATTTGTCGGTCCAGAAATCCTTCTGGTCGTCGATACCCGACCCGTTGAACATACCGACTTGCAGGTTGATCGGAACCTTCTCGCCGAATTTCCAGCCCAGGGTGGCTCCGACATCGCGGACGCTGCCCACCTGCTTGGCGATGAACGAACGGTTCGCAAAATACTGCGTATGGGGGGAACGGTGAGCATCGATGGTAAACGGGACCCGCATAAATCCGATCGTGAAACCGAGTCCCTTATAGAGTTTGGTCCCCAGATACGCATTGACCATCTTGATCTTTCCCTCGTCCGAGAGGTCGATCTCCATACAGTAAGCCAGTTTCGAATAGATCTCGCCGGCCACGCCGAAGCGGGCGTTGCGAACCTGGAAGCGGGCATCGCCCTCACCGGGCTGGTACTCGAATTTGGCCCGGAGCGTTCCCAGCAGGTCGATCGTCACGGGTGGAGCCTTTTTCTCCTCCTTTTGTGCACCCGAAGCTGCCGAAATTTCGAAATGAGTCTGAACTCGGACTCCTTCGTCCTCGTCATCATCCTCATCGTCGTTCTCACGACCGTCGCCCTTGTCACGCCTCCTGTCCTTCTGCGAAAGCTCGCCCTGCCCGACGTTCTCGTCCTGCCCGGCATCCGTCCGCACCGCAGCGGCACGATCGTCGTCATCCGTATCGACATCTTTTTCCTGTTTCGGGTGATTCGTACTCTCCGGCTGCGACTCGATGACCATCTCTTCCAGATCGTCCTGCACGGGTATCGTTTCCACATCCACCCTCTCCACCGGAGGTTGCTGGGCCGCTGCGGACAACGACATACTCATCGCAAGGCATAATAAAAACCATCCGGCCACTCTGCGGGTAAAATTCTCCATAGGCAACTCTATTCTCTTTTATCTTGTCGTCAGATACGGGCCACAGGCATAATACATTGATTGAAACCTATTTAACCCTTTCAAAATATCTCGTGTTCCGCAAATATAGACAAAAACAGTGCAAATGACACTGTTTTTGTCTATCGCAGGTTCAAAATACGACTTATTACTTATTTGGTAAACTTATTACAAGCCTTCAGCAACTGACGCAACGTATCGACCAATTCCTGGGACTCCTGCAGCGTAATCAGATAGACGAGCGAAACATGCAGGCTGTTGCCCTCCTCCTGCACCCGGTACATCTGGGTCTTGCGCTCGGTCGAGATGGATTCGCGCAACCCTTCGGCTTCGATCAGCACGTTTTCGATATCCGAATAGTCGTTCTGCTCCATCATGCGGCGAATCTCGACCATCAGGTTGAAAATCCGGGTCCGAATGGGCAGGAACTCCCGCAGATAAACTTTGGGCATCGGGTTGAAATTATTGCCGACATGCTCCCTGCACGGTTCGCAAAGACGTTTGAGGCAGTAATAAAGCTGCTCGGAGGCGTTGCTCGCCGTGTGGAACCAGGTATTCTTTTCGAGCGCCAGGTTACGATCGATGCGGCGCATGGCGAGCATCTGCCGACGGCGTACCCGCTTGAGCAGGTCCTTTTCGCCCCCGAGGGCTTTTTCAGCCTTGCGCAAACTCTTGATATCCTCTTTCAGCAGACCGTCGGTAATCTGACGGAACGTCGATTCGGCGAACGTCACCGATGCCATGAGCGACTCGGTCATATGCCGGCGCAACAGCGTCCACACCTCGGCCTTGTCGCGCGAAGTCATCATACCCTTGAAAACATCATCGTGCTCGGCCTTCATCTTCCGGCGGTAGCGGACATTGCTGCGAATCAGGAAAAGAATCGTCAGCGCCACGACAACGATCATCGCAATCACACCGCCGTAGTAGATGGCCAGCGCGAGCAGGAACGTCGCCACGAAAGCCGCACCGGCCGTAATGAACCAGCCGCCGATCACGGAAATCACACCCGTAATGCGGAATACGGCGCTCTCGCGGCCCCAGGCCCGGTCAGCCAGCGAAGAACCCATCGCCACCATAAAGGCCACGTAAGTAGTCGAAAGAGGCAACTTGAGCGAGGTGCCCAATGCGATCAGCAAGCTGGCCAGCAGCAGATTGACCGCCGCACGTACCATATCGAAAGCGGCACCGTTCTCCAGAATCGCCTCGTCCTTATCGAAGCGTTTCCCGAGCCAGCGCTTCAGTCCCTGCGGCATCGCATTGTCGATTCCGGTAGCGAGGGACGACGAAGCACGCACGATACTCCGGGCCAGCCCCGACGAACCGAACATCTCGTCGCCGGCATCCTGACGGGCCAGATCCACCGAGGTCTTGATAACGCCCCGGGCCTTCCGCGAAGTGGTCAGGGCGACGATCATCACCACGCCCGAAAGAGCCAGGAAAATGAAGGGCGTCCGGGCAGGCGCGTTCAGCGAATCCATCAGGAAGGTTTCGGATCCGTTGCCGTTGGCGACGTAATCCATATAGGAAGAGTAGCCCGTCAGAGGTACGCCCACGAAATTCACCAGGTCGTTTCCGGCGAAGGCCAGTGCCAGGGCGAAAGTTCCCAGCAGCGTGACTACCTTGAAAATATTGATCCGACACCAGTGGAGCACCTGCGAGAGAAGGCAGAAGAAGATGAAGCAGCCGGCCACCAGGTGACGGGTATAGGTAGAAATCCACTCCGACAGTTCGGGTGTCATGAACGACGAATCCTTCATACCCTTGATCAGAATGAAATAGATGATCGCCGTCATCGCCACACCGCCGAACAGCGCGGCGGACCACTTCATGTGCGACTTATAATTGAAAGTAAAGATCAATCGGGCGATATATTGCACCACTGCGCCGAATACGAATGCGATCGCCACCGAAAGGAAGATGGCCATGATGACCGACAAAGCCTTTTCCGAATTCAGCATATCGGCAAAGGTAAGCCCCGTATCGTCTGCGGCCAGCTTGACCATCGCCAGAGCGAACGCACCTCCCAGCAACTCGAAAACGATCGACACGGTAGTCGAAGTCGGCAGCCCCAGGGTATTGAAGGTGTCCAGAAGAATCACGTCGATTGCCATGACCGCCAGGCAGATACACATGATATCCTGGAAATAGAACTGTTCGGGCCTGAAAATCCCGTGCCGGGCGACATCCATCATACCGTTGCTCATGACGGCGCCGCACAGGATACCCACCGCAGCTACACCCATGATCCACTTGAACGAAGCGGCCCGGGCGCCGACGGCCGACCCCAGGAAATTCACGGCATCGTTGCTGACACCCACCACCAGATCGAAAATCGCCAGCAGAAAGAGGAAGAGGACAATGCCTAAATAGATTGATTCCATACTTTTTTAATTGGTTTTACGCCTAAAGTTATCATTCGGGAACAAAAGTACCGGGCGGAAATGATAACGACGTTTCAAACCTGTTACAAACCCGTTACAAAATCCGGGAAATGCCTCGTTTTTATGAACCGTCTGTTACAATTCCGTGAAATTTCGATCCTTCCGGATTTGCGAAACCGTTTTATTCCCTAATTTTGACGCGTCGAATCAATACGAAGGTCATGGGGAAATACAAAATTCTGGTGGTGGACGACGAAGAGTCGCTGTGTGAAATCCTGAAATTCAACCTCGAACTCGAAGGATACGAAGTGGATGTGGCTTACAGCGCCGAACAAGCGCTGGCGATGCATCCCGAACGTTATTCGCTGCTGCTGCTCGACGTAATGATGGGAGAGATCAGCGGCTTCAAAATGGCCCGTATGCTCAAGTCCTCGCCCGAAACGGCTGCCGTGCCGATCATCTTCTGCACGGCCAAAGACACCGAAGACGACACCGTTGCTGGCTTGAACCTGGGTGCCGACGACTATATCTCCAAACCCTTCTCGATGCGCGAAGTGACGGCCCGGGTACGGAGCGTGCTGCGCCGCTCGCAAGCCCGGCAGGAGGAGGAAGCCATCTGTTTCGAAGGGCTCTGCCTCGACCTGCAGAGCAAGGTCTGCCGGGTGAACGGACAGGAGGTTCCCCTGACCAAAAAGGAGTTCGAAATCCTCACCCTGCTCCTTTCCCACCCTAGGGTGATCTTCTCGCGCGAACAGATCCTCGCCCGGGTCTGGAACAACGAAGTGATCGTCCTGGACCGCACGATCGACGTAAACATCACGCGCCTGCGCAAGAAAATCGGGCCCTACGGCTCGCATCTGGTGACCCGCCTGGGCTACGGCTATGGATTTGAAAAGTAAACACTCCTACCAGACGCAATCGTTCCTCTGGCTGCTGGGCTTCTCGTGGCTGCTCATCGTCTGCTTCGTCGGCTTCCAATACCATCGGGAGAAGGAGCTGCGCACGGAGCTGCTCGATTCGCAGTTGCAAATCATCAACGCCCAACTGGAAGAGGCTTTGAGCAATGCACGCACTCCTGACGACTTTTTCGATGCGCACTCCGACTTCTTCGAGGGGCTGCGCATCACCCTGATCGACCTGGACGGTACGGTCGTCTATGACTCCGAAGAACCCCCGGCCGAGATGTCGAACCACCTCGACCGGCCGGAAGTGGCGGCCGCCCTCACCGACGGTCACGGCTATACGATCCGCCGCCAGTCGGAGAACAACGGGCGCACCTACTTCTACTCCGCCTCCCGCATCGGCGACCGGATCGTCCGCTCGTCGCTGCCCTACACCGTGTCGTTGTCGCAGGTGCTGAACGCCGACCGCAACTTTCTGTGGTTCATGGGTTCAGTCACCCTGCTGCTGTGTCTGGTCGGTTACTACGTGGTCCGCCAGTTCACGAAAAACATGGTTCAAATGGAGGCGACCCTCGCAGAGCGCGACCGCGAACATGCCGCCGCACTGCACGAGGAGCAGGAAAAAATCCGCATCAAGCGGCAATTGACCAACAACATCAACCACGAGTTGAAAACCCCCGTAAGTTCCATCCACGGCTACCTCGAAACCCTCATCGCCAATCCGCATATCGACGCAGCGACGCAGCGGGCCTTCCTCGAAAAGTGTTTCACCCAGTCCGAACGGCTCCGGCAACTGTTGCAGGACGTATCGTCGATCACCCGGCTGGACGAAGGAGGACAGATGATCGACCGTACCGAAGTGGACCTCCGCGCCCTGATCGGCGAAGTGATAACCGACACGGCCCCGGAAAGCGCCCGACGCGGATTTACGGTACACTGGACATGCGACCGTCCCCTGACGGTCGAAGGCAACGAAGGATTGCTCTACTCCGTTTTCCGCAACCTGACGGACAACGCCCTCAACTACTCGGGCGGCAACCGGATCGACATCGCCCTGACGGACGAAACGGACGACCGCTACGAATTTTCATTCTCGGACAACGGCACGGGCGTCAATCCCGAACACCTGCCCTACCTCTTCGAACGTTTCTACCGGATCGACAAGGGGCGTTCGCGCCGGGCGGGAGGCACCGGACTCGGCCTGGCGATCGTACGCAACGCCATACTTTTCCACGGCGGCCGGATCGAAGTGGCGAACCGCCCGGAAGGGGGACTCGTGTTCCGGTTCTCGATCGCCAAGAAGGGGGAGGCGAAGAGATAGCCGTTCCCCTTCGAAATCCCTTGCAGGCAGTTTCAACCCACAAAGGCCCGGTTCCCGCACGGATTCAAGCCCTGAAACTGTGCCGCGCAGAACTTCCGAAAGCCCCTCCGGAGAAAACGGCATAGCGTAAGTCGAAATCACACAAAGGACATATCGCCGAAGACAACAGTCCGAAGCACCCTGCCGCATGCACTTTCCAGATAGAATCCCCTGCCGCCCGATCGGGCGGCAGGGGATTCTATTCTGTCGAAACGGGGCATCAGTGCGCTTCGAGCCAATTGTCGCCCACGCCGCAGTCCACCACCAGCCGCACGCGCAGCGCAGCGGCGGACTCCATGGCCTCGGTAACGATGGCGATGACGCGCTCCTGCTCCGAACGAAGCATATCGACCACCAACTCGTCGTGCACCTGCAGGATCACCTTCGAGCGGATGCCCTCCTCGCGGAACCGGCGGCTCACGCGGATCATGGCGATCTTCATGATGTCGGCGGCGCTTCCCTGAATCGGAGCGTTCACGGCATTTCGCTCGGCCAGGCCGCGGGCCACGGCGTTGCGCGAGGCGATGTCGTTCAGGTAGCGGCGGCGGCCGAAGATCGTCGAAACATAGCCGTCGCGCTTAGCCTCTTCCACCACCCGGTCCATGTACTCCTTGACGTGGGGGTAAGAGGCGAAATAACCCTCTATAATCTCTTTGGCCTCCTTGCGGGGAATGTCGAGCCGCTGGCTCAGGCCGAAAGCCGAAATACCGTAGATAATGCCGAAATTGGCGGTCTTGGCCTTGCGGCGTTCGTCGCTGTCCACCTCGGCCACCTCTTTGCCGAAAAGCCGTGCGGCGGTGGCCGCATGCACGTCCTCGCCGTGTTCGAAAGCCGCGATCAGCGACTCGTCGCCGCTCAAGTGAGCCATCAGGCGCAGTTCCACCTGGCTGTAATCGGCCGAAAGCAGCAGGTGCTCATCGTCCGAAGGGATGAACGCCTTCCGGATCCGGCGTCCCAACTCGTCCCGCACGGGAATATTTTGCAGGTTGGGATTGGTCGAGGAGAGCCGTCCGGTAGCTGTCACGGCCTGGTTGAAGGAAGTATGGATCTTGCCCGTCGCCGGATTGACCAGCAGAGGCAATGCCTCCACATAGGTCGAAAGCAGCTTCTTCACGCCCCGGTATTCGAGGATCTTATCGACGATCTCGTATTTGTGGGCGAAAGTCTGCAAGTACTCCTCCTCGGTCGAAAACTGCTTGGTTTTGGTCATCTTGGGCTTCTCCGCGATGCGGAGCTTCCCGAAAAGCACCTCGCCCAGCTGCCGCGCCGAATTGACGTTGAGCGACGGCTCGTCCGCCAGACGGCGTATATCTCCCTCCAGATCGTTGAGGGTTTTATTGAGTTCGACGGCATACTCGGCCAGCGCCTCCGAATCGATCCGCACCCCGGCCGTCTCGATCTCGGCCAGCACAGCGATCATCGGCTCCTCGATCTCCAGGTACAGCCCGGCCAGATCCAACTCCTCGACCTTCGGCCACAGCACCTGTTTCAAGCGCAGCGTCACGTCGGCATCCTCGGCAGCGTATTCGGCCACCCGCTCCAGCGAAATCATGTCCATAGTCAGCTGCCGGGCTCCCTTGCCGATGAGCGAAGTGATCGAAATCGGCCGGTAATTGAGGTAGCGCATCGCCAGCGCATCCATGTTGTGACGCGACTCGGGATCGAGCAGGTAATGGAGGATCATCGTATCGTAAAGCCGGCCGCGAATCTCGACCCCCAGGCGACCGAGCACCATCAGGTCGAACTTGATGTTCTGCCCGATCTTGGCGATCTTTTCGTCGGCGAACAGCGGCCGGATAAGGGCCGCATATTCGGCCGTATTGGATTCATTGAACGGAATATACCACGCCTCGTAAGGACGTACCGCGAGCGAAAGCCCCACGATCCGGTCGTTGAAAATGTCGAATCCCGTCGTTTCGGTATCGAAACAAAACTCCGGACAGGCCGCCACTTCGCGCAGGACAGCCTCCAGCTCCTGCACCGTACGCACGATCGTATAGGCGTGGGGTGTGGTTTGCGCCGTGGCGAACTCCTCGCTTTCCGCCGTCTGTTCATCGGACGGCGCCGATCCCCGGTCGGATGCCGGGGATTCCCCGGGTTCGGCTGCGGGAGCGAACAGATCTCCCTGCCCCGCCAGCGCAGCTTTTTTAGCGGCTGCGGACTTCGCACGCGCCACCTCCGCCAACTGGGTCTGGGCCGCCTGACGGGGCCCTTCGGGCAGCGGTTCGGCAGGAGCTAGGTTCGTCAGATCGTTCAGGAATATCCGGAAATCCAGCTCGGCGAAAAGGGCCTTCAGCTCGTCGATCCTGGGGGCGCACACCGTCAAATCTTCCTCCCGAAAGTCGATCGGCACGTCCAGGCAGATGGTCGTCAGCCGCTTGGCCAACAGGAGTTTGTCGCCCCACTCGGCGATCTTCTCACCCTGCCGGCCCTTGATCCGATCGGCGTTTTGCAGGATATTTTCCACCGTCCCCCACTCCTGCACCAGCTTGCAGGCGGTTTTTTCCCCGATGCCCGGCACGCCGGGAATGTTGTCCGAAGCATCGCCCCACAACGCCAGGATGTCGCGTACCAACTGCGGATTCTCGATGCCGTATTTCTCGCGGATCGCCTCCCGGCCGACGATTTCGATACCGTCGTTGCCTTTCTGTTTGTAGATCTTACAGTTGTCGCAAACCAACTGTCCGTAGTCCTTGTCGGGCGTAACCATGAAAACGTCGTAACCCGCCTCGACGCCCTTGTATGCAAGCGTGCCGATCACATCGTCGGCCTCGTAACCGGGCACCTCCAGCACCGGAATACACATCGCCTCGACGATCCGCTTGACATAAGGCACCGACAACAGGATATCCTCCGGCGTTTCGGCACGGTTGGCCTTGTATTCGGGGAAAATTTCGCGGCGGAAACTGCCGCCTTTCGGGTCGAACGCGACGCCCAGCAGGTCGGGATGTTCCCGTTTCTGGATGTCGCGCAGAAATTTCGTGAAACCGAACACCACCGAGGTATTCATCCCCGCACGATTGCGCATGGGACGTCCCATGAACGCATAATAATACTTGAAAATCAATGCATAGGCATCGACAAGAAAGAGTTTTTTCATCGGATTCTATCGGTTATCCTCGGCCATCCACTCGGCGAACGAAGTCGCCGTTTCGTGCAGACGCAGGGCGTGGAGCTTGACATGGGACGGCAGGTCGGCTTCGATGCGGGCGGCGAAATCCGCGAGCATATTCTCGCACGTAGGCTGATAATCGACCAGCACGATGCGGCCGAAGCGACAGCCGATCTGTTCCGCTACACGGGTGCTTTCGGCCGTGCGGCGCATGACGAAAGCGTGGTCGAGGCGGGAGAGGATCTGTTCGTTCACAATCCGTTTCAGCTCTCCGAAATCCATCACCATGCCGAACTTGGGATTCGACTCGTCGGCGCAAGGCGTCCCCTTGACCGTCACGAACAGGCGGTAGGAGTGGCCGTGAATCTCGCGGCAAAGGCCGTCGTAACCCTCCAGCGCATGAGCCGCCTCGAATGTAAACTCCTTGGTAAGACGAATGATCGTCGGTTTTTTCTCATTTTCCATAGCCTCTGCAAGGTAGTCACAATTTTCGGGATTCGCAAGGATGCAGGACCCGGGAGCCATAAAAAACGGGACGCACCCGCAGGCACGTCCCGTCGTTTCCTATTCCCGTCCTCTTTTCAACGCTCCGCAGCCCGGATGAAATCGATGCTCACCTGGCGTTGGAAAGCCTCGTTGAGCGAAATGAAGGTCTGGGTGGTCGAAATGCCCTGGATACGCAGAATTCCGTCGAAAATGGTTTTCATCAGGTGTTCGTTGTCCAGGCAGTAGAGTTTTACCAGAATGTTGAAATTTCCGGTGATGAAGTGGCACTCCACGATTTCGGGAATCTCCTTGAGTTTCTCCATCGTCTGCATCATATACATCGGATCCTGCACGCAAATACCGATCAGAGCGCATACGTCGAAACCCAGCATCTTGGGGTCCACGATCAGGCGGCTTCCCAGGATCACCCCCGAATCGTGCAACTTGCGGATACGCTGGTGAATGGCCGCACCCGAAATCCCGCACTCGCGTGCGATCTCGAGGAACGGCATGCGTGCATTCCGGACGAGGTACTGGAGAATCTTCCCGTCGATAGCGTCCAAAGTTGCTTTAGGCATGGAAAAACTCGTTTTAGTCGGTTGTAAACTTATTTGATTACGTTCATCTCCTTACCGATCTTCACGAACGCTGCGATGCAACGGTCGAGCTGCTCGGTGGTGTGGCCGGCCGAAACCTGCACGCGGATACGGGCCTGTCCCTTCGGCACCACGGGATAGTAGAAGCCGGTCACGAAGATACCCTCGTCCTGCAGACGGGCGGCGAAATCCTGCGACAGTTTGGCATCGTAGAGCATCACGGCGCAGATAGCCGACTGCGTAGGCTTGATGTCGAAGCCGGCGGCCATCATACCCTTGCGGAAATGCTCGACGTTCTTCACGAGCTTGTCGTGCAGCGCATCGCTCTCGCCGAGCATCTTGAACATCTCGATCGAAGCACCCACTACGGCAGGGGGCAGCGAGTTCGAGAAGAGGTACGGGCGCGAACGCTGGCGCAGCATGTCGATAATCTCCTTGCGGCCGGTGGTGAAACCGCCTACCGCGCCGCCGAAGGCCTTGCCCAGCGTACCGGTCAGGATATCGACCTGTCCGCGCAGGTTGTAGAGTTCGGTGATACCGCGACCGGTCTTGCCCAGCACGCCTGCCGAGTGGCACTCATCGACCATCACCAGCGCATCGTATTTCTCGGCCAGCTTGCAGATCTCGTCCAGCGGAGCGGCGTTGCCGTCCATCGAGAAGACGCCGTCGGTTACGATGATGCGGAAACGCTGTGCCTGGGCTTTCTTGAGGCAATCCTCCAGCTCGGCCATGTCAGCGTTGGCGTAACGGTAGCGAACGGCCTTGCACAGACGCACGCCGTCGATGATCGACGCATGGTTGAGCGAATCGGAGATGATCGCATCCTGCTCGGTAAACAGAGGTTCGAACACGCCGCCGTTGGCGTCGAAGCAAGCGGCATAGAGAATCGTGTCTTCGGTACCGAAATAGTCGGCGATCGCCTTCTCGAGCTGCTTGTGCATATCCTGGCAACCGCAGATGAAACGCACGGACGACATGCCGTAGCCGCGTGCATCCATCGCCTTCTTCGCCGCTTCGATCAGACGCGGATTGTCCGAAAGGCCGAGGTAGTTGTTCGCACAGAAATTCAGCACCTGACGTCCGCCGACCGTGATCTCGGCACGCTGCGGGGATTCGATGATGCGTTCGTTCTTGTAGAGCCCTGCCGCTTTGATTTCGGCCAGCTCATGCTCCAAATGTTCTTTAATTTTACCGTACATATTGTTAGATTTTGTGACGTTCGAGGGGTGTTTTACTATCAAACTATCAGCAAAGATAGTTGTTTTTTATAAAAATGATACCTGTCGTCGAATTTTTTATCCGATCGCCGCCGGACCCCGGACCCTCCCCGACGGCAACCCCTGCAAATCCCGGGCCCCGCAAGGCGGTATCCGACAAAATCCGGCCCGGATTCCGCAAGCTTGCGACCGGTCGCCGAAGTCGTCCGCGAACGAAAACGGAATAAACGGACAACCCGCTATGTTCCACCGAAAACAGAGCGCCGACACGTGGCAAAAGGACAAATTCCGGCATCGGAAAGCGATCCGCAGGATCGTTTCCCGCCCCCGCAATCTCAAATTCCCCGGCGGACACGACGCATTTACAAACTATTTTGCTAAATTTGTCACGTTATAGCCGGTTGTGGAACCAGCACGTTCAACCATTAAATATTTCGAATTATGTTCAAAATCGATTCTTACGATTTCAAAGGCAAGCGGGCGATCATCCGCGTGGACTTCAACGTCCCCCTCGACGACAAGGGCCAGGTAACGGACGACACCCGCATCCGGGCGGCGATCCCCACGATCCGCAAGGTACTCGACGCGGGCGGCTCGGTAATCCTGATGTCGCATCTGGGACGGCCCAAGAAGAACAACGATATGAAATATTCGCTCGGACAGATCGTCCCCGCGATCGAAAAGCTGCTGGGCAAACCCGTGATTTTCGCCGGCGACTGCATGGGAGAAAAAGCGGCCGAAACAGCCCGGAACCTCAAACCCGGCGAGGTGATGCTACTCGAAAACCTGCGTTTCTACGCCGAGGAGGAGGGCAAGCCCCGCGGACTCGCCGAAGATGCTTCGGAAGAGGAGAAGGCCGCAGCCAAAAAAGCGGTCAAAGCCTCGCAGAAAGAGTTCGTCGAGCGGCTGGCCTCGTATGCCGACTGCTACATCAACGACGCTTTCGGTACCGCGCACCGCGCACACGCCTCGACAGCCCTGATCGCCGATAAATTCCCCCACGACAAGATGTTCGGCTACGTGATGGAGAACGAATTGCAGGCGGTCGATCGTCTGATGCTGAATCCCCGGCGCCCGTTCGCGGCGATCATCGGCGGATCGAAAGTTTCGACCAAGATCTCGATCCTCGAAAACCTGATGGAGAAGGTCGATTCGATCGTCATCGGCGGCGGTATGTCCTACACCTTCGCAGCGGCGCAGGGCGGCAAAGTCGGCAACTCGCTCTGCGAGCCGGAGATGTTCCCCACGGCACTCGAAATCGTGAAGAAGGCCGAGGAACGCGGCGTGAAGCTGGTATTCTCGCCCGATGCGCTGATCGCCGACAAATTCGCCGAGGACGCCGATACGCGCCAGGCTCCGGTGAACGACATCCCCGACGGCTGGATGGGTCTCGACATCGGTCCGACCACTCAGGAGCTGTTCTCCAAGAGCCTGATCGGAGCCGGCACTGTGGTCTGGAACGGACCCATGGGCGTTTCCGAATGGGAAAACTTTGCCGCCGGTACCATCGGCGTGGCAAAGGCCGTAGCTGAGAGTGGCGCTATTTCCATCATCGGCGGCGGCGATTCCGCAGCGGCAGTTAACCAGCTTGGATTTGCTGATAAGATGAGCCACATTTCTACAGGCGGGGGGGCTTCACTTGAATACCTCGAAGGCAAGGTTCTTCCGGGTGTTGCTGCAATTGCTGAAAAGTAATATATCTTATGGGAGAACAGGTTAACTCCTGTTCTCTTGTTATGACAAGAAGTGACCTTAAATGGACAAAATTAAAGACTTTTCAGAAAAGCATGAGGAAAATACACTTCTTTATATTTTCGCAGGCTTTTTATTGGGTTTAATTTTCGGTTTTATAATGTCACCTATTAAAAATGGTGTGGCTATCGGAAGCTATAACGGAGCATATAATAAATTTTCCGATTCAAATAATGTCACAAAAAAAGGATATTAAAGGAGTTAATTGAAATGAATAAAACTTTAAGAAAGGCTATCATTGCCGGCAACTGGAAAATGAATAAGACAAGACCTGAGGCTAAGGAACTTCTTGAAGCCATTAAACCTCTCGTTGCCAATGCTGAGGGAAACGTTGAAGTTATTGCTTGTGTTCCTTTCACAAACCTTGAAACAGCTGTAAATGCTACAGCAGGTTCAAATGTAAAAGTTGGTGCAGAAAATGTTCACTTTGAAAAAAGCGGTGCATTCACAGGTGAAATTTCAGCTGATATGCTCGTTGAGCTTGGTGTTGAATATGTTGTAATCGGTCACAGCGAAAGACGTCAGTATTTTGGTGAAACAGACGAAACTGTAAACAAGAGAACTAAGGCTGCTCTTGCAGCAGGTAATACAGAGCTTGCTAAAAAGGCTCTTGCAAAAAAGGTAAAGGCTGATGAAGATACTGCAAACTATAAGGAAATGTATGAAACCATTTCTAAACAGACAGCAGATATCAAGGAACAGGTTGAAACCTTGAAATCTAAACTTGACGAGGCAAAAAGCCGTCAGGCTATGCTCATTGCCCGTTCACAAATGGCTGATACCCAGAAAAATCTTGCTAAGTCTGTTGGCGGCTTTGACGCATCAAGCTCAACAGAAAAATTCAACAGAATGGAAGAAAAAATCATCCGCAAGGAAGCTGAGGCGGACGCTTTTGCCGATATTTCAGATTCACTCAATGGTGTGGATAAAGATAATTTTGATGAACTACAGACGAATGCCAAGGTTGATGATGAACTCCGCAGACTTATGGCTGAAATGAACGGAGCATCAGCAGAATCCGAAGTTAAAACAGAGGTTTGATAATGGGAAAAATAGTTAATTATGTAGAAAATGAGGAAAACAAAAAGGGATACAGCGGTGTTATAAAGCTAATGCTTGCTATATTTCTTGCACTCGGCTCAGTCGTTTACATTATGTACAGAGGAGCCAGCAATAAGGCATATAAAGAAAAATGGCAGGACTACGATGAATGTGGTCTTGGATAAGTAAATTCTGCCACCGGGTAGAAATCAGAGCATTGTATGTATCGTTAGGTCTTTGAAGATACATACAGATGCTCTTTTTTTTGGAAAGGAAGTTTTTTATGAGAATAATTAATTCAATCAGAAATTTGTCAAGATTTGAGG
>OGUM01001712.1_pt1 | contig 14732 bp, 10 predicted proteins | sample 1553631 | NCBI WGS metagenome assembly OGUM01 (sample SAMEA2580228, study PRJEB22360) | human gut metagenome | biome: human gut; feature: human-associated habitat; material: faeces | place: Denmark | collected 2008/2010 | reverse complement strand
CCTTTATAATCACCTAAACGTAATGCTACCTCACGAAGTGAAAGTTTTTTAAATCCTTGTTCAAAAAATAAAAAGCATATACCTCCCGCTTTGGCTTCTGAAGAATATGCCAAACAATCTGGCTTTTCACGTCCTATTTTATCAATAAACTCTTTTTCAGAAGATACAAAATTATATGGCTTATATTCACCATAAATATCAGGGTTAGATACTGTTAATATCTGTATTCCCTTATCCAGTGTTCTTAATCCTAAATACGATACAAGACTAGCCAATGCTTTATCCGCCTTTGTTTCTACTGCCAAACAGCCTTTATCAGAAAATTTCTTTGCAACTAAATAACACATAGTTTCTTCATCTCCCTTCTGAAATCATCTTCATTAATAATATAACCTTGTTCATATAATATTCTTAATCTAACTCCTATTGTATTATCTTTTATATATTTGTAAAGAAATATATGAAGCCATTCATTAAACAGTCGGTCCTTTGATGTCATAAATTGAATTTCAATCGGATAATAAAAATGATTCTTCTGATAATACATATGAACCGCTCTATAACCATCATCATTAGCTTTTCCATTTCTCATATCAGCCATTTTAACAAAATCCGGTAATTTAATATTGTCTACTACATCATAACTATCTACAATTATTCTTATACCTAATACGTCATTAAACACTTTTTCAATCTGTGTTGATGGAAAATATTTATCATATTTCAGATAGCACGATTGTAATGATTTAACTCTGTGCTCTTCTTTTATATTCTCTTCATTCTCAATCATATGCATAATAAGTGAATCTATTTCATCAAACAAAGCTTCTTTATCAAATTTTCTAAGTGTATTTTTTAAGCTTTTTCCTAACTGTGTTTGATAACTTATATTATCAATCATATTCCAATCTATCGTTATTGTTTCCATATCAACCTGTCTTTATCTTATTTGTCATATATATAATAACAATTTTTCAACACACCTATCAATATTTAATTAAAATATTTTTAATATTTTCAAAATAATACACATTAAACCTATATTTCCTCCGGTTGGAAGAATTCCACCATCTGTATTAAAACTCTATGTATATTTTTTAGCTATGGTTCTGTTTATGGTCCTGTGTAGTTTCTTCAACATAATCAAACTCATATCCATCATTGAAGAAGATAAAGGTTGGCTCTGTCTTGCCGTATGTATATGAATATGCTGTATTTTTACTTATATCAATATCTTTTTCGTCATTGTTATGACCTGTCACCCCCGATACACCACTATCCCAGTCAAATGTTAATGTGTAATTTCTTTCTGCTATTTCTGGATATGTGAATTTTAATGTTATTTTGTCTACACGTTTTGTTTTTTCTATGTACCTGTCAACCTGCCAGTCGGGATTATCATCAAAGAAATTTGTAACATTGAACTCACAACCCTTTGAAGTTAAATCAACACTTTCATCTTTTTTATCAGTATAAGATATTTGTGATAAGTCGTGTTCTCCACTGTCTGTAAAATCAAATTTAGCATTTCCCTCGAATATCATATAAGACCCTTGGTCTTGGTTCATACCTGAAGCTACTGCATAACATTCTAATCTCCAATCAGATGTTTCTTTGAATGACATACTATAAGTGGCTTTACCATTAGTATTTCTTGTTATTTTAACTTTTACCGGAACAGAAAACGTAGCTGTTTTATTTGCTTTTCCATCACACGTCCAGCTAGAATCTGGTTTGTAATGTTCTTCAAATTCATAATTTAAGGTATATTGTACATCAACAGTACCATTTACTTCAGGTGAGATTTCATAAGCATATATTTTTTGTAAATTTACATTTGTTATTATAGTAATCATAGCCATAATGAATACCATTATACCAACAATTCTTTTAATTAATTTTTCTCTTTTAATAATCATCATTTTTATTTCAATCCCAATATTTTATAATTGTTCAAGTCCTTCTATAGTTGATAACATTACATTATTGTGTGCCGCTGTAATAGCCATATATTCTTCTCGTGTTTTTGTCATTGTTGTTGCTAAATTTCCATTTTTAAAAAGTACTGTAAGCTCATATCCTGTTATTGGGTCTATATAAGTATAATATGTACGACTTTCTCCTTCTGATGTTATATAACTTCCCTCATTATCCTTAGTCCATTTTCCAGTTGCAACTAATCTTTCTTCATCTGTTAATGTTGGAGCTGCTGGTTCTTGTGGGGTCACTACAGGCTCTGGAGTTGGTTCTGGAGCTGGTTCTGGAGCTATGGGCTGTTCTACTGGTGTTTCTTCTACTACACCATTAGTATCTTCTACTGGGGCTTCTTCTACTGCACCAGAATTAGTATCCTCTACTGGAGCTTCTTCTACAGGCTGTTCTGCCGGTGTTGTATCTGTCCAGGTTGCATTTATATCTTCTGCTGGCTGTTCTTCAGGAACTGTATTATTAACTTCTTCTACACTATCACTATTTTCCTGATTTTCATCTATTACTGCTTCAGCTACTAAAACTTCTTCATTAGAAACCTCTGTATTTTCTACTGAAGCTTCTGTTACTTCCTGCTTGTCCGTTGCATTTTCTGTGCTTGTTGAATTAACTTGTTTTACTGCAACTGTTGTTGTCTGAGCTTCTGTTGCTGTAGAAGCCTGGTCCTTGCCACCGCAAGCTGTTGAAACAAGTAATGTAGCGATTACTGTTGTTAATAAAGTTGCTTTTAATAAATTTCTTCTTATCATAATTTTTCTTCCCTTTGTTGTTTAGTATTTATTATTTACACATATGTTACTTAATCACAATAAAATTATTGAGGCATAAAGCCACATATTATTATATGTCATTTTTATAACTATGTGCAAGTATAAAATTATCTCTTACTATATATCTCTTACTATATATATTATTAATTAGTTAGGGAGCATTAAAGTATGATTGATTATAAACCATTCTGGGAAACATTAGAAAAATCATATTCATCTCTCATAATATCACCACCCTAAAAATCATTATTTTGCTTTATTTCTGTTGTTGTAGCTTTTCTTGCTGATATAATACGAATAACACTATCACTTTATCTATAACAATGACATACTACAAGTAAATTAGTTTTATTACTAATCCCAAGTATTATAAATCTGTCCTCCTGCGAATGCTCTGGGTCATCTATAACCAAAGCATTTTCATCAAAAATACTGTCTTTGCTTCTTCAAATGATACATTACTGCATTATAACGCAGGGTCTTTTACTCCATTAGCCTCAAATGCCTTAGCTCTGTCTATACACGTTCCACACACGCCGCAAGGCTTATCTGCTCCTTCATAACAGCTCCATGTATATTCATAAGGAACTTTTAAATCTAGTCCGATTTTTACAACTTGTGCTTTTGTCTTATTAATAAATGGAGCTTCTATCTTTAACTGCTTACCACTTCCAAGATATATCGCTTCATTCATTGCCTTGTTAAATTCATCACTACAATCAGGATATGCGCTTCCTGCCGCGTCATCGCTGTGTGCCCCATAATATATAACCTCACACCCTTTAGAAAGTGCTATGCTTGCCGCACTCGAAAGGAACAAGCCATTGCGAAACGGAACATAAGTTGACACAGGACTTCCGTTAGTCTTTTTAATCTGTTCTGCATACGACTCCTCTGGTATCTCTTTATCAGAATGTGCAAGCAATGAACAATCACTGTACTGGAATATCTTTTCAAGATCCAATGATATATGCTCAACACCATAATATTCAGTTACCTTATCAGCTGACTCAATTTCCTTTGTGTGCCTTTGTCCATAATATATTGACAGTGCCACAACATTTTCCGCACCATACTTATCGACTGCTATTCCAAGGCACGTTGTACTATCAACGCCACCACTGCATAAAACCATTGCTTTCATTAGAAAACCTCCCTCTTAATGTCTGTGTATATGTTTTTGTGTTGGTCTTTTTTATTCCTCTTGCTGTCATACAGCTGTGACAGCCCTCTATGAATACAGCAACATCTTCTGAACCTGTTACTTTGCATATTACATCTGCTATGTCTGAACCTATACGTTCCTGTAACTGCAATCTCTTTCCTACCATATCAGCTATTCTAGCTATCTTGCTAAGACCTATAACCCTGCCTTTAGGAACATATGCTACTGTCACTTTCATATCGTACATAAGTGCAATATGATGTTCGCAATAGCTGAATATATCTATATCTTTTACAACTACCATATCACCGTATCTTGATGTGCCCTCGTCATCCACATCTTCTGCAAATGTCTTATCAAACATATCCGCTATTTCATCATTAGAATACTTCATTCCTTCAAAGACTTCTTCATACATTCTTGCAACTCTGTCAGGTGTTTCTTTCAGTCCTTCTCTGTCCGGATCATCTCCTAATGCCTCAAGAATTCCTCTTATATGAAATCTTATAGCTTCTGAATCTATTTGTTTCAATTTATACTCCTTTCTTATCTGGCGACCAGATGAATTTGTGGAGCTGGAGCTGTACTCTTGCCCCATTAATCAAATTATCCTTCATAAAATCCACGATTGTTACAGGTTCAATCTTTCCAAATACAGGACTAAAATATACATAGCATTTTTCTGTAAGATTATATTGTCTTATTATTTCTAATGCTCTCTTTAAATCTTCTTCACTGCTTACAACAAATTTAACAGTGTCCTGACTTTGAAGGTTGTTAAAATTATCAAGCTTCATATATTGTTCCATATTGCTTCCAGCAAGCTTGTAATCTGCTGTCATTGATAATCTTTCCATTTCATCGTTAACCTTATCATAAATATCGTTTATGACCTGACCATTCATAGCTGTAGTAAGGTTATCCTTAACATTTTCTCTTACCTTATTAATATCAATGCTTCCATTGGTTTCTATCTCAACATTTCTGCCACTAATCAGAAGCTGTGCTATAAGCTTGTCTATCCCTGCCTGAATAAGCGGTTCTCCACCTGTAAGTGTAACATTGTCAATCTTAACATCTTCCACTGCCTTAACAATATCAGACACACTCATCTTAGCTGCCTTAGCATTAACATCATTTGCCCATCTGGTATCACAGTAACTGCAGTCAAGATTACAACCTCTGAACCTTACAAATACAGCAAGTTCTCCTGCTCTTACACCTTCTCCGTTAATGCTAGCAAAATGTTCTACGACATTAAATATCTGTTCGCTCATATGTTCCTCATTTCTGTATATATTATATTTATGTATATACATCTAATCCTATTTCTGCGTACCTTGCATTTATGTATATACGTCTAATCCTGTGTATAAGAGGCAGAATTATTCGGTGTCTCATAAACAGTTATCTGTTTCACCCTGTATCCTCTGCCGATCATTTTATCATAAAAATATTTCGCCATATTCTCTGCTGTTGGTCTGAAAGCAAACTGTATTATCCTGAAATTCTCATCCTGTAAAGCCTTCAGTGTTGTTTCCTTTAAACTGCCGGTTTCTATAATAAGGCAATGGTCTAAGTAATCTACGATTTCCTTTAAATCTTTCTTTAAATCTCCAAAGTCAACATACATTCCTCTGTTCTGTCCTGTTGTTTCAAGTTCATCACTTGATACCTCTGCTACAACTCTCCAGCGGTGTCCGTGTATGTTACTGCATTTGCCCTCATAGCCGTATAAGAAATGTGCGGCATCGAAGCTGTGTTCTGTTTTTAATGTGTACATATCTGCTCCTTAGATTTTCTATCAAAATTTCCTATTAAATAAAATGGCGTGCCAGTTACCTCACAACTGACACGCCATTTTAATGGTTCTATCTGATCACAACGCATATTATCATACATTGCATATTATACAGATTTTAAGTTTTGAAGCCCTGGTTTTATTTTAAGACAGGATGGTACAAACGAACTGTCTTTTATTATTCATACGAAAGAATAACAGAATTATTATCTGTTGTCAACATTTTATAAATCTCTTAACATATCTGTCTTCTTCATAACTGGTCTTAAGGCAATATAAAGTATTGAAGCTACAATTACTGCTATAATAGCATTAACTGTTGTTGTTATCGCACCAATCTTTGCAAGTGCCTTAGCTAAATCCTGAGGTACTCCAAGAAGATATGTCTTGTAGAAGTAACCAACTACAGGGTCTGCCACAATATTGAAAGCCATACCGCATATGCTTGAAACTATTGTTGCTACAGTAATATACTTAGCAGAATGCTCCTTTGATATCTTGAATAACTTATGTGCTACAAATCCTACAATAAGACCAATGCATAATTTTAATATAAATGTCTTAGGTGCACTTGTAACATAGGCTGTTGTAAGATCACTTATTGTCATACCCACAGCTCCTGCAAGACCGCCCCATGTACCGCCTATAAGTAATGCTGCAAGAACGCAGAATACATTACCAAAATGAAACATAGTTCTCTCTGTTCCTACCGGAATATCAATCTTAATAAATGTTGCACCAACATAACATAATGCTGCACAAAGTGCTGCCTGTGCTATAACTTTGGCATCAACCGGCTTTTTCTCTGACTTGCAGAATGTATTATATAAGCCCGAGATTAATACTACTGCACCAATTATTGTGACGAGTAATGAAAATGCATATGCTTTATTACCCTTTACAACATATGTATTAACACAAAGCACAATACCGATAATCATAATAACTGCACCGATAACAGCCTGAATAATACTTTTTGATTTTTCTTTCATAAAGTCCTCCAATCTGGTATGCAATATATATTAATCTGCATACGAGTCATTAGTAATAATTAACAGCTAAAACATACATATCTTGTATGTATTAATTGTTATTATGAAAGAATAATCTTTTATAGGCATTATTAAAAGTGTCAATTTAATATTAATTTATAAGGTCAGTTACTGATACTCCCTTACTAAGAACATTGGCTTTATAGCCATTATCTCATCATATTCTTCCTGTTCAACTGCAACACTTGAATTAAGTGCCTTTAAATCGCTCTTTAATACTTCGAGTGCTTCATCCGCTTTTACTGCTCTGCCTTCCTCAATAATATCAATCATTCTCTTAAGAACAACTGGATGAGCATACCACGCTGGAATTGGGAAGTCTGGATAATTGTGTATATATTCTTCCATATCCTCAACCGCACTCATAAGGTGGCTCTCTATGTATTTCTTATTATTCTTCGCTGTTGGAAGTACATTGGCACTTGAAAAAAGGAATATTGCCGCAAGTCCAAATAATAAGAAATATACAGCAAAACCGGCGTGTGTTATAAGAGCAAATATTCCATATATAAGAGCTGCTGCCCCAAGAAGTGTTATACTGAGTGCAACCCATTTGTAAGCAGGATTGCTTCTGTCATATACTCTCTTTCTCTTAGCTCCTGCACTTAACTGTATGCTTAACTCCTCATTACGGTTAAGATATTCCATACAGTTATTAAGCACTGCTACATTTGCCTTAGCTTCTTTACTGATTGCTACTGCTTTCTTCTGTTCTTTAAGTCTTTCTTTTTGTTTAAGACGTTTCTCAGCTTCTTCACTGTGAAGTCTTATATACGGATGTGTCTGTTTAATATATGCAAGAAGAGAATCTACATTTTCTTCAAACTTGAAATTACACTGCTTCTCTTCTCCGTTATCATACTCAACAACAAGATAAGGAATTGTTGCAAATAATCCTTTGCCAGTAAATCCTCCTTTACTCATAGCAACTCTCTTAAATATTCTTTTAACATTGGACAGTGGAATATAATATCTCCTGTCAAAATAAAAGCTATTAAGATATATAGCCTTTTCGCCAACACCACAGGGACCAAACTTTCTGCAATTCTTTCTGTCTTTTACAAGCTCTTCCTTGCTAAGTGTTGTTCTGGATAAACAATGCGGCTTAAAAAGCATAGCAATCAACTCCTTTTCAACAATATCATTATAATTATGATACAAATACATTATAATACAATTCATATTTAATAATAATTCACTTCATCTTCTGCACTCATATCATAATATATAAAAGGAGGGAATATATCCTGAGGACTTCCCTCCTTTTATTCTAATAAGCTAACCTGCTTCATATGGCTGCTTATCATTATATTCTATTACTACTGTTATGTATTAAGCAGCTTCCTTTGTATGCTTTCTTGTTGCATACATAAATATTCCAAAGAATACTGCGGCAATTATAATACCGGCTGGGTAAGCTACCTTTGTACCAAGGTTAAGACACTCTTTTGCATAGAAGAAATATGTCATTGAAACAGCACTCATAAATGTTGCAGGAACTGCTGTAATCCAGTAATTCTTCTTTTCCTTGAATAAGAACATACTAGCTGTCCAGAGAACTATCATAGCAAGTGTCTGGTTAGTCCAACTGAAGTATCTCCATATAATTGTGTAATCAAGGTGTCCAACAAATGCACCAACTGCAAGTAATGGAACACAAAGCATAAGTCTCTTAGAGTACTTACCCTGATCAATCTTGAACCAGTCTGCAAGTACAAGTCTTGCACTTCTGAAAGCTGTATCACCAGATGTGATAGGGCATACAATAACACCTATCATAGCAAGTGCAACACCAACACCACCCATTGTCTTTGAGCATACATCATATATAGCTGCTGACTGTCCATTGGCAAGTATTGCACTTAAGCCTGTGCTTAAACCATCTGTTACTTCATAGATTGAACAGCCTGCTGCTGCCCATATTAAAGCGATAATACCTTCGGCAACCATTGCACCATAGAATACGAAATGTCCCTGCTTCTCTGACTTCATACAACGAGCCATAAGAGGTGACTGTGTTGCGTGGAAACCTGATATAGCACCACAGGCAACTGTTATGAACATTACACTCCATATTGGAGTTGCCTTAGGATGCATATTAGTGAAGTGTGACCATATCTCTGGTATCTGGTACTGTGAGTGAGTAAATATACCAAGTGCAACACCAAGTGCCATAATGATAAGACATATACCAAATAATGGATAAATACGTCCGATAATCTTATCAATTGAAATAAATGTTGCAATGAAATAGTATGCAAGAATTATCCATAACCAGAATTCTGTACTGGTAACAATTCCTGATACGTTACCATTCTTGAAAAGAGTTACAATAAGTCCAGCAGGACCTACTGCGAATACTGTACCAACCATAACAAGAAGTACAACACTGAATACTCTCATTACATTCTTCATAAATCCGCCAAGGTATATACCACATACCTCTGAGATTGATGCACCATCATTACGTTCTGATAACATACCTGAGAAATAATCGTGTACACCACCAGCGAAGATAGTACCAAATGTAATCCATAAGAATACAACCGGGCCCCATAAAGCACCCTGCATAGCTCCGAATATTGGTCCTAAACCTGCAATATTCAAAAGCTGTACTAAAAACAGTTTCCATTGTGGCATTACTACATAGTCAACGCCATCATTAATCTTAACTGCTGGAGTTTCTCTGTCGTCTGGTGCAAATGTATTCTCTACAACTTTACCATACACAAAGTAACCGCCAATTAAAAGAAACAAGCAAATGAAAAAACTAATCATAACCTTGTCCTCCTTTACTTTAGAATAAAATATTTAACTTATCACAGTACTGTTCCGTTAGCTTTATTATAGTATAATTAATAAAAATTTCAACTTTGAAAATAAAAAAAATGTGCCAAAAAAGCCTGGCACATTTTAGTATTTATTAACAAATTTTATTTATTTTTTATATTTCTTTTTGAATAACATTGACAAATCATCGTTTGTGTATCTCAACATCAGCTATTCATAATCATCATCTGCATTCTGTTTTCAACGTTAGCATAGCTTGTATCAGGGTCAAGATCAAGAGGCAGAATTGTAACATTTGGGTAGTCTTCTTTTATTCTCTTTATTACCCCTCTTCCGCATATATGATTAGGCAGACAGCCAAAAGGCTGTAATATAATAAATGACTTTACGCCTTCCTTAGCATAATGTACAATCTCTGCTGCCATAAGCCAGCCCTCACCACAGCTTAGGGTTTCAGGAATTATATTTTTAACTCCCTGATACATATCCCTTGGTCTTAATGCCTTTTTGTACAAAGGATGAAGAACAGCCGTCTTCTCCAACGACTTCTGGACGTGGTCAAACAGCCAGTCAACAGCAAATGGATATGGGAATATATTTGCATTATAATCCTTTATCTCAGCCATAGATGCAAGAAAATCTTTTCTTAGCTGGTCTGTTATTCTTGGGAATATAGTTTCCATTCCATTTTCTTCCATATATCTTTCAATATTAAAGTTAGAGCCTGAATGATATGTAACAAGCAGTTCTCCTGTTATGAATACTTTAGGCTTTAAATGGCTTCTGTCATAAGGTATCGCCGCCATATCCTTCATTCCCTGTTCAAATGCTTTTCTTGCACTTCCAATTCCAGATTTAATAGCCTGTGAAAGATTATCAACACACTGCTGGTATACCCTGTCTGTTTCGCCTTTATTAATCTCATAAGGACGTGTCTTTCTGCATACATCAGTAAGCATATCAAGCATCATAAATGACCATACAGCCTCTAATACCGCACTAACTCCAAGTAAGAATACACCTGGGTGATTTCTTTTAGTATCATTAACATCAGTTGTAAGAATTGGCACATTACTAAAGCCTGCAGAATCAAGTCCTTTTCTAAGAAGTCCTGCGTAATGTGACATACGACAGTCACACTGGAATTTAACCATTCCAACGGCAACCTCGTCCTGATTATAACCGCCGCGTTTTAATTCACCTATAAGCTCTCCTATAACCATCTGGGCTGGGAAACATATATCATTATGTACATATTTCTTTCCAAGCTTAATCTGCTCTGTTGAACCTATTGGTATTCTCTTAACTTTGAAATTCTCTTTTTCCAATATACCCTCAAGAATTTTAGAAACCTCAACTGATATATTAGGCACAAGAATAGTTCTTATCTTCTTATCTTTCCTATAGAACTTGGCAGGACTTGGCTCTTTAAGCTCCTCATACATATGCTTCTTTATGAATTCTTCATCTTTAATCCCACGTCTTATCTGTACAGACTTTATAAACGACTGTATTCTTATTCCAAGTGCTCCTGTCGCATCACTTTCATCAACTTTTAGAATAAGGGGCGGCTTATGTCCGCTCTCATTCATTATTCTTATAATCTCATCTGAAAGTATTGCATCATGTCCACAGCCAAAACTTACAATCTGCACATATTCAAGCTCTGGTGTCTTAGCTGCTATCATCGCCGCTGACAACATTCTTGTATGGAAATTATTGGTTATCTCTGCCCTTGTATTAGAAAGCACCTGCTCATTAATCTTGTCAAGACCATCAACAGGAATAACAGCAATTCCTTTCTTTGCAAGCATTTTCGATATATTCTTGCTTACAAATGGGTCTGTATGATATGGTCTTCCTGCAAGCACAACAGCAAATGTATTATTCTTCTTAGCATTATCAATAGCCATATTGCTAAGTCTTATAAGTTCACCCTTAAATCCATTTCTTGCATCTGCTGCCTGTCTATAAGCTTCCTCTGCCTCACTCTTTGATACTGAAAGTTCATTGACAGCATATTCTATTATCTGGTGTCTTCTGTCTTTCTTTGAGAACCAGTGGAATATAGGTGTATCAAACTTAACCCCGTACTGTTTCTCTGGGTTCTGTGAGTTTCTTACAACCATAGGATATCCCATAACAACAGAACACACATAAGGACTCAGCTTATCAGTTCCTTCTGGTGGCATATGCATAACATATGGCATAAATATTCTATCAACATTCTGGCTGGCAAGATCCTCTATATGTCCGTGGACAAGCTTTGCCGGAAAACATATTGTATCTGAAGCTACATATTTAAGCCCTTTCTCATACATTTTCCTGTTGCTTTTATGAGAAAGCTTGACATTATAACCCAATGCCTTAAAAAATGTTGTCCAGAACGGCATACTGTCAAAGAATTCAAGCACTCTTGGTATTCCGATTGTTATATCCTTGTGCTTTGAAACTTCTTTGTAATCATACGCCTTAAATAGCATTTTCTCACGCATTGCAAACACATCGAGCACGGCGTTCTCTTTGCTGTTTTCTTTAGTATCCTCAAGTACCGCCGCTGTTTCATCAAGTATAAGTCCATTTTCACACCTATTGCCTGTAACCCATCTGCCGCCGTCAGGGAATGTAAGAACATTTCTTAAGCAGTGATTGCCGCAATGCTCACAACGTACTCCCGATTGTGTTGTGTATTCAAATTTCTTCACAGCCTCAAAGCCTATAAATGATGAGCTTTCACCATTCGCATAGCCTTCTTCTTTTATATGTTTCTTGGCTGCAAGTGCCGCACCAAGTGCTCCCATCTCACCTGGGAATGGTGCGAGAGTAACATTCATATCAAGATATTCTTCTATGGCACGAAGAACAGCCCTGTTTCTAAAAGTTCCCCCCTGAACTACTACTTTTTCACCAAGCTCTTTTGTATTGGCAACTCGCACAACCTTAGTGAACACATTTTCAATAATCGAACGGCACAGACCTGCCATAATATCATCAGGGTTCTTGCCATCTCTCTGTTCATTAATTATTGTACTGTTCATAAATACTGTGCATCTGCTTCCTAAATGTGCTGGACTAACTGAGCTGAATGCCCTTTTAGCAATATCCTTAACATCTATGTTTAGATTGGATGCAAAGTTCTCAAGGAATGACCCACAGCCTGATGAACAGGCCTCATTGAGCATAATATTAGTTATTACGCCGTCATTAAGCCATATTGCTTTCATATCCTGACCGCCAATATCCAGCACAAATGTTGTATCAGGATAGAACTTCTGACAACCTGTCGTGTGTGCGACAGTTTCTACTGTATGGTAATCAGCCCTGAATGCCTTGGCAAGAAGATGTTCTCCATAACCTGTTGTTCCCATTCCCCTGCACACAAGCTTAATTCCTTTATCAGCATATTTATCATATATCTTTGTTATACCCTCTTTAACCACTTTTATAGGGTCACCGTGGTTATTAGCGTAAAATGTATCTATAACTTTTTCTTCTTCATCTATAAGCACGAATTTAGATGTTGTACTGCCTGAGTCAATTCCAAGATATACATTCAGTACACCATTCTTAATATGTGGCTCACTCAGCTTATAAAGCTCTTTATCGTGTCTTTGGGTAAACTCTTTATAATCTGCCTCATCTGCAAAGAATGGCTTGCTGACTGCTTTATGCTCTTTTATTAAAGACCTGTCAAAAGTATCAATTCTATTAATAAGCTCGTCAATAGTGACATATGTATCATCATCAAATAAATTATCTATCGCAACTGCTGTTCCATATGCAACTATTGTTTCTGCATGTTGTGGAACTATATAATCCTTATCTGATAGTCCAAGCCTTTCTGCAAATACCCTTATAAGTGTAGAATTAAATGTAAGAGGTCCTCCCTCGAATATTATAGGTGCTTTTAACTCAAGTCCCTGTGACAATCCACCTATTGTCTGCTTGGCTATGGCGTGAAATGTTGACAAAGCAATATCAGCCCTGTCAGCTCCCTGTATTAATAATGGCTGTATATCTGTCTTTGCAAATACACCACATCTTCCTGATATGTCATATACAGTTGTACCTTTTGCCGCAAGGCTCTCAAATTCTTCTGTCTTAACGCCAAGCAGTGTTGCTATCTCGTCTATAAATGCACCCGTTCCGCCTGCACAGCTTCCATTCATACGCATATCAGATGTCATAAGCCTGCCTGTATTATCATCAAAATAAAAGAAGATTACCTTAGCATCCTGTCCACCAAGTTCAATCGCTGTTCGTATATCCGGATACAGTCTTTGTACTGCCGCCGCATTAGCAACAACTTCCTGAATATAATGTATTCCCAATGCCCTGCTCACCGGCTTTCCACCTGAACCGCATACTGCTGCCTTAAAGTTTTTCCCACTAAGGAGCTCCTTTACCTCACTAAGAAGAGTTCTTGCTGTGTCAATCTGCCTTGCGTTATGTCTTACATATTTGGAATACACAACATCATTGGTATTAATATCTGTTATTACAAGCTTAACTGTTGTTGAACCTACATCTATTCCTACCCTTATATCACTATTATCTGATAATCTGTTCTTTACAAGTTCTTCCATCTTCATTGCCTTACCTTTATATATACTTATATATTTATATATATCATTTACATTTCATCAAGTGTAGTAATAATATCCTGCACATTCTCAACTATGTAATCTGCTCCTGCATTCTCAAGCTCATTTTCTTCAGCAAATCCATATCTGACACCGATAGACTCTATTCCGCAGTTCTTAGCTCCAAGAATATCATCTTTTCTGTCACCAATCATAATTGAATCAGCCTTGATATCATTTAAAATATCTGCTGTATCTGATACATTTGTTGTATCCGAAGCATTAGTAATATCCGCGTTATCAGCTTTATTTAGCTTTATAATCTGGTTAAATACCTCATTAATCACATCATCCTTATGTCTTCTTGCACCGCCCTCTAATTCACTTCCTACAGCTATATCAAAATATTGCTCTATATCAAAATACTTAAGTATCGTAGGAACATATATTTCAGGCTTACATGTTGCAAGTGCTGTTATGTAACCTTCTTTCTTTAAACTGCTTAACAGTTCTTTTATTCCATCAAATAATCTGTTCTCATATATTCCTGTATCTTTATATCTTTCCCTGTAATAATTAACC
>OGUM01001689.1_pt1 | contig 14983 bp, 12 predicted proteins | sample 1553631 | NCBI WGS metagenome assembly OGUM01 (sample SAMEA2580228, study PRJEB22360) | human gut metagenome | biome: human gut; feature: human-associated habitat; material: faeces | place: Denmark | collected 2008/2010 | reverse complement strand
AAACCGACACTGACCGCTTGTACCAATACTTTTACCTCTGCATCGGCATCCTTACGTCCATAGGCCTGAGAAGTCAACCCACTGGTACCCATACGCAGGAAACCGAAATTCCAGTAGAGGATGTTGAACAACAATCCTCCCACCGCAATTGCACCGATATAGGCCGCCGATCCGAGATGCCCGACAATCGTGACATCCACCAAACCGAGTAAAGGGACTGTGATATTAGATACAATAGAAGGTATCGCCAGTTGTAAAATCCGTCGGTTCATCCCATCAATTATTTTCGTATACCGTAGCTCCCCAATCCAAAGTATAATAATAGGTATTCATATCAGACCATTCCGAAAAAGGAATATATGAAGTCAGGCCGCTAAACTTATCGGCAGGCACCTCATCACCGAACAATTTTTCGGTAGCTGCCTTGTAGATCACAACCCGGTCTAGTTGTTTCTTAAACGAGTTATATTCCTCTTCGGTTGTCATCTTCCGGATATAGTCGCCGAAATCGAAAAATACCATAGGCAATCCCCCCTTACTCAGCGGATAATGCCAGGCTCTCACATAGTCGGTCTTCCCGGCTAAAAGAGTGCGTACCTTCGCTACCAAAGGTTCTAATTCTTCGGTCTTTACCAGCCCGACCACCGCCGAACGCCACAGGGAATTAACCTGATATTTATTGTAATGGTTATAATATTCCCGGCAAATCTGTTTCATAGCCTCTTCTCCTCCCCAAAGCAAAGGCATCATTTTTTCATAGGGAAACCCGTTGGAAATCACCTCTGCCGGAGAGGCGATCATATAATCGGTTTTATTTCTCAATTCGTAAGCCACCTCGATACCTCCCATAAAACATACATCCCAAAGGATAAAACTGAAATGTCCGGGCAAGCGGGCAGCCATCTCCCGGATATCCATATAAGCCTTCCCCGTTGTTCCGGGATGTTCGTCTTCGGCATAATATTTCGTCCTCGGCATATCCGGATCAGGCAACCGCATCGCATATCCCCCCGGGAAGGAATATTCCGGCGGCACCCACCCCAGACCATGCGACCACAATACCAACCCATAGGAAGAGGCCGGATATCTTTTTTGCACTTCCTTTACCACCCTTGCCAACACTTCGGGTGAAGCCGAATTTTCTTCTGTATAAGTCTCCAAGGTATCCAGACGGCATCCTTTCCCCCCTTTAACGGTCAGCAGACGAGGCACATCATACCGGGGATCGATATAAATCACCAGCCGTCCTGCCGTTTGTTCCATCCCTTTCAGGATAGACTTTATATTGGTTTCACCGTCTTTATTCAGATCATTATCGGCTGCCATATAAATCAATACGGTACGTTCGCCGTATTCCGGCTCGATTTTATCGGAATCATGGCAAGCGCTAAAGATCATAACGCTATATATCAGAAAGAAAAAACGAATTTTACTAAATACCTTGAACTTCATCGGGCTTTATGCTTTAATCGATATCATTATTTTGCGTGTAAAGATACAAAAAAAAACGATAAAGCATTATATTTGTTCCGTGGAATCGATCGGCACAGAAGTCACCGGCTCCTTGCTTCCCATCGATAAAACCCTATATTTTCAAATTGTAAAAAAATGCAACCTGTCATTTACCCTATCGAGAAAAAGAAGCTTATCGCCGAGCTGACTGAAGAACATTTTATGCGGAAGACGAATAAAGGCGGTAATGAAATATATACCTTCGATGCTCATTCTGCTCCAAACCTGATGCAGGAAGTCGGGCGTATCCGCGAGCTTACGTTCCGTAGTGCCGGAGGTGGTACCGGGAAAGAAACCGACATCGACGAATTCGATGTCGATCCACAAACTCCTTATCAGCAACTGATCGTCTGGGATCCCCAGGAACAGGAAATTATCGGAGGCTACCGTTATATTCTTTGTGACCATCTATCGCTCAATGCCGAAGGAGAACCGAACCTGGCGACAACCGAACTTTTCCGTTTTTCAGATCACCTGCCGAAAATGATCGAACTCGGACGTTCTTTCGTACATCCGATCTACCAGTCGACCCGCATGGGACGAAAATCTGTTTTCGCTCTGGACAATCTCTGGGACGGATTGGGAGCCCTCACGGTAGAACATCCCCAGATAGAATATTTTTTCGGGAAAGTGACGATGTATACCAGTTTTAATATTCAGGCCCGGAATATGATCCTCTATTTTATAGATAAATATTTCAAGGATACAGTAGGTTTAGTGGTTCCCATCCATCCCCTGGATATTCAAATCGACGAGGAGCAGATGAAAAAAATCTTTATCGGTAATAATTATAATGAAGATTACAAGATATTGTCCCATTATGTCCGGGAATTGGGAGAAAACATTCCTCCCCTGGTAAATGCTTATATGAGTCTGTCCCCTTCGATGAAGATGTTCGGAACAGCCATCAACCCCGGTTTCGGCGGAGTGGAGGAATCTGCGATATTGATAAAAATTGCAGATGTATACGAAGCCAAAAAGAAACGGCACATTTCTACTTACATCCCCCGTATTCTCGGAAGACTGAAAGGGAAAAAATGACCGAAAGCGGGACATTCAATAATAACATAAAGCTAGCCAACTGATTCATATTTAAAACATTGTGGATCAGTTGGCTTTTTTGTATCTTTAGATATTCCCCCAAAAATAAGATTCGGTAGCCCAAACGGAAGAAATATCCGGACTAGGATATGGCTAAGATACGGAATACTACAATAAATGGCGTATGAAATAATATCCCGTTCTAGTTTCTCTCTCACTACAAAACTAAATTTACGATACCGAGCAATTCAAGAACCGGAACATACGAAAAATGGAGAGCCTGTTACCTAAAAAATACTCTTCGGGTATATTATAGAATATTAGAATTTTTTTTCTTAAAATAATTTATTTTACTTTATTCCGTTAATACAATGTTTAACCTAGAGAAAATAGGACGATCGACAGACCAACTTTTGACAGAGACAATCTGTCGTCGTCCCACCACTCCCCTAAAAAAGAAAGAGAGGCCGCAATGTACTGATTTTTTCGTATAGTTTCGCTGCAAGGCAGGGAGAATTATAAATCCAATTAAAAATCAAATTGATCCAATTACTTAAAATTTAATATTTAAAAGAATATGAAAAGAAAATTAATTTTTGGAAGTTGCATATGTATTATGTTAACAATTTTCAATTTCATAAACATGTTAAATGTAGATAACTCAAAATTAGAACTTCTCTTCGATAAAGTAGAAGCATTTGCAGCAGGAGAGACTTTACCTCCTGTTGACGTTAATTGTAGCGGCAAAGGATGGGGACGTTGTTATGAACCAATAGGTTCTGCCCACTATTGGTGGTGTAAAGAGACAGGTTTTCTAAGTGATTATTGCGATAAACCTTTCGATTATATGTAAAATGAAAAAGGAATTTGTTTTCATCATGTTTCAACAAAATTTGAAAACAAATTCCTCAAATTATTTATTTAATAACTACCATTGAAATGAAAAATACCATTCTTATATTAGTTCTCTGCCTATTTATCGGCAGCTGTAAAGACTCACTCACCGTTAACGAAGAAGTAGATACTATCACCGCTTCTATCGAACAGGAAGACGAGATATCCCTGTTCGATTTCGTTTCCCAGGTCCGTCTGATTCCTTTGGAAACGACAGATTCTTCATTAGTCGCCCATATTACTAAAATTATTACCTCTAAAGACAAGATTTTTATTTACGATCGTATCCAGAATCAAATTTTCATTTTCAACCGAGAAGGACAGTTTATTTCTAAAATAAACCGAAAAGGGAGAGGACCCGAAGAATATATGTCTATTTCAGATTTAGCCATAAATCCTTTCAACGGATGCCTGGAGATACTCGATCCCTGGGGAAAACTGCTTGCTTTTGATTTAAACGGTAAATATCTCCATTCTTTCAGGTTACCCAAAGACCTGCATGCATACGATGAATTCATTCCTTTGAGCCGAGACAGTATTGCCTTTTATAGTCTATCAGAACCTTCTACATTAAATATTTATTCCCGGACTACTTCAAAAATCGTTTACAGTGGTTTTAAAAGTTCAAAAAAATTATCCATAAACTCGCCCTTGAGCAGTTTTTACCGTTTCCGAGACACCGTATATTTTTCCCGTTATTTATACGATGATGTATTCGCCATTACCCCGACAAACATAGCTCCTGCCTATCGATGGTTTTTCCCGGGACACAAATACGACCCGAACGAAGTGATTCCCGAATACGACCGAAATAATAGAAAAGATTATTTTGCCATACAGGAATTACTCCCCTATACGCATGTCAATAACCTGGAAACCGATTTATACCGTTATACTTGTCTCTCTATCCGATCCGGCAAAAAATATGTAAATGTTCTACACAATAAAAAAACACAGCGGAATATTGTATTTCACAAAACCAAAGAAGGAGTCATCTTCACTCCCTATGTTCTAAACGATTCCATTGCTCTCGGTCCCATCGAACCCTGGAGAAAAAAAGAAGAATATCTGAATGAACAAGTACTCGACGACGAAAACAATCAAATATTAAATCAGCTGACAGAAGATAGTAATCCTATTCTAATCGAATATATTTTAAAAAAGGAATAGTTATGAAAATGAAATATATTATTATTCCCACAATCGTTTTCAACTTAGTATGTTTATCCATATTTATATCTCGACAATATAAGAAATATCATACTCGGAAATCCAATTATATACACTATATTGAAACAATCAAAGCAAAAATAATCAAAGAAATAGAAAATACATCCTTCTATACTAGTACAGATCCAGAGATAAATATATCTGCAAAAAATATCTTAGTTTTCCATTTCTCAATGGAAGCTTGTCAACCGTGTCTCGAGGAAATAAGTGAAACAATCAAATCAGAGTTTCCCAACTATACAAAAAATAAATATATTATATTTTTTTCAAATGATATTGAAAACAGATTAAGAAAAAACTTTTTAGGGAAACAAATAACTACTTCATTAAAAAAAGAAAAAATTCCACTAAGCAAATATACTACTCCATTATTGTTTACAATAGATTCAAACAATACTGTGCAAAATATTTTCATTCCAGACAAAGACGACACAGAGTCATTGAGAAATTATTTAAAAAAAATAAAGAACAATTATTTCAGTAAAATGTAAATACTCAAATTAAATTCAAATTTCCATGAAGAAACTCCTCAAAACCCTTTTCCAATACCTGATGGTAATCGTCCTCTCACTGACAATCACATTATCCTAAAGCTGTTTGTTGTGGATTTCTATTCGATTTCCGCCTGAATTGGAATATTCGGAAAATGGGACTGCTACATACCCCGACAAGGAAACTATATCGCTCTCGATACAACAGCATGCTGCAAAAATACTCTTCGGGTATATCATAGAATATTGAAAACTTTTTACAAAATAGGGACATTCGGGAAATAACACAAAATCAGCCAACCAATTCATGTTCAATTCTTTGTGAATTAGTTGGCTAATCAGCGTCAAAACTTGGGAGTGTATTATTCCATCTCTTTTTCAATTCCGGCAATCTGCTCGACATTCAAATCGCTTTCGTTACTATTGGAAGCGATGTCGTAATGTCTCAGGGGATTCTGGGCTAACTCGGCATTCATCTGCCGGTTATTATACACATCGATAGCCAGATAAAGCGCATTGCGCATACCCGATTCATCCGCTATACCCTGTCCGGTAATATCATACGCCATACCATGCACCGTAGAGGTATATACAATAGGTAATCCTGCCAATAACACCGCTCCTTCATTACCCTCTATCGTTTTGAAAGGAATCATCCCCTGGTCGTGATACATGGCCAGAATAACATCGAATTTTTCAAATTCTACACCACTGAACAATCCGTCCGGCGCATAAGGTCCCAAAGCCATGATCCCATTATCCCGGGCTCGTTCGATCGCCGGAATAATCACATTCTTCTCTTCTTCCCCATACATACAGTTCTCGCCGGAATGGGGATTGAGTCCCAACACGGCAATCCGGGGCTTCCGGATGGTAAAATCTTTCTTCAGACAAGCATCCAGCAACTTCAGTTTATAGTAAATATTGTTGACCGTAATATTTCCGGCAATATCCCGGAACGGCAGATGATTGGTAACGAATCCCATCTTCATCTTTTCACCCACCAACAGCGGCATGACATTACGGGTTTCATATCTTTCGCTAAAAAATACCGGACAACTCGCTGCGGGCTTAAAGGAATTGCACCCTTGAGGAGCTCCTACCAGGACATCGATCTCATTCCGGTCCAAAGCAGTCAGAGCAGCCTTCAATGCCAGCACCGCCGCATCGTCCGATTCCGGCGTCTCCTGGCCCAAATCCACTTTGATCGCATCGTCGACACAATTGACGATATTACACCTTTTCGGATTCGCATCACGGGCATTCTGAATACTATTCAAACTGAAATTTTCTATATTTAAAGCTTTCCGATGATAAGCAGCCACCTTCGAGGATCCGAACAATACCGGGGTACATACTTCGCAGATCCGGTTTTCTGCCATCATTTTAATGATCAACTCATAGCCAATACCATTGACATCTCCATGAGTAAATCCCACTGTAAGTCTATTCTCCATATCATACTCTGTTTGTAGCTTACAAATATAATAATAACTGGGCAAACCCGATCGTAGTAATTCCATTTATTTTTGTTTTGTTACAGCGTTCATTCAGGAATGAGTTATTCTCTGAAAAACAACCGCCGAATTCAGACATATTGCTTAACTTAGCCCATCGATAAATAAACCTTTTCAGTAACCGGATTTATGGAAATTACAGATAAACACATTGAACAATTCCTGGCAGCTGCACATCAAACCGGCGAACGGCGGTTGACCCGTTGCAGCAGTGGTAATCTATCCTGGCGTATCGGCGAATTCGCCCTGATCTCGGCAACAGGCTCCTGGCTTCCCGAACTGCAAGCCGGCCAAATCTCCATTTGCCGGGTCGCGACCGGTGAAATTACAAACGGAATCCACCCTTCTATGGAAAGCGGCTTTCATTTACAAATCCTGCAAAACCGCCCTGATGTAAATGTCGTATTGCATTGCCAAAGTATTTATGCCACGACGATTGCCTGCATGAAAAAGAAACCCGATAATTTCAATGTCAGTATAGAAATCCCCTGTTATTGCGGGAGAGAAATAGCCATCGTCCCCTACTATCGTCCCGGTTCGGCCGAATTAGCGAAGGCTGTCAGCGAAGCCCTGCTCAATCACGATGCTGCACTTCTGGAAAAACACGGACAAGTATACGCCGGAAAAGATTTGAAAAGTACGATTGAAAAAGCTGAATTTCTGGAAATGGCCTGTGAAATCATGATCCATAGCGGCATGAATTACAACCCGCTCACTTTGCCGGAAATCGAAGAACTGGAGCAATACCTCCGCGGCAAACACCGATAAAAAAACCCGGAACCGAGACTGGTTCCGGGCAATAAATCACTTCGTATCCATTATTCCTCACTACCGGTTTCCTGATTGTCCTCCGTCCTTTCAGGCCGTGATTCACGACGTTCGGGACGTTCACGTCTTTCGCCACGATCGTGTCTTTCCGGACGTTCCCGTCTTTCACCCCGGTCATTTCTATCACCACGCGGACGCTCTGATCTTTCCTGATAACCTTCCGGTTTCGGCAGCAATGCCTTGTGTGACAAACGTAATTTTCCGGTTTTAGGATCCACTTCCAGTAATTTCACCTGAATATGATCGCCTTCTTTCAATACATCCTCTACTTTCTCGATCCGTTTGTAATCAATTTCAGAGACATGCAACAAACCGTCTTTTCCCGGCAGGATTTCAATAAAAGCACCGAAAGGCATAATCGATTTTACAATACCGTCGTACACCTCACCAACTTCCGGTTTAGCGACGATAGCCCGAATCCGTGCCAGCGCCTTATCGATCGATTCCTTATTGGTAGCCGAAACGTCGACAATACCTTTATTACCAACTTCTTCAATATTGATGGTAGCACCTGATTTTTCCTGAATATCCTGGATAATCTTTCCTCCGGGACCAATCAGCGCACCGATCTGATCTTTGTCGATAGTAACGGTAACAATACGGGGAGCGTGCGGTTTCAGGTCTTCACGCGGAGCCGGCATGGTTTCGGTGATGATATCCATGATATGCATCCGTCCTCGTTTCGCTTGTTCCAAAGCCTGTTCCATAATTTCATAAGAAAGTCCGTCTACCTTGATATCCATCTGGGTAGCGGTAATACCGTCACGGGTTCCTGTTACTTTGAAGTCCATATCGCCCAGGTGATCCTCGTCGCCCAGGATATCGGACAATACAGCATATTTAGCACACCCTTTATCGGTAATCAATCCCATAGCGATACCTGTCACCGGTTTTTTCATCGGTACACCGGCATCCATCAAAGCCAGCGTTCCGGCACATACGGTAGCCATGGAAGACGAACCGTTGGATTCCAGAATATCGGATACCACGCGGACCGTATAAGGGAAATCTTCCGGAATCATCCGTTTCAATGCCCGTAAAGCCAGGTTCCCGTGACCGATCTCACGACGTCCTACTCCCCGTGAAGCTTTAGCCTCTCCGGTTGAGAACGGCGGGAAATTATAGTGCAATAAAAATCTTTCTTTTCCCTGAATAGTAGCCTCATCGATAATTTTCTCATCCAGTTTCGTTCCCAGGGTAACAGACGACAAAGACTGTGTCTCACCGCGGGTAAAGATCGAAGATCCGTGAGGTCCGGGCAGATAACCTACTTCACACCAGATCGGCCGGATCTGTTCGGTAGTACGTCCATCCAGACGTACCCCTTCGTCCAAAATCATCCGGCGCATCGCTTCTTTTTCCACATCGTGGTAATAACGTCCCACCAACATGGCTTTTTCGATCTGCTCTTCTTCAGGCAGAGAAGCCAGGTATTCGGCCCGTACATTGTCCAACAATTCGCCACGCAGGTGTTTGTTTGCATTACACTGCCGTGCCACATCATAGGCTTTTTGGTAACACTTGTCCCAAATATCCTTACGCAGTTCCTCATCGTTCACTTCGTGACAATACGTCCGTTTTTCTTTTCCGACAGCAGCAGCCAGTTCTTGCTGAGCTACACACTGTTCTTTAATAGCTGCATGTGCAAACTTGATGGCGTCCAGCATTTCTTTTTCAGAAACTTCGTTCATCTCGCCTTCTACCATCATAATATTTTCATAGGTAGCTCCGACCATGATATCCAGATCGGCCTCTTTCAAAGCGGAAGCCGTCGGATTGATCACAAATTCTCCCTGGATACGGGCAACCCGTACCTCGGAGATCGGACCATGGAAAGGGATATCGCTGACAGCCAAAGCTGCCGATGCAGCGAGTCCGGCCAATGCATCCGGCATCGATTCTTCATCGGCCGAATACAGGGTCACCTGTACAAAAGTCTCTGCATGATAATCGTCCGGACAGAGGACGCAATGCCCGGTCGACTAAACGGGATACCAATATTTCGTAATCCGAAGATTTTCCTTCTCTCCGTGTAAAACCTCCCGGGAAACGTCCGACAGAGGCGAATTTTTCTTTATAATCTACAGACAAGGGCATAAAATCTACATCAGGACCTGCATCCTGAGCAGAAACCACAGTCGCGAGCAACATCGTATTGCCCATTTTCAGCATCACAGCACCATCTGCCTGTTTTGCCAATTTGCCGGTTTCCAGCGTAATTACTCTTCCGTCAGCCAGAGTAATGTTCTTTTCAATAACGTTCATAATAACTTAACGGTTAAAAATAAAATGTTTTAACGGAATTCTTTTTCGGAGGGAGGAGGGAGGATAGAAACAAGCCCGGTTGTCGCCGGGCTTGGGAAAACGTATTTTTATTTACGTATATTCAAAGCTTTAATGATAGCACGATATCTTTCAATGTCGCGGTCTTTCAAATAGTCAAGCAATGCCCGGCGTTTTCCAACTAATTTGATCAATGCTTTCTGAGTACCGAAATCTTTGTGATTGGCTTTCAGATGCTCGGTCAAATGATTGATACGAGCCGTCAAAAGAGCGATTTGAACCTCAGGCGAAAATAAAGCTATCTGAGATTCCGCAGAACCCGTATCTTTATTAGACTTCCCGTATTGAGAAAAAAGTTCTTCTTTTTTTTCTGCTGATAAATACATGGTTTTTAATTCTTTAAATGATTAATATCGTTAAAACGCCGCAAAGATAGGCTTTATTCCCGGAATTACAAAGAAATGCGACAGTAATTCGTAATAAAAATATAGGTATTTAGATCATAGAAAGGAATTCTCAAAACGGGGTTGGTACAACTTGAAAATTATTTTTACATTTGTAGGTTTTTATAGCCTATAGGGAAAATCTTCCCTATTTATTGTGTATGAAATTTAGAAGATGATATAAAATTACGACGGATGAAAAGATTTATTTTTTTGTTGGTGGCCCTAATGCCTGTTTTGGTTTTTGCTCAGAAAGCTAAAATCGATTTTACAACAACCTCTCACAATTTCGGTACGATCAATGAAAATGCCGGTAAAGCGACTTTTGATTTTTCATTTAAAAACACAGGAAATGTTCCTTTGATCCTGACCAACGTACGGGCCGGATGTGGTTGTACAACACCGGTATGGAGCAGAGAACCGGTAGCTCCCGGTCAAACAGGCAGCATCAAAGTGGCTTTCGATCCACGCAACCGTCCGGGTGCTTTCGTTAAAAGCATTACAGTCAATTCCAATGCTTCCAATTCGGTCGTATCGTTAACGATACGGGGTAATGTCACCCGGAAACCGTTAGGCCCGTACGATCAGTATAAATTCAATATAGGGGCATTAAAATTAACGAGCAACACGATCAATCTGGGGGCGATCAATAACAACCAGGTACTGGAACGGAAGATAGAGGTGATCAATAGTGAAAATAAACCCGCCCGACTTCAGGTAATCAGTGAACATCCCCATCTGACAGTAAGTGTCAGTCCTACGACCCTGACTAAAGATCAAAAAGCCACGATTTCGATCAAATACGATGCCACCAAGAAGAACGACTGGGGATTTGTTACCGATAAAATTCAGCTGCAGGTAAACGATAAAACAACCGGAGACATTACCGTTGCAGCAACGATCAGCGAAGATTTCTCCCACTATAACGGTAATTTTGAAAAGGCTCCTGCAATTTCTTTATCGGAAACGGAATACACCCTGAACGATCTGGATAAAAACAGTACCTACACCCATGAATTCACCATTCAAAACATCGGAAAATCGGAACTGGTCATTCGTAAAATAAAAACTTCAGATTCCAATCTTTCGGTCACAGCTTCCAGAGATACGGTCAAACCAGGAAAAAAAATCAAAGTTAATCTGAGTGTAAAAACCGGAAATGCCCAAAAATTAATTAAAATCATCCAGTTCACGACCAACGATCCTCACAATCCGATTATGACTTATAAATTGATCGGTAATCTGAAATAAGAATACTAAAAATCCGAAGTCATGAAATATTTTATTTCACTTATATCCGCTTTATTATTCACGTTTACCGTATTTGCCCAGGGAGTTCTTGAAATAAAGCAATCCCGGCAAACTTTAAAAAACCTTCTGGCAGACGATCAGCCGATGACAGTGGTTTATACGGCTCAAAACACAGGTACTCAACCGGTCATCATTACCCGCGTCACTCCCATGACCAGTTTACTGAAAGCCGATTGGCCCAAAAGTCCGCTTCTCCCCGGTAAAAGTTGTGATATAAAAATCACGTTTATTCCGATGCAATTACTGGAAAATTTCAACATGCGGATTCTGGTTTATTCCAATGCAAATCCAGCACGTAAAGAATTGATTCTGACAGGAAATCTGGTCGATAATCCTTCCAAACCGGAATTATTGTATAAATATAATATGAATGGTTTGAAATTCAAAAACAACAATATCAACTTCAAGAAAGTATATACCTGGCAAGTCGCTACAGATACGCTGGAATATTACAATACCCTCAAAGACGCTGTCAGCTTAGGAGTCATTTATAAATCCAACCATTTGCAGGCCACTTTCGAACCCGCACAAGTAGCTCCGGGCAAAAAAGGAAAGATTATCGTCACTTTCGATGCTCCCAAAGCCAATGACTACGGTTATGTTTACGAAAGCCTCATCTTGTCCGTCAACGGTTCTAAAGAATATAGCAACCGTTTATCCGTTACCGCGGAACTTAGTGAAGATTTCAGTAAACTGAGCCCAAAAGACAAAGCCAATGCGCCGATAGCACAATTCGATAAAAAAGAATGTAATTTCGGAGAAATCAAACAGGGAGAAAAAACCAGTTGTGATTTTACTTTAACGAATGCAGGGAAAAGTATCCTGTTCATCCGGAAAACGAAAGCCAGCTGTGGGTGTACTGCCGTTACCCTGGGACAAAAAGAAATTCAGCCCGGCCAATCGACAACCATCCGGGCCACTTTCGACTCTACCGGCAAATCCGGACGTCAGTATAAATCGATCACAGTCATCACCAACGATCCCTCTCAACCGGAAAACACCTTGACAATAAGCGGAAACGTCAAATAAAGAATAAAATGCACAAAATGGTTTATCCGGAAAATTTCGAAAGCAAGATTAAGTTTGATAAGATCAGGCAATTCGTTCAAAAAAACTGTCTGAGCGATATGGGCAGAGATTTGGTAGAAGCGATGAAATTTTCTACTGAACCGACAGAAATCCGGGAACGCCTGGAAGAGACGCAGGAATTTATGTCTATTCTGGAAGAAGAAGACCAATTTCCCGGTGATCATTTCAGCGACGCCCGTCCCTTTTTGAACAAAGTACGGGTGGAAGGCTTATTTCTGGAAGTGGCTGAAATGGTCGCTCTCAAGCAATCGCTGGAATCCCTGACGGCTATAGTCCGTTTTTTCCACGGCAAAGACGAACGGTATCCGCGTTTAACGGCCCAGGCCGGAGATATCCAATTATTTCCTTATATTCTGCAACGCCTCGATTCCATCGTATCCCGCCATGGGAGCATAAAAGACACGGCTCCCCCTGAATTGGGAGATATCCGCCATCGTCTTCAACGAAAACAAAACGGTATCTCCCGGCGTATGCAGGCTTTATTACAACAGGCTCAGACAGAAGGGTGGGCAGAAAAAGACACTTCCATCGCTATCCGGGACGGTCGTATGGTCATCCCCGTGCCTTCTGCCTATAAACGAAAAATAAACGGTATCGTCCACGACGAATCGGCTACGGGTAAAACCTCTTATATCGAACCGGCCGAGATCGTCGAAACCAACAATGAAATCCGGGAACTGGAATTGGAAGAGAAACGGGAGATCACCCGGATCCTCCGTCGGTTTGCCGAAGACCTGCGTCCCTACGTCGATGATTTGATTCCGGCCTACGATTTTCTGGCTTACATCGATTTTGTCCGGGCTAAAGCAGCTTTTTCACTCTATATCGAAGCAACCGTACCGGCTTTCAGCGAACGTCCGGAAATGTTCTGGTACAGCGCCCGGCATCCTCTTTTATGGCTCAGCCTGAAAAATAGCGATAAAAATATCGTCCCGCTAAAAATAGAGATTGATGAAACCCAACGGATTATCCTGATATCGGGTCCCAATGCAGGTGGAAAATCCGTATGCCTGCAAACCGCCGGTTTATTGCAATATATGTTTCAATGTGGCCTGCCGGTACCGGTCAGTGAAGCAAGCCGGTTCGGTATTTTCAAAAAAATACTCATCGACATGGGTGACGAGCAATCCATTGAAAACGATCTGAGTACCTATAGCTCACACCTCATCAACATGAAAAACTTTCTCCGCTACGGAGATGAAAATACCCTGATCCTGATCGATGAATTCGGCACCGGTACAGAACCCATGCTGGGAGGGGCTATAGCCGAAGCAATCCTGAAAACCCTCAATCAAAAACAGGTGAAAGGGGTAATCACGACCCACTACACCAACCTGAAACATTTTGCAGCGGAAACTACCGGTATTGAAAATGGAGCCATGCTTTACGACAGTCACCGGATGTTGCCTTTATTCGAATTATGCATCGGAAAACCGGGTTCTTCTTTTGCCTTCGAAATTGCCAAAAAGATCGGCCTTCCTAAAGAAATACTGGAAGATGCCGCCTCGAAAATCGGTGAAGATCATATCAATTATGACAAACATCTGAAAGACATCGCCCGGGACAAACGCTATTGGGAGGAGAAACGCAGACGCATTCACGAAAATGAGAAACGACTCGATGAAGTAGTCGAAAAATATCGTCAGGAATTGACCGAAGCTTCCCGTTTACGCAAAGAAATCATCAAAGAAGCCCAACAAAAAGCTCAGGAAATCATCCATTCGGCCAATAAAACCATCGAACAGACCATCCGGGATATCCGCGAAAATCAAGCAGAAAAAGAAAAGACCAAAGAAATCCGGCAAAAAATGGAGGCCGAAAAAGAACGTTTACTCTCCGAACAAGCCAGCGCTGAAGAAGAACGGATTCGGAAAAAAATGGAAAAACTGCAAAACCGGGAAAAAAATAAAAAGACCAAAAATAAAGCCTCCGCTTCAACTCCGGCTTCCGAGGGCACCACAACCGAACTCCCTTTACAGAAAGGGGATTTTGTCAGTCTGCCCAACAAAGCCATCGGAGAAATTCTTGAAATCAACGACAAAACTGCGGTTATCGCTTTAGGGAATCTGAGAACGACGGCTAAACTTTCCCAACTGAAAAGAGCATCGGCCAGTCAGGCCAAGAAAGTGGCCCGTACCCAGCCCCAAGCCTCGTATGCCAATATCCGGGAAAATATCAGCCAAAAACGTTTCGATTTCAAACCCGATATCGATCTCCGGGGAATGCGCGGAGAAGAAGCCTTGCAAAAAGTGATCACCTTCCTCGACGAAGCCGTTATGCTCAATTACAAAGAAGTAAGGCTACTACACGGCACCGGGACAGGAGCTTTGCGGCAACTGATCCG
>OGUM01001688.1_pt1 | contig 14990 bp, 9 predicted proteins | sample 1553631 | NCBI WGS metagenome assembly OGUM01 (sample SAMEA2580228, study PRJEB22360) | human gut metagenome | biome: human gut; feature: human-associated habitat; material: faeces | place: Denmark | collected 2008/2010 | reverse complement strand
CATCGATAGCTTTGTAGTTCATTTCAACAACTGCATCACCCTTCTTAGAGTAAGACTTCTTAGCAGCTTCCTTCATGAACTTAATAGCATCATCGATAGGCATTACATCAGCTAACTTAAAGAAAGCAGACTGTAAGATTGTGTTAGTTCTCTTACCCATACCGATTTCGATAGCCTTATCAATGGCATTGATTGTGTAAAGCTGAATCTTGTTATCATAAATGTACTTCTTAGCTTCAGCGTTAAGATGATGTCCTAATTCTTCATCTGTCCACTGGCAGTTGATCATGAATACTCCACCTGGCTTAACATCCTGTACCATCTTCATACCCTGTGTAACATATGCTGGGTTATGACATGCTACGAAGTCAGCCTGATTGATGTAATATGGACTCTTAATTGGGTTATCACCGAATCTTAAGTGAGAAATTGTGATACCACCTGTCTTCTTAGAGTCATACTGGAAGTATGCCTGGATGTACTTGTCTGTGTGGTCACCGATAATCTTAGTAGAGTTCTTGTTAGCACCTACTGTACCATCTCCACCGAGACCCCAGAACTTACATTCCTTAGTACCAGCAGCTGAAGTAATTGGAGCTGGCTTAACTTCTGGAAGTGAAAGGTTAGTAACATCATCAACGATACCGATTGTGAATCTGCTCTTAGGAGCATCCTTCTCTAATTCCTTATATACAGCAAAGATAGATGAAGGTGGTGTATCCTTAGAACCAAGACCATATCTGCCACCAACTAATGTGATGTCGTTAAGTCCTGCTTCACGAAGTGTTGTAGCAACATCAAGGAAAAGAGGCTCACCAAGAGAACCTGGCTCCTTTGTTCTGTCAAGTACAGCAATCTTCTTAGCTGTCTTAGGAATAACCTTTAAGATAGCTTCTGATGACCATGGTCTGTAAAGTCTTACCTTAATAAGACCAACCTTTTCACCCTTAGCTGTAAGATAATCAATAACTTCTTCTACTACGTCGTTAACAGAACCCATAGCGATGATTACTCGCTCTGCATCTGGTGCACCATAGTAGTTAAATAATCCATAATTAGTACCGAGCTTCTCGTTAACCTTGTTCATGTACTTCTCAACTACTGCTGGAAGAGCATCATAAACTGAGTTACAAGCCTCTCTGTGCTGGAAGAAGATATCACCATTCTCATGTGAACCACGAGCTGATGGATGATTAGGATTAAGAGCGTGTGCTCTGAATTCTTCAACTGCATCCATTGGGCACATATCCTTAAGATCTTCGTAATCCCACTCTTCAATCTTCTGAATCTCGTGTGATGTACGGAAACCATCAAAGAAGTTAAGGAAAGGTGTCTTTCCTTCAAGTGCTGCACAGTGAGCTACTGGTGAAAGATCCATAACCTCCTGTGGGTTAGTTTCACAAAGCATTGCAAAACCTGTCTGACGACATGCATATACATCTGAATGATCACCAAAGATGTTCAATGCATGTGATGATACTGTACGGGCAGATACGTCGAATACGCATGGGAGCTGCTCACCAGCTATCTTATACATATTAGGAATCATAAGTAAAAGGCCCTGTGAAGCTGTAAATGTTGTTGTTAATGCACCTACACCTAAAGAACCATGAACTGTACCTGCAGCACCAGCCTCTGATTCCATCTCAACTACCTTAACAGTACTGCCGAAAATGTTCTTTCTTCCGGCTGCTGACCACTGGTCAACATAATCTGCCATCGGGCTTGATGGTGTGATTGGATAGATACCAGCAACTTCTGTATATGCATAAGCTACATGTGCAGCGGCTGTATTACCATCCATAGAATGTTTCTGTCTTGCCATTATAAATATTTCCTCCTTAAGAAAATTTAGGCGGCATAAATGTACCAGCTATAAATAACCAGATATACATTATACGTCCCTACATATTACTTAATATTTTATTATCTTTATCCCCAAAAGTAAAGGCATAAATGTGAGATTTCATGCTTATTTCATTATTAAAATCAATACAATGCCATTAAAAACTGGACTTTTCCAATGTCCAAGCATCGGAAAAGTCCAATTACACGATTTACTTATTCTTATTATTACTACATTTTATTACTAAACCATTATATTAATCGTCTTCACCCTGAAGTGCATCATAACCTGATTCACCGGTTCTTACCTTAACTACATCCTCAACATCATATACAAAAATCTTACCATCACCGATATGGCCTGTATAGAGAGCCTTTCTTGTAGCATTGATAACATCCATTACAGGAACTGAAGATATTACCATCTCAACCTGTGTCTTAGGAAGAAGCTGGATATCCATTGGAACACCTCTGTAATATTCAGGAGCACCCTTCTGTGTACCACATCCAAGAACCTGTGTAACTGTCATACCTGTAACTCCGATATCGTTCATGGCCTTCTTGAATCTCTCGAATCTCTCCTGCTTCATAAGAATCTCAACCTTGGTAATCTTCTTGCCATCACCTGCATCAGATGTCTTAACAAGAGCAGGTACAGAAGCTTCCATTGATTCTGAACCGATTACATCAACATCACCGTCAACAAAGTCCATACCACCAAATTCGAATCCTGCATAAGCACTTGAAAGACCATGCTCCATAATATCAAGGCCTCTGATTTCTTCTTCCTTAGAAGCTCTCAGTCCGATTGTAGCCTTAATTACTGTGAACACAATCACCATGCATACAACTGCCCATGCTGCAACTGATACAAATCCTAATAACTGAAGTCCAAGCTGTGTGAATCCACCGCCATAGAAAAGACCTTCACCCTTAATTGAACCTCCTTCTAAAGCAATTGCATATCCTGGAGCTGAGCTTGTCGCAAAAAGGCCAACAGCAATTGTACCCCAGATACCATTCATCATATGTACTGCTACAGCACCTACAGGATCATCAACATGAAGCTTGTAGTCAAGAAGCCATACGCCGAATACTACTAAAAGGCCAGAAACAATACCTATCATTGTTGCACCAAATGCATCTGTTACATCACAAGGAGCTGTTATACCAACAAGACCTGCAAGTGAAGCATTTAAACACATTGAAACATCAGGCTTACCATATCTTATCCATGTGAATATCATACATGTTACTGTAGCTACTGCAGGAGCAACTGTTGTTGTAAGGAAAATAGAGCCTAAATCTTCAATTGTTGTTGCTGCTGCACCGTTAAATCCATACCAGCCAAACCACAGAATAAATACGCCAAGTGCACCAAGTGGAATATTGTGTCCTGGGAAAGCATTTACCTTTATAACCTTACCATTAGCATCCTTTTCAAACTTACCAATACGAGGTCCAAGAATCTTAGCTCCAATAAGAGCTGAAATACCACCAACCATGTGAATACAACAAGAACCTGCAAAATCATGGAAGCCTAACTGTGCAAGCCAGCCGCCGCCCCAGATCCAGTGAGCTTCTATTGGATAGATAAGTGCTGAGATAACTGCTGAGTATACACAATATGATAAGAACTTTGTTCTCTCAGCCATGGCACCTGAAACAATAGTAGCTGTTGTAGCACAGAATACTAAGTTAAATACGAAACTAGAAAAATTAAAATCTTTGTAAGCTGTGAAGATATCAAAACCAGGCTTTCCAATAAAACCAAGTAAATCCTCACCTAATAAGAAACTGAATCCAATAAGAACGAACATTACTGTACCAATACAGAAGTCCATCAGATTCTTCATAATAATGTTACCTGAATTCTTTGCTCTTGTGAATCCTGTTTCTACCATTGCAAAACCTGCCTGCATCCAGAAAACAAGAGCTGCACCTATAAGAAACCACACACCGAATAATTCGGCATCTACCGCTGATAAAATCTCTTGCATAACCATTTCCTCCCTAATCAGAAATTCATTTTAATTTAATTGCCGGTAACAGAGTTGATCAGGTTCTGTACCTGATTAAACAGAATGCAAAAAAGGCGTGCAGGCAGTTTTCCCAAACTGCTTACACGCCTTTGTGTACATCACTGTTCAATTTATGTTGTTCATTATACTCGCCATTTTCAATAATTATTGAAAAAATCGGACATTTTTATTGACTTTTTAATTTTTTCTTAATAATATTTTAATAAATAAACTTTTAGAGGAGACAATTTATGAAACATATGATACAGCCATTTGGAATTGACATGCATAAAAATGTTCTTACAGACACAAAAGCAGTTAAGCATATGCATTTTTACGAAGCAGATAAAACTAATACCATCCTTAACATCTCATTTATTCCATCATCCACTACAGAATGGATAATATGTTACAACGATAATAATGACATATCTGAATTCATATGTATCGGATGTCAGAACATATTTACAACACTTTCTCTTAAAGAATTTGACCATTATTTCGGGATAAGATTCGACAACACTGGCTGCTACTTTAATAAAGGCTGTGATATTAAGACTTATCCCGTCAACATTACAGACAATATATTCCGTTATGAGCCAGCCCCTCAATCGTATGAGATGCAGCTAATAAAGGATTTTCACAATTCTTCATCCTTTAAAGACAGAATTACACTTTTTAAAGCATTTGTTACAGATTGCAAGACCTTCTGCCCTGTTTCTGAAAATATTGAGAAACTTAACAGACTTATATATTCAGGTACCAGTACTGTTGCAGAATTATCAGAAGAATCAGAATATTCTGTAAGACATATATCAAGGCTTTACAACGAAGTCTATGGTATTGGTGCGAAGGATTTTATCAAAATGTACAGATTCCAGAATGTCCTTGCAGCCATAATTGCTGACCCAGAACGTGATAACAGCTTCTTTATTGAAGGTGCAGGTTATTCGGATCAGGCACATTTCCAAAGAGAATTCAGGACATTTATGGGAATGACTCCTAAGAAGTACATAAAACTTATCAAGAATTTCTGATATACATGCTAAAACAGGTGACAATCTTCACAATCAGACTGCCACCTGCTTTTCTTAATCTCCATCAGTTAATATAAAATCACTCATCACTGTATTACATATATCCATGCCATATTCAGTAAGCCTTAACATATCTGCCTGCTTTACAAGAAGACCTTTATTAATATTCTGTTCTGTCTCTTTAGCATAAACATCATTAATTGAAACCCCAAACCTGTTCTGAAAATCCTTCACATCAACTCCTGCAACCTTTCTTAGTCCAAGAAACATGAATTCTTCCATTGCATCTTCTTTAGTCAGTATTTCAATATTTTCATGAAGTTTTCCTATATCACCGTTAAGCTCTATATACTTCTTGACATCTCTTATGTCGGAATACCGCACATTCTCTGTAAATCCTGCTGCCGAACACCCAAAGCCATAATACTCTCTTCTGTTCCAATACAGAAGATTATGTCTGCATTCGAAGCCAGGTCTGCTATAATTGGATATTTCGTATCTTTCATACCCTGCATTCTCAAGAATCTGCTTCGTTATATGGTACATGCGCCTGTCCTCTTCCTCATCAGGAACCGGCGGAAACTTATCAATATTATCAGCCAGATAAGTGCCTTCCTCAAGAATAAGGCTATACGCCGATATATGCTCCGGCTGTAATGCCGTCACCTTGTCAAATGTATTTTCAAGAGTTGCTTCAGTCTGCCCCGGAATAGCCGACATAAGGTCAACATTAATATTATTAAAGCCTGCAGCCCTTGCCAGTCTGAAGCTTTCCTCAAACTGTTCAAATGTGTGTATTCGCCCAAGCATTTTTAATTCATTATTATCAGCAGACTGTAAGCCAAAGCTTAACCTGTTCACTCCTGCGGCTCTGTATTCTGAAAGCCTGCTTTCATTAACTGTTCCCGGATTACATTCCATTGTTATCTCAGCATCATCCAAAACATCAAAACAATCCCTGACAGCAGCTAATATGTCAGCTATACAGCCATCAGGCAGTACTGACGGAGTACCTCCGCCAAAGAATATGGATGTTATCTTATCTTTTACCTGCCCATCTGCTGTATTTCTGATTTCATTAATAAGTGCCTTAGTGTAAGCATATTTTACAGCATCACCAGCCGGAGCAGACAGGAAATCACAATATATACATTTGTGTACACAAAAAGGGATATGTATATATATCCCTTTTTCATATGTTTTATTCATCATCTAACTTTAATACGCTCATAAACGCCTTCTGTGGAATCTCTACATTACCAATCTGGCGCATACGCTTCTTTCCTTCCTTCTGCTTCTCAAGAAGTTTCTTCTTTCTTGAGATATCACCACCGTAACATTTTGCAAGTACATCTTTTCTGAGTGCCTTGACAGTTTCTCTTGCAATTACCTTGCTTCCGATAGCTGCCTGAATAGGAATCTCAAACTGCTGTCTTGGAATCTCTTCCTTGAGCTTCTCACACATTTTACGGCCTCTCTCCTCAGCATTGCCGGCAAATACAATGAATGAAAGTGCATCAACTTCTTCTTTGTTAATAAGAATGTCAAGCTTGACAAGCTTAGAACGCTCATACCCCTTCATCTCATAATCAAATGATGCATAACCTCTTGAACGTGATTTAAGTGCATCAAAGAAATCATATATAATCTCATTAAGAGGAAGGTCATACTTAAGCAGCGCCCTTGTCTGCTCAATATATTCCATTCCATTATATATGCCTCGTCTTTCCTGACAAAGCTTCATAATAGGTCCGACGAATTCTGTTGTAACCATAATCTCAGCACTTACCATAGGCTCTTCCATATAATCAATCTCAGAAGGGTCCGGCATATTAGACGGATTAGTAAGGTCAATTACATCTCCGTTCGTCTTGTGAACCTTATATATAACGCCCGGTGCGGTTGTTACAAGGTCAAGATTATATTCTCTCTCAAGTCGTTCCTGTATAATCTCTAAGTGAAGAAGTCCTAAGAATCCACATCTGAAGCCAAATCCAAGTGCAATAGATGTCTCCGGCTCAAACTGCAGGGCTGCGTCATTAAGCTGCAGCTTTTCAAGTGCATCTCGTAAATCCTGATACTTGGCGCCATCTGCCGGATATAATCCGCAGTAAACCATAGGATTAACCTTCTTGTAACCAGGAAGCGGCTGCTCACACGGTCTGTCATTATCAGTAACTGTATCACCAACTCTTGTATCTCTTACATTCTTGATACTTGCTGTAATATAGCCAACCATTCCAGCTGTAAGCTCATCGCATGGAATAAAACGGCCTGCACCGAAATATCCAACCTCAACGACCTCTTCTACAGCTCCGGTTGCCATCATTCTTATCTTAGTACCCTTCTTGACAGTACCTTCTTTAATTCTTACAAATATGATAACACCCTTATATGCATCATATAATGAATCAAATATAAGTGCTGAAAGTGGTGCAGATGCATCTCCTGATGGTGCCGGAATCTTAGTTACAATCTGCTCAAGAACCTCTTCAATATTAATTCCGTTCTTGGCTGATATAAGCGGTGCATCCTGTGCCTCTATTCCTATAACATCCTCAATCTCTTCAATAACTCTTTCAGGTTCTGCACTTGGAAGGTCAATCTTATTAATTACAGGAAATACATCAAGATCATGGTCTAATGCAAGATATACATTAGCAAGTGTCTGTGCTTCAATCCCCTGTGCCGCATCTACTACAAGTATCGCACCGTCACAGGCTGCAAGTGCTCTTGATACCTCATAATTAAAGTCGACATGTCCTGGAGTATCAATAAGATTAAATATATACTCCTGTCCATCTGATGCCTTATATACAGTTCTTACTGTCTGTGCTTTAATTGTAATTCCTCTTTCTCTCTCAAGATCCATGTTATCAAGAATCTGCTCCTGCATCTCTCTTGATGTGAGAAGTCCGGTTTTTTCAATTATTCTGTCAGCCAGTGTTGACTTGCCATGATCAATATGTGCAATAATACAAAAATTTCTTATGTTCTTCTGATTAATTCCTGCCATTAATATAACCCCGCTTGTTTTAAATAATCTTTTATGCCATCTGCTATGGCTTGTGCTGTCTTAGTTTTATCAGTTGTTACTTTCTTTAAATCTGATACATTAGTTATAAAACCCATGTCTATTACTGTGCTTGTACATTTGCTATGAGCGTTAATATAATAATTATCCTTTGCATCTGCAACTGTACCGGTTTTCACTCCACGATTCTTAATTCCAGTACTTTTTTCCATGCTCTTAAGAATAATCCTTGAAAGCTCTGCTGCCTCAACAGGCTTTGTCGTGTGAATATAACTCTCCGCACCGGAAACTGATGTATCTGCATTATATGAATTCATTCTAAGTGACACACATATATATACTTTTGACGAATTACATATCTTTACACGTTCTTCGTCTGTAACATCCCTATCTGATGTTCTTGTCATGACAACCTCAATCCCATCAGATTCAAGCTTTGACTTAATATCAAGAGCCATTTCAAGATTTATATCCTTTTCCTTCCTGCCTGATGACGACACTCCAGTATCCTTTCCACCTTTTGATGGATCAAGACAGACTACAGCCTTTGAAGACGCCCCTTTAGATTCAACATTCTTATTATCATTAAGATATCCACTTGTTCTGGTTTCGCTCTCGGTTTCTTTGCCAATAACGTTTCCCTCACTTACAGTATCCTTAAAAAAATCATTATACACCATTAAAGTGATAACCAGCAAGCAGACAAGCGTAGCCAGTCCGAATAATTTATCTATTCTAAATGTTTTACGATGTTTCATTATAGTACCCCATTAATATTTCTTGTACTATTGTCCATAAGGAAGGGGTAAATGTCAACAACTTTTAACCATTTCTTTTCTTAACTGACGCATTATTTTCTTTTCAAGCCTTGAAATATATGATTGTGAAATTCCTAACATATCAGCAACCTCTTTCTGTGTCTTTTCTTCTCCATCCTCTGAACTCAAACCAAATCTTAAATCAACTATTATTCTTTCACGCTCCGGAAGCTGGTTTATAGCCTTTTTAAGCATTTTGCACTCAACCTCTGTTTCAATATCCCTATATATAATATCCTCATCCGTTCCAATAATGTCTGACAACAGAAGTTCATTACCATCCCAGTCAACATTAAGCGGTTCATCAATTGACACTTCTGCTTTTATCTTACTGTTTCTTCTAAGATACATAAGAATTTCGTTTTCTATACACCTTGATGCATATGTTGCAAGCTTGATATTTTTATCCTTATCATATGAATTAATTGCTTTGATAAGCCCTATTGTTCCAATTGATATCAAATCCTCTACACCAACCCCTGTATTGTCAAATTTCTTCGCAATATAAACAACAAGCCTTAAATTATGTTCTATCAGGGTGTGCTTTGCTTCAGCATCAGAAGCTGTCCCCAGTGCTTCTATTGCGTTCTGTTCCTCACTTGCCCCAAGTGGTGCCGGCAATATATCTGTCCCACCTATATAATGTACGTCACCCTGCTTTAACAAACAAAAATTCTTTATAGAAGGCATTACCTTAAACTGAAAATGATCCGCCATCGCAACCTTTACTACCATATTTCTATCCATCCTTTTATTTTCTTCAAACTTCCGATTCTTCTACATAATCATGTCCTTCCCCAAAAGGGCATGATAATCCCCATTCTTATTAATCTGCCTAAGAGACATACCTATAGCCGCATGCTCCCTTTTCACAACATTTTCTCCCTCGTATATATGTATATAATCTGCTGTTATGATTTCCATCATCCCACCTGAATTTCCCACACTATTATATGGAATCAGATGATATCCAAGCTTTTGTAAGTTATCTATGTCACTGAGAATATCGTTGAAATACGTTCTTTCAACCACTGTAACAGGTCTTTTCCCAACATAATCAATAAGGCTGTTGCCTGTATCAATTATTGCGTCCATTTCAAATTCCCGTTCTGCTACGCCAATCACAATGTGTCTTTTCAAACCATCTGTTATCCTGATAGTTTTAAGTGTCTTAAGCACAATGACAACAACTATAACCGTCACAGTAAGAAAGATTACAAGCTCACTGTCAGACAGAATTACATTTCCAATAAAATACCCTGCAAATGTGTACTTTAACCAATGCATTATCCCACCTGCAAAAAGTGCAATAAGAATCATTCCTGCACCTGCTTTCAACAGATTCCTCATATAAAGCTTTAATTGTTTTGATGTTTTCTGCTTAAAGTCTTTAGTACCGGAAAGCATTATCATAGCCATGATTAATGTTACCGGAACATATGTAATAAACTTTTCAAGCAGTGCAAATCTTAGTGGAATACACACACATATGACAGCCCATACAGCTCCTAAAGTGGCAGAAATAATCATTCTGGATATTCTGGCAGAAAATTTAAATATCCAGTCTGTTATAAGCAGCACGCACAGGTTTGCCACAAGGTTTATTCCAAACAGAACATCTGCATATATAACCGTTTCGTACATCACCTCCTTGTTTTGAATCCGTTTCTTTGTTACAAGTGGAATTATATACGACATATCATGCAAAATTTGTCAAAACAACAGAGTGGGCACAAAAAAACACCGCCAGCAAACTGACGGTGTTAAATATACTTATATTAAATTATTACTTCTTATTCTTCTGTAAAAATGTTGGAATTGTAATTCCTCTGTCCTTAACCTGTGGTGTAACAGGTGATGGCTGCTTAAGTCCTGGAAGCGGAGCATCATTTGATGCCGAAGATGTTCTTGCTGCTGGCTGTGAATATGTATACTGTGGCTTAACATTAACAGTTGGTCTTGTTGCCTGTGCCATACCTGCAAATCCTGCCATAGCCTTATTAACATTACCGTCCTCAAGACCTGTTGCGATAACAGTAATTGTAGCCTGATCTGTAACGCTCTCATCATACATAGCACCAAAGATAATGTTAGCATTATCTCCTGCAAGTTCCTGAACGTAGCTTGCAGCTTCATTAGCTTCGATAAGACTGATATCACCTGAGATATTGATGATAACATGAGATGCACCCTCAATAGTTGTCTCAAGAAGTGGGCTTGTAACAGCCTGCTTAACTGCTTCGATAGCCTTGTCATCGCCTGTAGCTGTACCGATACCGATATGTGCAACACCCTTGTCCACCATAACAGTCTTAACATCAGCAAAGTCAAGGTTAATAAGACCTGGTACATTGATAAGGTCTGTAATTCCCTGAACAGCCTGCTGTAACACTTCATCAGCCTTCTTTAATGCCTCTGGCATAGTTGTTCTTCTGTCTACTATCTCTAAAAGCTTGTCATTAGGAATAACAATAAGTGTATCTACGTTCTCCTTAAGCTTCTCAATTCCTGATTCAGCATTAGCCATTCTTGTTCTGGCTTCAAACTTGAAAGGCTTAGTAACAACACCTACTGTAAGAATTCCCATATCCTTAGAAATCTTAGCTACTACAGGAGCTGCACCTGTACCAGTTCCGCCACCCATACCACATGTAACGAATACCATATCAGCACCTTTAATTGCCTGTGTAAGTTCTTCAACATTCTCCTCTGCTGCCTTCTCACCAATCTCAGGCTGTGCGCCTGCTCCAAGTCCCTTAGTGAGCTTCTCACCTATCTGGATAGCAGTTGGAGCCTTACATAAAGTGAGTGCCTGACTATCAGTATTAATACCAATAAATTCAACTCCTCCGATATTCTCATCTATCATTCTGTTAACCGCGTTATTTCCCGCTCCACCTACACCAACAACTATAATCTTTGCTGATGACTCCTGGTCATTAGTCATTATCTCTAACAAGGTTGTTGCCTCCTTTAATATCTAAAAATTGCACTACATAATATATTATAATTTTTCGTCTAAAATATCAACCGTTTTTTTACTTTTCACGTTTAAAAATTATAGAACTTTCATCGCCATTATAATCATCAAGATACAGTGTTCCTTTAAGTGTCCCGAATCTGGATGATAACTGCTTTAATTCAAAAAGCCTGTCTGTAAAATCCTTGCTGCTTCCAAGGCTTACCTTAACATCGCCCATATAAAGCGTAATATTATAAGAGGCATCAAAATACACTTTGTCCACATCAATATCATACTTATCAAAGCTCTGTATAAGATCAAGAATTGTATTGTATATATCTGCATTTCCCACATCAAGCTTCGTATTGATTACTATTGAATCAAACTTAAGTCCGTCAATCTGCGGAACATTTTCATATAAATCCGTTGAGCTTTCTACTACAATTCCATCTTTATCAAAATACATATTACAGCCCATGTACCTGACATAACCTACTATTGCCTTTTCATATACTGTTACATAAAGCCTGTCCGGCCAGTCCGTCTCAACATCATATTTCTGGATAAATGGTATTTTGGTGTCTTTTTGTCCAAAAATCCTGAAATATAGCAGATTAACATAATCACCACCAAATATATATTTTTTAAGTTCTTCATCCGAATAATGAGTTGAACCCACAAATTCTATTGTATCAGCCTCAAACACCTTATATGTAACACCAAAAAGCATTCCGGCAACAGCTGCAATAACTGCAAATATAATAAGGGCTTTCTTTCTTTTTCTGCCCCGTCTTTTTTTCTGGTTTACACTGTTACTATTCCTACTACCCATTATCTTTCCAACTTAATCTGACTGCTTATATTAAATACAACCCCAAGTTCAAGCAGCAAAAATACTGCCGCCGTACCTCCATAACTTATGAATGGAAGTGATACTCCCGTATTAGGTATTGTATTAGTTACAACTGCTATATTAAGAATTACCTGTATGGCAATATGTGCAAATACTCCTGTTGCAAGCATTGAACCAAACAAATCAGGTGCATTCTGTGCTATATGGTTAATTCTCCATAACATTACAATAAACAGGGCAATCAGGCAGAATGCTCCAAAAAGTCCCAGCTCCTCACATATAACAGAGAATATCATATCATTCTGTGATTCCGGGATATATCCAAGCTTCTGAAGACTCTTGCCAAGACCTTTGCCAAAAAGACCTCCTGAGCCTATGGCATATAACGCCTGAACTGTCTGGTATCCCTTATCATCAATATATTTCTCAGGATTAAGCCATACAAGTATACGGTTTAATCTGAATTTTCCAGTCATATTTCCCGACGCTGCCATCTTCTTTATCCATGAGTAAAATGCGCCAAAAGCCACCGCTGCCAGCCCCGTCAGTGCAACATATATTTTATATCCCGGATATGCCACAAATGTCATAACAACTGAGATAAGTGCTACAATAAGTGCGCTGCTCATATTAGAAGACAGCACATAAACAAGCAGTGCCGGTGCAAAACCGGCTATTATACATATCACTATAACAGTCTTGAATTTCTTTATGTTCTGCCCTGCTTTCACTATAAGAAGTGCAGTCATGGCAATCGTTCCAATCTTTACAAGCTCCGCAGGCTGGAATTGTCCCAAACCCGGAATCTTTATCCATCTGGTAGCTCCATTTCTTGTAATTCCAAGAGGAGTCTTTAAAAGGAACATGCAAAGAAGTCCGCCTATATATATTACAACTGCAAGCTTCTTAAGATAATGATAATCTAAAATCTTAGTTTCAACTATCATTAAAGCAAAGCCTATTATAGTAAATATAAGCTGTTTTCTGAAATAAAATTCCGGATCACCCTCTTCAATCTGCGCTGTATATGAGCTTGTGCTGTAAATCATTGTAAGTCCAAAGCCAACTATGAATACAAGCACAAAAAGAAGAGTGTAATCAAAGTAAAATCCATATTTCAGCCCTCCTTAGCCGATCTTCATGCCGGAGAAGCCCATGAAAGCCAGGGCCAGCAGACCGGCGGAGACGAGGCAGATCGGGAAGCCCTCAAAGCTCTCCGGATAGTCGGCAAACTCGAGCTTCTCGCGCACGCTTGCGAACAGGCAGATGGCGAGCATGAAGCCGAGGCCGCCGAACACACCGTAGACCACGCTCTGCACAAAGCCGAAGCTGTACTGCGTGTTGAGCAGCACGACGCCGAGCACGGCGCAGTTGGTGGTGATCAGGGGCAGGTAGATGCCGAGCGCGGAGTACAGGGACGGGACGGACTTTTTGAGGAACATCTCGATGAACTGCACGAGGCTCGCCACCACGAGAATGAAGGCGACGGTCTGCATGTAGTCAAGGCCGAGCTTGACGAGGATGATGTTCACGCCGTAGCAGAACGCCGAGGCAAGGCCCATGACGAACGTAACGGCAAGGCCCATACCGATGGCAGTGTCGCTCTTTTTCGACACGCCGAGGAACGGGCAGATACCCAAGAACTGCGAGAAGATGAAGTTATTCGTCAGGATCGCGCCGAGGGAAATAGCAAGTAACTTAGTCACACTCATTTTTATTTACCCTCCGTTTCTTTCTTTTCCGCGTTCTTCTTCTCGCTTCTGGCAAGGGCCCACTGCATGATGGCGATCAGCGTGCCGAGGCAGAGGAAGCCGCCGACGGGCAGCGTGAGCATACCGGCGGGAACATAGGAAGAAGGCATGACCTGGATGCCGAGCAGCGTGCCCGCGCCCAAGAGCTCGCGGAACGCGCTCAGGATCAGCAGCACCACCGTGTAGCCGATGCCCTGGCAGATGCCGTCCACCGCGGAGGCGGCAACGGAGTTCTTGCTGGCAAAGGCCTCGGCGCGGCCGAGGATGATGCAGTTGACGACGATCAGCGGGATGAACACGCCAAGGCTCTCGGCGATGTCAGGGACAAACGCCTGCAGGCACAGATCAACGATCGTAACGAAGCCCGCGATGACGACGATGTAGCACGCGATACGCACTTCGTTGGGGATGATCTTGCGCAGAAGGGAAATAAAGATGTTGGAAAGCGTCAGGATGATGAGAACGGAGATGCCCATACCAAAGCCGTTTGCAACACTCGTGGTGATGGCCATGGTGGAGCACATACCGAGCACCTGCACCAGAACGGGGTTTTGGTAGATCAGACCGTCTTTGAGCTGTTTGTTGAAATTCATAGATCGTTCCCCCTTTCTCAGTTCATGGCCTCGGCGGCAGCCAGAGCGGCGTTGACGCCCTTGGTCACGCCCTTGG